>JFJP01001266.1_pt1 | contig 12171 bp, 10 predicted proteins | sample 431651 | NCBI WGS metagenome assembly JFJP01 (sample SAMN02602958, study PRJNA72255) | Microbial mat metagenome, whole genome shotgun sequencing project. | biome: fresh water; feature: sink hole; material: water; isolation source: purple microbial (photo- and chemosynthetic) mats found in... | reverse complement strand
TTATTAAATTTTAATAAAATTTCGCTATTAAAAACAACTTCCATATTTTATTTTTAAGCAATGTTTAAAAAACAACCAACATAATTTACCAAACAACCAATAAACATTGATAATTTCGCTTTAAAATAAGTTTTATCTTTTAACGACGATTTAACAATATATCTTAAATATATTTTGTAATTTTAATATAAATAAAACTTAAAGTTATGTCAAGTAAAAACGGAAATAGCATTTTAGCAATTTTAGCAGGTGCTGCAGTTGGAGTTGGGTTAGGAATTTTATTTGCTCCCGACAAAGGTTCAAAAACTAGAGAAAAAATAAAAGATGGTTTTGACGACTTAAAAGGTCAAGCTAAGACCAAATGGAATGATTTGGAAGAAGAAACCAAAGAAAAATTTTCTAACACTAAAAATGAGTTGATGGAAACCGTCGAAGATTTACTTTCAAATTCAAGTTATAAAGCCGAAGAAGCGATTACTTTTTTGGAAGAAAAATTAGCCGAGTTAAAGAAACAAAACGCTAAACTTCAGAAATAATGGCATTTGAAGAATTAAAAGAAAATACAGAAGCCATTCAAGAAAACACAAAAGCCTATATAGATAGCTCGCTCGCCTATTATAAACTTTGGGGTTTTAAGGTAGCTATGAAATCGACTACATTAATGCTTAAGTTTTTCTTAATTTCATTGTGTTTGATGATTGTGTTGCTTTTTATTTCTATAGCTGGAGCAATGGCTTTAGGTCAATTATTTAACAATTATCCAATTGGTTTTCTTGCTGTTGCAGGCATATATTTGGTTTTAGCTTTATTATTGTTTTTAGTAAAAGATAAAATTGTTGAAGGACCAATTTTGGAGAAATTTTCTGAAATATTTTTTAACGACTAAGTTATGGAAAAGAAAAAATATTCTTCCTACTCTGAAATTGAGTATGATTTGCAAATTTTGAAAATTGAAAAAGAAATTAATTATCAAAAAATTCTTTTGAGTGTTGAAAAAACGAAAGAAAGTATTCTGCCCACTAAAACATTTTCTTTAATTGAAAAAGTATATGATAAAGTATTTTCTGGAACGTATGGAACAATAGTAAAGATTGCAATTCCTTACATAATCAATTGGTATATAAACAGAAAAAGAGGCAAATGAGCCTCTTTTTTATTTGAAATTATGGATTAAACTTCCTCGCCTGGATTAGAAGTATCACTAGGATTATAATCTGCTGAAGTGTGATCATTTTTTGATTTTACTCTTTTTGGTTGGTGTTTCATGGTTTCACCTATTTGGTTACTTGCCGAAAAACTGGCCACCATATTGTTCAACATATCGCTTCCGGCTTGAGGTGAATTGGGCAATAAAATTAAGTTTGAATTAGTATCGGCACCAATGGCTTGTAACGTATCATAATGTTGTGTAACTACAATTAACGCTGATGCTTCTTGCGAATTGATACCTACAGAGTTTAAAACCTCTACACTTTCTACTAATCCGCGAGCAATTTCTCTTCTTTGATCGGCGATACCTTGACCTTGAAGTTTTTTACTTTCTGCTTCTGCTTTAGCTTTTGCCACAATTCTAATTCTTTGTGCTTCAGACTCGAATTCGGCAGCCGTTTTTTCTCTATCGGCTGCGTTGATTCTGTTCATGGCATTTTTTACTTGAATATCAGGATCAATATCAGTAACCAATGTATTGATAATGTCGTAACCATAAGTAGTCATGGCTTCGTTCAATTCGCGTTTAACCGCAATTGCAATATCATCTTTTCTAACAAAAACGTCATCCAATATTAACTTTGGAACTTCGGCACGAACTACGTCAAAAACATAAGCGGTTATTTGATCGTGTGGATATTCTAATTTATAAAAAGCTTCATACACTTTGTCTTGAATTACTTTAAACTGTACCGAAACTTTCATTTTGATAAACACATTATCTTTAGTTTTGGTTTCAATCAATACATCTAATTGTTGAATTCTAAGGTTTACTCTTCCAGCAACTCTATCAATAATAGGAATTTTTAGTTGCAAACCAGAGTTTCTAATGCTAGTAAATTTACCAAAACGTTCAATCACAACGGCGGTTTGCTGCTTTACCGTAAAGAAAGAAGAAAATAAAATAATCAATCCGAAAACGATTAAAATAATAAAAAATGGTCCCATTTAGTTTGTTTATTAATTTGTTATGTTGATTATACGTTACTATTTAATTTATGTTACAAAAAAAACCTTTTAGTTTTCTAAAAGGTTTAGTGTGTTTATTTTATACTCGAAATTGCTTTTTCCAATCGTTTGATGGTTTCTTCTTTTCCAATCAGCTCTACAATATCAAATAGATGCGGTCCTTTTAAAGCACCAACTAAACTTAATCTAAAGGGTTGCATAACTTTTCCCATTCCAATTTCGTTTTTAGTCATCCAATCTTTTACAATCGTTTCAATATTTACAGATGAGAAATCACCTATTTTTTCCAATTCTGAAATCAATTGTTGCATTAATCCTGGCGTTTCTTCTTTCCAATTTTTTGCAGCTTTTTCATCATAAGATGTTGGCGCCACAAAGAAATAGTCTGACATTTCCCAAAAATCAGATACAAAATTGGCTCGCTCTTTTATTAATGAAATAATCTTGATGATTTTATTCCAATCAAAATCATAAACATCCAATCCTTTTTCCGTTAAAATTGGAGCAAACCCTTTCGCCAAACTTTCATCACTTTGTTTTTGCAAATGCTGATGATTAAACCATTTATTTTTTTCAGGATCAAATTTAGCGCCAGCTTTATGAACTCGATTCAAATCAAATTTTTCACATAATTCTTCTAACGAAAAAATCTCTTGATCGGTTCCATCATTCCAACCTAAAAGAGCCAAAAAGTTAACAACCGCTTCAGGAAAAAACCCTTTTTCTCTATAACCTGATGAAATTCCTTCTTCGGTTTTCCATTCTAGAGGAAACACTGGAAATCCCATTTTATCACCATCGCGTTTTGATAATTTTCCGTTTCCAATAGGTTTTAAAATCAAGGGTAAATGGGCAAATTCTGGAGCTTCCCAACCCAATGCTTTATACAATAAAACGTGCAATGGCATTGATGGCAACCATTCTTCACCACGAATAACATGGCTGGTTTCCATCAAATGATCATCAACAATATTGGCTAAATGATAGGTTGGCATTCCGTCACTTTTAAACAATACTTTATCATCTAACAAGTTGGTTTCAAACTTTATATCGCCACGAATTATATCATGTAAATGCAACGTTTCATTTACAGGAGTTTTAAATCGAATTACAAAATCTTCGCCAGCCGCAATTCTTTCATCTGTTTTCTCCTTTGAAATTACCAAAGAAGTATCCAATTTTTCACGATTGTGCCAGTTGTAAATAAATGTTTTTCCTTCGGCTTCGTGTTGTTTTCTGTGTGCGTCTAAACTTTCGGCTGTATCAAAAGCATAATATGCGTTTCCGGAATTTATCAATAAATCAGCATATTGTTTGTATAAATTTTTTCGTTCCGATTGACGATAAGGTCCAAATTTTTCGTTTTTTCCAACGGTTTCACTTGGTGCAATCCCCAACCAATCTAAGGCTTCCATGATATATTTTTCGGTTCCTGGAACAAATCTGTTTTGGTCAGTATCTTCAATTCGTAAATAGAAAACACCGTTATTTTTCTTGGCAAATAAATAATTGAATAATGCGGTTCTTACGCCGCCAATATGTAGTGGTCCTGTCGGACTTGGTGCAAAACGTACACGAATAGGTTTAGACATTTCTTTTTTGTATAAAATTTATTCAATGGGCAAAGATACAATTTTACCATTAGTTAAAAGGCAAAAGACATTAGCTAAAAAAATTAAAAATCAATTTGAAATCTTAACAAACTTTTGGCTATTGCTTAATGGCTTATTTTTATTACTTTTATCGGTTATAAACAAATGATTAACAATTTTGGAAAAGGCGAACATTATTTATCTTAAACTCGAACAGTTTATTAAGAAGTTTTACACCAACGAGTTACTTCGTGGAACCATTTTCTTTGTCGGAATTGGCTTAATTTATTTTCTTTTTACACTATTTGTTGAATATTTTCTTTGGCTAAAACCTACAGCTAGAACTGTTTTATTTTGGACATTCGTCACTGTAGAACTTTTCTTGTTGCTCCGATTTATTCTGTTTCCTCTATTTAAATTATTTAAACTCCAAAAAGGAATTAACTATAATGAGGCTTCTAAAATTATTGGAAATCACTTTAGTGAAGTAGGCGATAAGTTGACTAATTTTTTGCAATTGTCTCAAGACACCAATCAATCGGAATTACTTTTAGCTTCAATTGACCAAAAAGCTAGTACATTGCAACCAATTCCTTTTGGAAACGCCATCAATTTTGGAGGCAATAAAAAGTATTTGCCTTTGGCAATTATTCCTATTTTGTTTTTTGCTTTTTTCTATTTGTCTGGAAATAGTAGTTTCCTATCGCAAAGTTTAAATCGTGTTGTCAATTATAAACAACAATTTTTACCACCAGCACCTTTTGAATTTCAAGTTTTAAATAAATATTTAAAAACAGAACAGAATAAAGATTTTATTTTAAAAGTAAAAACTAAAGGCAAAGTAGTTCCAGAAAACGCCATGATTTTTATTGGTGACGAAAGCTATTTTATGGAAAGTTCTAAGCCAGGAGAATTTCAGTTTGTTATTCCTAAACCCAAATCCGATTTAGATTTTCATATCGAAGCCAATGCCGTTTCTTCCAACGATTTTAAGTTAAAAGTTATAACAGTTCCATCAATAGCTAATTTTGAAATAATTTTGAATTTCCCATCTTATTTAAACAAAAAATCTGAAATAATCAAAGGAAATGGCAATGCGATTATTCCTGAAGGCACAAAAATAACTTGGAAAATAAATACTTTGGCTACTCAAAAGGTTGATTGGGTAGATGCGAATTCTCGATTTACTTTTACGAAAAGCGAAAATCAATTTTTACTAACTAAATCAATTTTTCAAAACACAGATTATCAAATTCTTACCTCAAATTACAAAGTAAAAAATTATGAAAAATTAAACTATCAACTTTCAGTTGTTAAAGATCAATTTCCAACTATTACGGTAGGAAATGCTCCGGATAGTTTAAAAATAGAAAAGAATTTTGTTTTAGGGCAAGTTTCCGATGATTATGGGCTTTCAAAACTCCAAATTGTTTATTACCCAAAAGATAAAGTTACCGAAGCCAAACGTGGAACTATTGCTGTAAAACATGATATTTACGACCAGTTTGTTTTTGCCTTTCCAAGTAATTTATCCATTCAACCAGGTGTAGCTTATGAATATTATTTTGAAATTTTTGATAATGATGCACTTCATAATTTCAAGAGTACCAAATCGTCTGTTTTTTCACATAGAGAAGCTACCGATGTTGAAAAAGAAGACCAACTACTTCAACAACAAAACGATAACATCAATTCTTTAGAAAAATCTCTTAAAACTCAAGAAAAGCAGTTCAACGAAATGGAGAAGCTTCAAAAAATGGGAAAAGAGAAAGACAATCTTGAATTTAAAGAACAACAAAAAGTAAATGATTTTATTAAACGTCAAAAGCAACAAGACGAAATGATGAAAGAATTTGCAGAAAAAATGAAGGACAATCTTGACAAAGTAAAATCTGATAAAAAAGATGAAATGAAAGAGTTGCTCAAAGAACGTCTTGAAAAAGTCGATAAAGATTTTGAAAAAAACAAAAAACTTCTAGATGAATTAAAACAATTAAATGACAAAATTCAAAAGGAAGAGTTGTTTGAAAAAATGGATAAGTTGAAACAGCAAAGTAAAAATCAAGCCAAATCTTTAGAACAATTAGTTGAGCTAACAAAAAAATATTATGTTGAAAAAAAGGCCGAGCAAATTGCTGAAAAATTAGAAATTCTTTCCGAAAAGCAAGATAAATTAGCTGAAAGTGAAAAAGAAAATTCAACAGAAAAGCAAGATGAAATTAATAAAGAATTTGACAATATTCAAAACGATTTGAAAGACTTAAAAAAAGATAATGAAGATTTAAAATCACCTTTAGATTTACCTGAAACTCAACCAAAAGAGAAAAGTATTGACGATGATTTGAATAAAGCATTGGATGAACTCAAAAAGCAATCCAAGTCAAGTGCAAAGCCAAAACAAAAAAGTGCGTCAAAAAAAATGAAACAAATGAGTCAAGACATGGCTGAAAGCATGGAAAGCAGTGAAGAAGAACAAATGGAAGAGGATATTGCTATGTTACGCCAAATACTTGATAATTTATTGGCTTATTCGTTTTCACAAGAAGAGGTTATGAAACAATTTAATGGTTTAAAGAGAGGTTCGCCATCGTTTAACAAAAACCTTAAAATTCAACAAAATTTAAAGCAACAATTTAATCATGTTGATGACAGTCTTTTTGCTATGTCTTTACGTAATCCAAAAATAGCTGAAGAGGTCACAAAGGAAATAGGCGATGTTCAATATAATATAGAAAAGGCTATTGAAACACTCGCTGATGCTAATATTCCCAGAGGTGTTTTTCATCAACAATATGCAACTAGTTCTTCAAATAAATTGGCAGATATGCTTTCTTTAATTTTGAACAATATGCAAAGTTCTATGTCAATGTCAGGTTCAGGAAAAGGAAAACCAAAACCAGGAGAAGGTAGCGGTATGCAATTACCCGACATTATAAAAAAGCAAGAGGGTTTAGGCAACAAGATGAAAAAGGGCATGAAACCAGGACAAAAACCTGGTGACGGAAAAGAAGGAAGTCAGGGAGAAAAAGAAGGGGGTAAAGAAGGTAAAGCCAAAGACGGATCGAACGGCAAAGAGGGTCAAGGAAAAGAGGGACAAAGTGGCCAAGGCGGAAACTCACAAGGAGGCAAAAACGGTGAAAATGGTTCAGACGGAGAAGGAGATGCTGAAAAAATTATGGAGATTTACAAAGAACAGCAACAGCTTCGAGAAGCCTTACAAAATGAATTGAATAAAAATGGGCTTGACGGACAAGGTCAAAATGCCATTAATCAGATGAAACAAATTGAGAAGCAATTATTAAATAAAGGCTTTAATAATGAAGTTTTACAAAAAGTGCTTAATTTAAAATATGAAATGCTAAAGCTTGAAAAAGCAACACAAGAGCAAGGTCAAGAACAAAAGCGTCAGTCGGAATCCAACAAAAAAGAATTTATAAACTCTTCTAACGCACTTCCTTCAAGACTTCAAGAATATTTAAATAGTGTTGAAATATTAAACAGACAAACATTACCTTTGCATTCTAATTATACTCAAAAAGTACAAAATTATTTCAAAAGCAATGATTAGTTTTAATTACGAAATTGAATTTCAACTTCAAAATGAAGAACAATTTAACGCTTGGATTTCTAAAGTAATTCTTTCAGAAAACAAAAATGAAGGAGAAATAAATTATATTTTTTGTGATGACGACTATTTATTAAAAATTAATATAGAACATTTACAGCACGATTTTTACACCGACATAATTAGTTTTGATTATTCCATTGGAAACGAAATCAATGGTGACATTTTCATTTCTATTGACAGAGTTAAAGAAAACGCTCAAGATTTCAACGTAAGTTTTGACGACGAATTAAAACGCGTTATCATTCACGGCATCTTGCATTATTGTGGCTATAAAGACAAATCTCATAAAGACGAAATGTTAATGCGCCAAAAGGAAGACGAAAAAACCGCAATGTTTCACGTGGAACAATAAAGCACTTTTTAAAAAATTTAAACAAAAAAATGTTCCACGTGGAACCAAAATCAAAATTCTCAATGTTTCAGAAATACGATGTAATAATAGTAGGGGCAGGGCACGCAGGTTGCGAAGCAGCAGCAGCAGCGGCAAACCTGGGCTGTTCAACGCTTTTGGTTACCATGAGCTTGCAAAACATTGCCCAAATGTCGTGCAACCCAGCAATGGGCGGCATCGCAAAAGGTCAAATCGTGCGAGAAATTGATGCGCTTGGCGGTTATTCGGGAATTGTTTCAGATAAAACAGCTATTCAGTTCAAAATGCTCAACAAATCAAAAGGTCCAGCTATGTGGTCGCCACGTGTTCAGTCCGACAGAATGCGTTTTGCAGAAGAGTGGCGGATGATGTTAGAACAAACTCCAAACCTCGATTTTTATCAAGAAATGGTGAAAGGGTTGATTATTAAAAATGGAAAAATAGAAGGAATTACAACTTCTCTCGGAATTGAAATTAAAGCAAAATCGGTTGTTCTAACCAATGGAACTTTTCTAAACGGTTTAATTCACATTGGCGAAAAACAATTTGGCGGAGGAAGAGCTGGCGAAAGTGCCGCATACGGAATTACAGAAGATTTGATAAAAGCAGGTTTTGAATCAGGCAGAATGAAAACAGGAACGCCACCACGAGTTGATGGCAGATCATTGGATTATTCAAAAATGATTGAAGAACCAGGCGATATTCGTCCCGATAAATTTTCTTATTCCGATCAAACGAAACCATTAACACAGCAACGACTTTGCCACATGACCTATACTTCGTTGCAAGTTCATGACGTTTTACGTGAAGGTTTTGATCGTTCGCCAATGTTCAATGGCAGAATTAAATCACTAGGACCAAGATATTGCCCATCCATTGAAGATAAAATCAATCGTTTTGCCGATAAAGAACGCCATCAATTGTTTATAGAACCCGAAGGTTGGAATACTTGCGAGGTTTATGTAAACGGTTTTTCTACTTCGCTTCCTGAGGATATTCAATTTAAAGCTTTAAGTTCTGTAGCGGGTTTTGAAAAAGTAAAATTCTTTCGTCCTGGTTACGCCATAGAATATGATTATTTTCCACCAACGCAATTAAAACATACCCTAGAAACCAAATTGGTAGAAGGATTGTATTTTGCTGGTCAAATTAATGGAACCACTGGCTATGAAGAAGCTGGAGCACAAGGATTGATGGCAGGAATAAATGCCGCATTAAAAGTAAAAGAACAAGAGCCAATGATTTTAAAGCGCGATGAAGCTTACATCGGTGTTTTAATTGACGATTTAATCACAAAAGGCACAGAAGAACCTTATCGAATGTTTACTTCAAGAGCCGAATTTAGAACGCTTTTACGACAAGATAATGCCGATTCAAGATTAACGCCAAAATCTTATGCAATTGGTTTAGCCTCTGAAAACCGCCTTCGCAGAATGGAACAAAAATTTGAAGCCAGCGATAAAATGGTAACCTTTTTTAAAGAAACAAGCCTTACAATGGCAGAAGCAAATCCAATTTTGGAAGAAAAAGGAAGTTCGCCAATTGTACAATCAGATAAAATGTTTAAAATATTTTCAAGACCACAAATTGATTTAGATGATTTTTTAAAATTTGATAAAGTAAAACATTATGCCGAATCAAATAATTTAGATAGAGAAATTTTAGAACAAGCCGAAATTCAAGTGAAATATTCTGGATATATAGACAAAGAACGAACAAATGCCGAAAAACTAACCCGTTTAGAAAATTTCAAAATTCCAGCAGAATTCGATTTCTATCAAATAAAATCCATGTCAATTGAAGCCAAACAAAAATTAACCGCCATTCGACCAGTTACCATTTCACAAGCTTCAAGAATTAGCGGCGTTTCACCAAGCGATATTTCGGTATTATTAATCCATTTAGGAAGATGAGATTTTTAGATTTCAGGTTTCAGGTTTCAGGTTTCAGGTTTCATATGAAAGATTGGATTGTATTTGTAAATATTTTTTTGGTTTAATCAACATTTTAATATCTATTATCTAAAATCTAAAATCTAAAATCTAAAATCTAAAATCATATTGTTCCACGTGAAACAGCTTTGTTAAACCCTATTATTGTTGGTATAATTAATAAAAAAACATTCTCAAATTTTAATTTATATAATGAAATTCTTTTTAAAAGTACAAGATTATTCCGTTTCTCAAGAAGTATTTGAATTGCTTCATGATGAAGATTTAGATATGTTGGTTACGCATCCGCAACCGTCTTTAGAAAAACTTCCTAGTTATTATGAAAGCGTAAATTATATTTCGCATACCGACGGAAATAGATCGTTATTTGAAAAAATGTATCAATTTGTAAAAAGTATTGCTTTGAAAAACAAGTTGAAACTAATCAATTCACAATCGCCAAAAGGAAAAATTCTTGACATTGGAGCAGGCGTAGGCGATTTTTTAGCTGTTTGTAAAAAAGACGGTTGGGAAACAACAGGAATTGAACCCAGCGAAAAAGCAAAAACAATTGCTCAAAATAAAGGAGTTTCGTTTGTAGATAATTTAACAGAATTAGAAAATCAGTCGTTTGATATTATAACCATGTGGCACGTTTTAGAGCACGTTCCCGATTTAGAACATCAAATAAAAGAATTAAAACGATTGATTAAACCAACGGGAACTATAATTATTGCGGTTCCAAATTTCAATTCATTTGATGCTAATTATTATGGAAAGTTTTGGGCAGCTTTTGATGCGCCTATTCATTTGTGGCATTTTTCAAAAACAGCTATTCAAAAACTTTTTGCAAAAGAAAATTTGAATTTAGTAAAAGTGCTTCCCATGAAGTTTGATAGTTTTTATGTTAGTTTATTATCCGAAAAATACAAAACTGGAAAAATGAATTATTTTAAGGCTTTTTGGATAGGATGGAAATCAAATCTTTACGGAAGCAAAAAAAATGAATATTCTTCACACATATACATTCTAAAAAACACTAAAAATCAAAATAAACACCAAAGGTTCAATTAAAAACAAACTATATATAAACAATATGAAAAAAAAAAGATTAATGTTTATATCGAGCCAAACAAAGTTAGTTTTAATAACAAAAAATTATACTTAATCCTAATATAATAAAAATAAACTATATCAATAAAAAAGCTCAATTTTATAACTTTTAATTTTTTCAAATTAAAATTTTATACTTTTGACAAATATTAAAAAATTAACAAATTTAAAATGAAAAAAATCATCACAATTCTTGCACTTACAACAACTTTGATTTCGTGTAACCAATCAGAAACAACAAAAGAATTTAAAACCGCTTATATTGACACGTCAAAATTAATGCAAGAAAGCACCGAAGCCAAAGATATTGAGGCAAAATATAAAGCAAAAGCCGAAGAAATGGGTTCGAAATTGCAAGCTGAAGCCGCAAAATTTGAAAATGAAGCTGCAAATTTTAATAAAAACGCTATGGCAAATGGTCAAGCTTGGGCACAACAAAAGGGAGCTGAATTACAACAAAAAGAGCAACAATTGCAATATGCAAAGCAAGGAATGTTACAGCAACTTCAAGGAGAAAGTGGTGTTGAAATGGATAGTTTAGTTTCCAAATACAAAAAAACATTTAAAGAATTTGGTAAAGATAAAGGTTACGATTATGTTTTTGGAACAGGCGAAGCAGCCACCGTATTATTTGCCAAAGAAAATTATGATGTTACTAAAGAATTAATTAAAATTGTTAATGACAAATACAAATCAGAAGCTAAGAAGGAGGAAAAAGCGACTAATAAAAATGTAGATGTTAAAAAATAATAGAATATAATTTCTATGCTCAAATCCCTAATCCATTCTAGATTAGGGATTTTCTGTTTTTAAAATATTTACATTTTCTATTTCTTTGCTATTTAATATCAAATAGTTATCTTTGTTTTTAAAATACAAGCCAATGGAATTTATATCAGCAGAAGCAAAATTCGTTTTGCAATTTATCAATCAAACCAACCGTTCAATTTTCCTTACAGGGCGTGCAGGAACAGGAAAAACCACTCTTCTAAAAAAAATTATTCAAACCACACATAAAAAGTGTGTTGTAGTAGCTCCAACAGGAATTGCAGCTTTAAATGCAGGCGGAGTAACCATTCACTACATGTTCCAATTGCCTCTTTGTGGTTTTATTCCCGATAATTCTACAGCACAGTTTAACGAAAATTCCAAATTTGAAACCCGAGCCTCATTGCGTAGGCATTTCAGAATGAGTGGTTTAAAAAAAGCTGTCATTAAAAACATGGAATTGCTTATCATTGATGAAGTCAGCATGTTGCGTTCAGATTTGATGGATGCAATCGATTTTATGTTGCAATCTGTTAGAAAAAAAAACCGCCCCTTTGGAGGTGTTCAAGTGCTTTTTATTGGCGATTTGTT
>JFJP01034862.1_pt1 | contig 12172 bp, 9 predicted proteins | sample 431651 | NCBI WGS metagenome assembly JFJP01 (sample SAMN02602958, study PRJNA72255) | Microbial mat metagenome, whole genome shotgun sequencing project. | biome: fresh water; feature: sink hole; material: water; isolation source: purple microbial (photo- and chemosynthetic) mats found in... | reverse complement strand
GATTGGATCCGGCGAATCAGACTATGCGCTCGAGGCAAAGGACCTGAGCATGTTCTATGGGGAGTTCGAGGCTGTAAAAAAGCTGTCGATGGGCTTCGAGCGCAAGAAGGTGACCGCGCTCATCGGCCCGTCGGGTTGCGGAAAGAGCACCGCGCTCCGAGCCTTCAACAGAATGAACGAACTGATAAGCGGGGTGCGGACCGAGGGTGAGGTCCGCTTCCACGGTGTCAATGTCTACGAACCCGATGTCGACGCGGTGCAGGTGCGCCGCTGGATCGGGATGGTCTTCCAGAAACCCAACCCCTTCTCGAAGAGCATCTTCGAGAACATAGCCTGGGGTGCCAGGATAAACGGCTACAACGGCGACTTCGACGAACTCGTGGAAAACAGCCTCAAGCAGGTCGCGCTGTGGGACGAGGTCAAGGACAAGCTCAAGGAGAGCGCCTACGCGCTTTCTGGAGGGCAACAGCAGCGGCTGTGCATCGCACGCGCAGTCGCGCTCAAGCCGGAAATACTCTTGATGGACGAGCCGACGAGCGCCCTCGACCCGATCTCGACAGCAAAGATTGAATCACTGCTCGACGACCTGAAGAAACGCTATACTATCATCATAGTGACGCACAACATGCAGCAGGCAGGCCGGGTATCAGACAAAACCGGGTTCATGTTGCTCGGGGATCTCGTCGAATACTCGGACACCCTATATCTCGGGCCGGTTTGGCTGAGACGCGGAGGCATGTGATGCTCAGAATACAATTCAACGAGGAACTGAACAGGCTCCACCACGACATACTTGCAATGGGAAGCCGCGTGGAAGAAGACCTGCGCAAGGCACTGCTCGCCCTAAAAACAGGCGACCTCGAGCTTGTCAAGGAAGTACGGGCGAGCGACGAGCTCGTCAATGCCCTGCAGATGAAAATAGAGGACCAGGCGGCGATGCTCATCGCGACCCAGCAGCCGGTCGCCAAGGACCTGCGCGAGCTTGTCACGATATTCAAGGTGACAGACAACCTCGAGCGCATCGGCGACCATTCGGTGCACCTTGCTAAAGCAGCCAAGCGTCTGTCGGGATCGCCCTACCCTCGTTCCCTCGAGAGGCTGGAAAAAATGGCTGCCGTAGGCATTGGGATGGTTCACGACGGCGTCGAGTCCTTTCTCAACCATGACGAAGCCCTCGCCAGGAACGTAGCTGCCCGTGATGACGAGATAGACGCCGAGCATCGCGAATTTGTACGCGAAGTACTCGCCTACCTTTCGGAGAACCCGGACAAGGCCGAGCAGGCTACCAAGCTGATTGCGACCTCGAGCTTCCTCGAGCGGCTCGGTGACCACGTGACCAACCTGTGCGAGGCCGTCGTCTTCATGGTGACAGGCGCGCACACCGAACTGAACGACTAGGAGGCGGGCATGGCAAAAGCGATACTGCTCGTCGTCGAGGACGATCCGGACATTCGGGAACTGCTCGCGTACACGCTAGGCAAGGAGGGCTACGAAGTACTCCAGGCCCCGAGCGGGGAAGCAGGTTTCAAGGCGATACTCGACAAGAAGCCGGATCTGGTGGTCCTCGACGTCATGCTGCCGGGTATCGACGGGCTCGAACTCCTGCGCCGCGTCAAAGCCGACACCGCGCTCAGAAAGACCCCTGTGATACTTGTGAGCGCCAAGGGAGAAGAAGCGGACGTCGTCACGGGACTGGAACTGGGCGCCGACGACTACGTCACCAAGCCGTTCAGCCCGCGGGTGCTTGTCGCCCGGGTACGGACATCCTTGCGCAGGTCGGTGCACCGCGAGGAGGAGCAAAAACCTGAGGACAGCCTGGTCCGGCTTGGCGATTTCCTTCTTGACTCCAGCCGGCACGAAGTGAGGGTTGCCGATATCCTCATCGATTTGTCGGCCACCGAGTTCGCCATCATCGAGAGGCTCGCCCGCGCTCCCGGACGGGTTTTCACGCGTTCGCAGATCATCGACTCCGTCAGGGGCCGCGACTACCCCGTAACCGACCGTTCGGTCGACGTGCAGATACTCGCCATCAGGAAAAAGCTGGGCGAAAAAAGCGACATCATAGAAACGGTGCGCGGCGTCGGATACCGTTTCAGGGACGAATAGTGCGCAAGCCACGGCTTGCGACAAAAACCTTCGCCGCACTGTTCGCAGTGGTTGCTGTCGCAATCGTAGTGATAGCCCTGTCCTCTGTGCTCGCGATGCGGCGGCTGTACGTGGACTCCACGCTCGAAGCGCTCGGGCAGACGGCCGCGGCTCTGGCCAACGATTCAGATCTGTCAATGGCGCTTGCCAACGGCGACGGGAAAGCAGCAGACGCTGTGAGTGACAGAATCGCCGCCGGAACAAGGCTCAGGGTAAGCATTATTGCTGCAGACGGGCGCGTGCTTGGCGATTCCGCCTCCGATACGCTGCCGATGGACAACCACGCCGGCAGGCCGGAAATTGCAGAAGCCCTCCAGGGCAGGCCGGGATCGAGCATGAGGCTTTCACCCACGCTCGGGATAGAAATGGCCTACGCAGCCTCCCCCATCCTCGCGGAAGGCCGCGTGACTGGTGTGCTCCGCGTCGCGATGGGCGCTCCAGACATTCTCCAGGGTGTAAGCCCTTTCATCGTGATGGCCGCGGCTGTCGCCATTGCAATGGTAATCGCAATAGGCGCTACCGGAGCCCGGTTCGGGGCATTGGTGACAGAACCGGTCAACGCGCTCATCGAAGCGGCGAGCCACTGGTCGTCGGGCCGTCTTGACCGTAGACTCAAGCGTTTCGACGATCCGGAACTCACCGTGCTCGCGGACACGATGAATGCGATGGCTTCCGATCTTTCCGGACGGATACAGGCGGCGGGTCGTCATCAGCGGGAATTGGGAGCGATCCTCGACGGCATGGATGAGGCTGTTCTCTCAATCGATGCCGACCTCGTCGTGCAGCTGGCCAATCCCAAGGCAATCGAGGTCCTGTGCCGGAATGGCAACAGCATGAAATTCATCGGCAGGACTATTCTCCAGGCTACCGGCAACGTAGCCCTCGAAGAACTGGCCCGGCGCTGTGCAGAGGCTGGAATAAAAGAGGAAGAGGAGATAATCCTCTACAATGGCGAGGCGCGCCATCTGCTCGTGCACGCCGCTCCTTTGCCCCTGGAAAGCGGCAGGACAGGGGTAGTGATAGTACTCGACGACATCTCCCGCCTGAAGCGGCTTGAACGCGTCCGAAAGGATTTTGTGGCAAATGTCTCGCACGAGTTGCGGACTCCCATAACGCTGATCAAGGGCTTTGCCGAAACGCTTGAAACGGTTGATACACCCGAAGAATCCGCACGGTTTCTGGTCATCATCAGGCGGCACGCCGACAGGATGGCCTCGATAATCGAAGATCTGCTGACACTCGCAAGGCTCGAGAGTCCCGAACGCGGCCAACTCGAAACCAGACAGGTGGCTGCGCATCTTGTACTGGTTCACGCAGTCGAATCCTTGGGTGACAGGGCCGGCAACAAGGGAATCGGCATCGACATCAAGGCTGAAGGCACGCTGATGGTCGAAGCGAATGAAGGCCTTCTGGAACAGGCTCTTGTCAATCTGCTCGACAACGCCGTCAAGTACAGCCCGCGCGGCAGCTCCATCAGGGCCGAGGCGGGCGTTGATGGCGGTTTCATACGTTTCGCGATAGTCGACAACGGTCCTGGCATACCGCTCCGGGACCAGAGCAGGCTGTTCGAGCGCTTCTACCGCGTTGACAGGGCTCGAAGCCGCGAACTGGGCGGCACGGGGCTCGGTCTGGCCATAGTCAGGCATATAGCGCTGGCCCATGGCGGCGATGCCTCTGTCGAGAGCCGCGAAGGCGCCGGCAGCACCTTCATTTTCCGCATACCGCTTCACGGAGGCGACGGGAGCAGTGTCCAGCTGGCTTCACCCGATCCAGAGACGCCCACAGTCAACTTGTAGCCGCCGCCCTGCCATAGGTGGATGCGACCGGGGGCAAGGTCGAGGTTCACCGTCCCCTCGCCATCCGGTTCCATGACGACACCCCAGGGGCTGTCCGGTGACAGCGGGCACGGGACTCCGGTGATTGTGACCGCCACGGGGTCGGGCACCTTAAGGTGATCCGCCCTGAAGCGGCCCTCTGCCACAATGGCAGCAAAGCTGCCGGGGTCTACATCCCAGGGGTCGTCCATACGCGCCTTGGCCTCCCTGGCGAAGCGTGGGAGGTCAAAGCCGGCATGCGTTGCACCCCCGCGGTACAACACGGCAGCCAAAGCGCAGGCATACCCACCGGAGTCACTTGGATAGAGGAGACCATCTTCCGCCACGCCTTGGGGCCATGAGGCACCATACGGCAGTGATCTGCCAGTATCGAAGCAGGCCGTGCACATGACCGCAGCCTCGAATGAGCGCGGCAGCTCGAGGTATACCACTGCCCCCGGCAACGCGTACACAGCCTCCGATTTTCCCTCGCAGGAGATGCATGACACTTCCCAGCCAGTCGCTTCCGCCCAGACAGCCGGCAATCCAGGCACAGCGATGCCGACGTTCATCATTGAAACAGGAAGCTGGCAGGCCGCCGAAAGGATCGCTGCGAGCGCACTGATGGCCAGGCTTCGGCTAAAGGAATACAGGGGATAAACAATGTATCGTTCCATGCTCCGAATAAAGGCAGTATGAGCATCAACGCTTTCACGGCAAAGAGCTTGCCTCCGTCGCGCTTTTATTCCATACTAAAGTCAGGATGGAAGACAGCACCAGCTATGCGGATCGCCTCGAACAAGCCCTGGAAGCGAAGACCAGGCAATTAGACACTGTTGAACTCAGGCAGCTCAAGGATGAGTACAAGCTGTTTCAGTCGGCGTTCCAGGCCATCTACAACGTGCTTCTCAAGAAAGGGCTCATCCACGAGGATCCATATAAATTCGACTTCAAGGTGTCGGATGTCCAGACACCCCCCGAAACGCCATTCGCCGAGAGTGAAAAGCTCGACCAGATGTGCATCAGACTATCCCAGTTCGAATCGTACCTCGATTTTCTGAACAATTACTATGAGTTTAGTGTCGACTTCCTCAGCATGGGACGGATAAAACGCCTCATATCCCTGACAAAATATTTTGCCTTCACCAATTTTACCGATAACAGCCCAAACATGAATACCAGGTATTTCTCTGAAATCGTCTCCCAGGTGCGCAAGGGAACGGATCCGATGTCGACGGGTATTGTCAACGAAGGCATAACGCAACTCGACAAGGCAAGCCGCAAAGTATTCCAGATACTTAAAAACCTTGCATTGCTTCACAAGGAGCGCTACAAACTCTACGTTCGCAGACAGGCGATAATTCCCCTCAAGATGGACCGTGATTTCGTGGTGACTCACAGTGAAGACGCGACCCGCAAGATAAGACAGAAACTTGGCGAGACGGGAACGGACACGCAGTTCTACCCCGACTTGATCGGGGAGGCCCTCAAGGAGGACTACTCGGCCGAAGGGGAGTCCCTTCGGGACGAAATACTAAAAAATCTTGTGATTGCTGAACAAAAAATCGAAAGCAAGGCTGCCGACCGGAACTTCAAGGCATCCCTGCTCGATGGGATACGGACGCTTATAGGTGTTGGCTTCCAGCTTGAGGATTCGATCCGGAAACTCGAGGAAAACCAGGCTCTGATCGATTCCATGGACAAGTCATTCCTCACCAAGGTGAAGCGGGCCTTGCGCGAGATGTTCGGCAAGGCGGGAGAGCACGTCATCCACGATGTCGAATACCTCGACCCCGTCTCAAGCGAACGTAAACACGAGTCAATTGATTTTACTGAATTCTGCTCCAACGGCATGAAGCGGGCACAAAGCCTCGTAGCGATGGTGTCCAGGAACAGTGTCTCGTACAAGCGACTTGAGAGTTCTTCGGAGGAAGCGACCTTCAAGTTCCTCTCCAAGCTAATCGAGGAATTACAGAAGCTTCATAGAAAACTATCGGCCCTCAACGAATTTTTCCTTGACACAGTGCAGGATCCGGAGTTCAAGGGAAAAATAAAGAACGTGAACATCGAACTTGGTTCGGTCAAGAATGCCATCATCAAGGCCAACCAGAAACGCCATGAATACATGTCACAAAAAGACGAGCAGGAACAACTGAAACGGCTCGGCGTACGCGAGGCATGAGTCGCAAGGAGCATCAATGAACCGACCTACCATCCTTTTAGCCAGCCTTGTTTCGGCTGCGGCTTTTTTAGCATCGGCCTTGCCAGCTTCCGCCCAGGCGGGCCCAGCCCGCGTTCTCACCGTAGGCATGGGCTCGTACGAAATGGAGTTCAACCCGTACAAATCCATATATTCGTACGAGATGCAGATATTCACGGGTATCTACGAAGGCCTCTTCTCCTACGATGCACAAAGCCTTGACCCCGTGCGGGCGCAGGCGGAGTCGTTCGAGAAATCACGGGACGGTAAAACCTGGACCTTCAGGATACGGGAAGACGCGCGCTGGTCGGACGGAACACGGGTGAGCGCCAACGATTACGTGCAATCATGGCTGTACCTTCTATCACCGGCTACCAAGGCCGAATACGCAGTATTCTTCGATATAATACGCGGAGCCAAAGCGTACAGGACGGGTAAAAACAAGAAACCCGAGTCTGTGGGCATCTCGGCACAGGACGAACGCACGCTGGTCGTCGAACTCGATTCGCCGGCCGCGTATTTTACCCGCCTGCTTTGCCACAGTTCCTTCGTTCCGGTCCATGCTTCACTGCGCGGCGTCCGGACCTGGAAGCCCCTGTCCATCGTAAGCAATGGCCCATACACGATAGAGTCGATGGACAAGGCCAGCCTGGTATTGCGCAAGAGCGACACCTACTGGGACGCCGCAAACGTAGCTATCCCGGGCATCCGCATCATGTTCATCGAAGACGACAAAGAGGCGACACAGCTCTTCAATGATGGTGAAATAGACTGGCTTACAGACATGGTCGACTTCGATACGCTTGTCGATACCGACTCGGTTCAAACTGCGCCCATGTTTGGCACCGGATACTACTTCTGGAATACCTCGCGCAAACCCTGGAAGGATGCACGAGTCAGGCGTGCTCTCGCGCTGCTGCTTCCCTGGGATAAGATACGGACAGCCGACAATTACCACGCTCCTACAAGCGTCCTGGTACTGCCGTTCGCCGGGTACGAATCTCCGACAGGCATAGACGCGAAAAACGAAAAGGAAGCCCTGGACTTGCTGTCCCAGGCTAAATACCCAGGCGGCAAGGGTTTGCCGCCTGTACGCATTATTGCGTACAAATCGGATGCTACCGAATCCAACATCAAATTGATGAGCGAATCATGGGACAAGATCGGTGTGAAGGTGGAATTTGTCGAAGTACCCGATGGCGTCAATGCCCGGGACCTGAGGCAGGAAGGCTACACCATCTCCTTCACCAGCTGGATAGGCGACTTCGCCGACCCTGCCGCGTTCCTCCTCATGTGGACCAGCGATTCAGGACTCAACGAAGGCGACTACAAGAGCCTTGAGTACGACAAGCTCATCGACCGTTCAATGACGGAAGACGGCAAGACCCGACTTGCGACACTCGCCGAAGCCGAAGCAAAGTTATTGAACGATGCCCCTCTCATGCCTTTGTATCACTCGGTCTCGTTCAATGTGCTCAGCCTTGAAGCCCTTGCCGGCTGGTACCAGAACCCTCTGGACGTCCACCCGTTCAAGGCGCTTTCCTTTGGCACCCCCAAGGCCCGGCCGTTTGTGGCCAGCGCGGCATCTACGGCGCCGTGAAAGAAGGCGGCAAAGAAGGCGGTCCCGGGGATTCGTTCCTCCTCAGCCTCGGGTTCCCCGCGATCCGGGTGCACCAGTCATACGACCACTTCGATTTTACCAGGCCCGGCCGGCGCATTCTGGTCATAGGGCCGATGGGCTCGGGCAAGACCGAGTACAGCGCCCGCGTATGGAGGGATTCCCTGGTTGCCCTCAGGAAGGGCGCCGAAGTGGCCGCGCTCACTACAAGCGGAGGAGCCGACCGGAGGCGCATCCATTTTGTCCGTTTCGGCATAGACAAGGAACGCTTCAAGGACTACCCGGCTGACGCCCTGCCCTACCGCGGAGGCTACGAGCATTGCGGCGATTCGATAAGCTCGGCCGCGGACTCTTTCGGCCTCGAGTCGATAATCGCGGCCAATCCCGGCTCCGGCACGTGGATACTCGACGAAGCATCGTTTTACGACGAGCGCGTCGCCTACCTGATCAGGAACGAGTCCGAGGCGAGGGGACTCGTGTTCATCCTGCCTACGCTCGTCCTGAACTTCCGCAGGGAAATATTCAACCAGGCCGCAAGGCTTCTCCTCGAGAACGCGACCGACGCCTTCCCGCTGACCGCGTACTGCGAGCACCAGAACTGCATCGCCGATTCGCTGTATACGTACCGTTATTACTCGGTCGAGGGGCAGGAATGCCCCGCGCTGTATTTTGATCCGCTTATAATCATTGGCGGGGACAGGCTCAAGGACGACCCGCGCGAGCCCAACTACTGTACGCGCTGCGACGAGCACCACTATCTGCCCGGCAAGGAATATACGTTTTTCACGCTCAAGCCCCTGGGAGAGGCCGCCTCGCGCGGAGACCTCAAGCCGCTGCTTGCCGAGCTTGCGGCGATCAATGGCGACATGGAGCGCTCGCGGCTGCACGCAAGCCTCCGGCGCCTGTACCTGGACAGCGCAACGCCTAAGCCCCGGAACATGGACGCCCTCAGGGTGCCGTGCATCGCGGAGAAGGCGCTGTGCTATCTTTACGCCGAGCAGAACCTTTTATCAGCTGACCAGTTGCGCAAGGTCGTGCAGGATCTGGGACTCGACCGGGACTACCTGCACAAACGCCTGGCAGACAACCGCCGCCCGCTGGAACTCTAGACTCCGGCTTCGACTCAGACGACGAACTTGCCTATCACCTCGTCCATCGCCTTAATGCTTTCCCGTGTAGCCTCCGCGAGGTTGGAGACGGATTGCGCGGCCTTGTTGATCTGCTGCGCCCCGGCGCCCATCTCGTCCATGCTCCCGCTTATCGTGGCCGTCGTCTCCATGAGGTTTGACATCACCTCGCGCGCCCGTCTGGCGTCGTCGCTCATGGAACTGGATTTTTGCCTCAATGCTTCCGCGGCCGCGTTCATGTCGCGCAGGGCTTCCAGTATCTGGCGCGAGCCTTCCCGCTGTTCGGCCATGGCGTTGTCAACCTGCCTCACCAACTCGTCGGTAGACTCGATGCTCGAACTCACCAGGTTGAACGATTCTTCTGATTCCGCCGATGCGGTGACGACCTCGGCTATGGTCTGGCTGATGCTTGAAAGCTCCGCGCCAATGCCCCGGGATTGCTCGGCAGAGGTTTCGGCAAGCCTGCGGATCTCGTCGGCGACTACCGAGAAGCCTTTGCCAGCCTCGCCGGCGTGGGCTGCCTCTATGGCCGCGTTCATCGCAAGCAGGTTTGTCTGGCTGGCTATGCTTGAGATGACCTGGTTGGCTTCCATGAGCAGTTCCGACTGCGAGGCTATGGCGCCTACCTTGGCTACCACGGCTTCCTGCTTTTCCCTGCCCGACACCGCCGTCTTCATGAGGCCTTCGAAGCGCTGGGCCATACGCTCGATCGACGAGCTGACGGATTCTATATTGCCTATCATCTCCTCTATCGAGGATGAAGCTACGGAAATGCCTGAAGCCTGGGTCTCGGTGAGTGTGTCGAGGGAAACGATGCTGTCGACAATGGCGCCGACGGCGGTGCTCGCCTGGTTAGTCCCGTTTTCCTGGTTTGTAGCGAGCCGCCTCACGCCTTCGATATTCGCCAGGATTTCCGCTGTCGCGCTCGCGGTTTCATGCGAACTGGTGGCAAGCTCGTCCCCTATGCCACCCAGCGATCCCTGGGCGTCCTTCAGCGTCGATACGATGCCGCGAAGCTTGCCGACGAAGCCGTTGAAACCGACGACCAGATCGCCAATCTCGTCGTTTCGCTTTAGATCGATGGTACGTGTGAGGTCCGCGTCCCCCTGTGCAAGACCAAGGAAGGCTCCAGCCGTCTTCTCCAGCGGCAGGATCGCCTTGCCAAGGAGGAGCCATACGGCCCCGATTGAGAACAGCAATACCACGGCAGCCATGAGGGCCATGACCAACAGCAGCTTGAGTATCTCCTTTTGCATTCCGCCCAGCGGCGTCACTATGCCCAGCCCCCAGAACTGGCCGGAATCACCCAAGGCGACAGGGATAACCGTCAAGTAGGAGGCTTCCCCTTCTGCAGTGGCGGCCTGCAACTCGGTGTACATCCACCCCTGGGCAAACGACTGCACTATTTTACTCTGGCGCTCTTCGCCATGTACCGCGGCAAAAGGGGTACCGACAAGCGCGCTGTCCGGGTGGGCTATATAGCTGCCGTCCAGTGAAAGGAGGTAGGCAAATCCCAGCCCCAAGGGCCGGATCGATGCAACCAGGGCGTTCGTGGCGTCCATCGACATGTCGATGCCGGCTACACCTACGGGCTTGCCGTCTTCAAAAATGGGGGCACAATAGGACACCACCGTCGTCGGGCTGCCGGCAATAATGTATTCCGTGGGAACCGTAACATACGTGCCTCCCGTTGTGAACGGCACCGAATAGTATACGGACGCATCGCCGGATTCATAATCCATGCATTCTTCGAGTACCAGGTCCCTCGAGAGACGGTTCCAGTACGGTATGAAACGCCCGTTTTCAGCACTACCGCGGACTGTGCCAGCCTTGGTACCGCCCTTGGCGTACTCGGCATCTTTCCCGTCGAAGGCATCCGGTTCGAATATGAACCAGGCGCCGCCGATGTCGGGGTTGGATTCCACGTAATGGTGCAGAAACTGAACGGCCTGCTCGCGACACAGCCCCAGTTCCTTGGCGCAGGCAACGGTGACCGCCAGCTGCCTGGCGGCATTGAGGTTCTCATGGATGGGGGACGCAACCTCGGCCGCGTAGCCGGCGCCCCCTATCTCGGCTGCTGAAAAGCTGGAAGAAGACAATTGGCTGCGCACCAGAAACGACAAGGCGCCGACCATCCCGACAAAGCCTATAGTCGTTATACCGGCAACCCATAAAACCATTGTTCCACGATAGCCCAGTCTTTTTTTCCCAGCCACAGCACAGCCCCCCGTATGATGTATCGAAGTTTCGCAGGAAGCCTCTCAAATGTCAAATCCTGTTGTTTTCGATATAAACGCCGGGTATGGGGGAGCATACCCGCGTGCGGGGTATCTAGCCGGGGATTCCGGAAACAAACTCCTCCAGCGATGTCATGTCCGGGAACGCTGCCTGGAAGAAGGTCCTGCCGCCGCCGCCCTTGCCGCCATGCGCCTTGGCGAGAGGACTGCATAGCGCACCGATGTCGATTCCCTGCGCCGGCGCGGCTGGTGAACCCGCCACCACCTTCAGTTCGCGCTCGCACGAGACAACGGAAACCCGTCCAAGCGATGCCAGGGCCCGTACGAGCCTCGAAGCTTCATCCACAGATCCGGCGCTCGAAACGACCACAGGACCGGGATGCTCCCGGTTGAGCCCATCGGCGATCATGCCGGCTATGAACTCGTACCTGTCGTCGAGTACCAGTTCGAGGCTCCTGTTTTTGTCCTTGCACGACATGACAGCGGAGGGCAACTCGTCGTCGGGGACGCCGGCGGCTGCGGAGGCTTCCCTGGCTATCCGGGAAAGCCTCCTGTAATCGCTATACGCACGGCTGCCGGCAATAAAAAAAAGCCTGCTCCCGCCCTTGTATTTTTCAGCTTTGATCAACCTGAAGGCTCCGATAGAGCCCGTACCGGGAACGTGGGTACCACAGCAGGCCGAGTATTCGATGCCGTCGATTTCGACGATACGGAGTACATCCGTCGCTACCGAGGGTTCCTTGCGCAGCGGAAACGAGGCTGGATCCTCGGGCGGGCAGAGGTGCGTCACTACCGGGTAATCGTCCCGGATGACCCTCAGCACCTCGTCCTCGACGGCATCATAATCGGCGCGTTCGAGCAACGGCAGGTCAGTGTCGATGGACGAGTAGCGCTCGCCAAGGTGGAACGACAGGGTAGCGCCGCCAAACACACGCATGACGACGGAAGACAAAAGGTGCTGGGCCGTATGCTGCTCGGCATGGTCGATGCGGCGCTCGAGGTCGACTACGCACTCGACAACCGATCCTGGA
>JFJP01034109.1_pt1 | contig 12172 bp, 13 predicted proteins | sample 431651 | NCBI WGS metagenome assembly JFJP01 (sample SAMN02602958, study PRJNA72255) | Microbial mat metagenome, whole genome shotgun sequencing project. | biome: fresh water; feature: sink hole; material: water; isolation source: purple microbial (photo- and chemosynthetic) mats found in... | reverse complement strand
GAGAAAAACCGGTAGCGGAACCCTTTCAGGGGCCGGTCCCAAAACCCCGGCGGTGCCGACCGCACCGCGTCGGCCAACCCCGAGCCCATCGACAGCAGCACCGCCAGAACCTGCCCGGCGGCCTGGACAATGGCCGAGGCGCGGCCCAATGCCAAACACGAGGCCAGCAACGCCGCGATGTCGCGGTCGGCCACCGAGGTCTGTCCCCGTACCAGAACCAACGGGTCGGTTCCGAGAAACCGGGCGTGGTGCCATTGGCGGTAAAGCGCTTCCAGCCGTTCAGCGAGCGGTGGCTGAGGCAAGGTCGAGCATCCTTTGCAGCACCGCCAGCAGTTTTTTGCCGTAGTCGGGATCGCTGGCCCAGGTACGTGCCAACTGCCAGGCGGTGGGTGCGCTTCCCCGGGCGATGAACCCCAGCCGGGGATTGACCGGGCTCGCGTTCAGCGCGAGCGTCGAGGAGTAGTACTTCAGGTGCTGGATCTGGGCACGCACGCCCTCGCGGGGCGAAAGGAACGACAGCGCGGTGCCGGTGCCGTCCACCGCGCCCAGGCCGGCGAAGTTCCATTGCCCCGACCTGACCTGATTGCCAAACCGCAGGTACGAGGTTTCCAGGCACATCTGCGCGAAGGCGAGGTCAGGACTGACTCCTTCCGGGAGGGCCTCCTCGTCGTAGAGAAGCGCTAGATTGAGCGCGCTTCCCGGCGTGACGGCTTGGTTGTTCTTGGTCAGAAACGCCGCACGGTCGAGGGCCGTGAGCGTTGGCGGAGCCATGATGAACGGGTTGAGCGGCACAGCCATGAGCGGGAATCCGATCAGGCAGACCAGAAAAGACCAGCTAACGCGAGACGGCAAAGAAGTGGTCCGTCACCTGTTTCTCACCTTTGAAGAAAGGGATGAACTCGTGAAGTTTCACCAGGTGCAACGTCTCGTAGATGCGGGGATTCACGTTCAGGAAGGCAAGATCCCCCCCTTTGGTGCGGATCTGCTTGGTCACATTGATGAAAATGCCGATGCCCGTGCTGTCCACGTATTTCAGCTCCGTCATGTCGAGCACCACGTTCTTCATTCCCCCGTTGATCAGCGTGAGCAAAAAAAGACTGAACTCGTCGGAAACTTCCATCACCAAGTTGCCGTGAAGATGAACGACGTACACGAAACCCTTGTTGAGGTCTTCCTTGCTCAGCGAGGCGGCGCCCCGGATCATGTCGACTCGATAAACCATGGCCACCTCGGCAACGCCATGGTAACAGCCTTTGCCGCAATTGACAAATGGGTCTTGTCAAAGCCCCTGTTGTGGCCTATATTGAGACAGGTTTTTGTGAACGGCAGTACAACAAAATGAACGGAACGCTAAATAAAGAACTGGTTATTCGTCTATTGAAATATAGGCGCATCCTAACTCAACTCAAAAGCCTCGGCTTTGAAAAAGTGTTCTCGAACAATCTCGGTGACGCCATTGGTGTTGCCCCCGCCCTTGTGCGCAAAGACTTCTCGCTATTGGTGCTCGGCGGCAACAAACGGGGCGGCTACAACATCGACTACCTGACCGAGCAGCTCGGGCAGATCCTGGGCAAAACCAGCGAGCAGAAGATCGTCATCCTCGGCATGGGCAAGATCGGTACCGCCATCGCGCAGTACAAAGGTTTTCTGCAGGGGGACTTTGAGGTGGCGGCGGGTTTTGACATCCGCCCCGTTGCCCTCCCCGACACGCTTTCGCTCAAGGTGTACCCCGTCGAGGAGCTCCCTTCGTTCGTCCAGGCGAACAATATCGAGGTGGCGATTCTTGCGGTCCCCGAGGACGTCGCCACCGAAAGCCACCGCCTGCTGCGGGATTCCGGTATCCGGGGCATTTTGAACTTCACCCCCGTGGAATTGAAAACCACCACGAATTGTATTATTCATAACATCAACATCGGGGTGGAGATTGAGAACCTGTTCTTTCAGGTGATCCGCAATGGAATGCCCGAAACACCGGTCACTTGACCGGAGGGAGAACGCATGGATTCCGAACAGACACTGAAAATTCTCAAGATGGTTCAAGAGGGGTTTCTGACCCCCGAACAAGGGCAGCGCCTGATTCAGGAGCTGGTGGACGCGTCGGCCGGCAACGCCGAGGGGGCGACCCGCGAAGCCCCCCGCGACTTGCCAAAGGATGATTCGGCCCGTGGAACGTCGGGCTCCCAGGAACCCGACCTGTTCCACCTTCTCGACGAGGCCGGCAAAACCTTCACCCAGGGATTCGAACGCCTGTTTTCGTTTGCCTCGCAGACCGTCAAGGACGGTATGGGACTGGGGCCCCAAAACGTCGTGCTCAAGGTGCTCGATCTCGAAGACGGCAAGGAACGTTATCAGGTCACCATCCCGCTCAAGATCTTCACCGCGCTCAAGCCGCTGCTCACCTCGCGCCCGCCCATGGTGGTGCATCCCATCCAGTCCATCGACTACGAGGCCCTGTTCCGCAGCTTGGAGTCGGGCGAAACCGGCAAAGTGTTTGAGTACCTCGATCACGCCAAGGGCGACCGTTTCGAGGTGTGGGTCCTCTGACCGGCCGGCGCGCCTACTGCGGATCCGTCTAGCGGTGTGCGTGACCGCCGGTTCGAAGCGCGGTACCCCGTCGAGGCGGCAGCCTTGGCTTTGCTGGACTGGACCAAAGGTCGGGCACCGGTGAATGCCGCGCTGGAGAAGCAGATCCGGGACCTCGCGTCACGGTAGCCTTTAGCTACCGTGACGCGGGCTTTAACCACACCCTCTCCCCGGCTATACTGGCCCCCGCACCGGAGGGTTCATGGCGCTGATCGGACTTCAGGACATTCACTACACCATTGGCGGGCTGCAGCTGTTTGCGGGCGCGTCCATCCAGATCGAAAACGGCGACCGGCTTTGTCTGGTGGGCCGCAACGGCGCCGGCAAGTCCACTCTTCTCAACCTGATGCAGGGCAAGCTCCCCGTCGACAAGGGCGAGGTGAGCCGACAACAGGGCCTGCGAACCGCCACTTTGGACCAGGAACTGCCGGCCGCGCCGGGAAAAACTGCCCTGACGGCTGCGCTGGAAGCCTTCCCCGTGAGCGCCGAGCCGTGGGAGCAGGAGCGCAAGGCCCGCCAGTACCTCAGCAAGCTGGGCGTGGAACCCGAGACCGATTTTACCACGCTTTCCGGAGGCAACAAACGCCGCGCCGCGCTGGCCGGCGCCTTGGCCTGCGAACCCGACCTGCTGCTGCTCGACGAGCCGACGAACCACCTCGACATTGAAACCATCGCCTGGCTGGAAGACGCGCTGGTGGTGTTCCGAGGCGCCGTGGTGTTCGTCACCCACGACCGGCAGTTTGCCCGGCGCGTCGCCACCCGGGTGGCCGAGGTCGACCGGGGCCGGTTGATCGCCTTTGCCTGCGGTTGGGACGGTTTTCTGGAGCGCCGAGAAGCGGTGTTGGAAGCCGAGGACAAACGCTGGGCCGAGTTCGAGAAAAAGCTCGCCGCCGAAGAGGTTTGGGTACGCCGCGGCGTCAAGGCCCGGCTGAAACGCAACGAAGGCCGCGTGAAAGCCCTGCTCAAAATGCGCCAGGAGATGGACGACCGCCGCCACAAGACCGGCGACGCCCGAATGACCTTGCAGGAGGCCGAGCGCTCGGGCGACCTGGTGTTCGAGGCCAGGCACCTGGGCTTCACCTACCCCGGCCGCCAGGTGCTCCGCGACTTCACGCGCACGGTGATGCGACGCGAACGCATCGGCATCATTGGCAAAAACGGCACCGGCAAGACCACCCTGCTCCGGTTGCTGTTTGGCGACTTGCACCCCTCCCACGGGCACCTGCACCGGGGAACCAACCTGCAGGTCCTCTATTTTGACCAGCTGCGCAGCCAGCTTGACCTGTCCAAATCAGTGCAGGACAACGTCGGTGGCGGTTACGATACCGTCGAGATCGGCGGCAAACACCAGCACATCCTCGGCTACCTGGACCGCTTCCTGTTCAGCGCCGAGCGCGCCCGGGCGTCGGCGAGCATTCTGTCGGGAGGAGAGCGAAACCGGCTGTTGTTGGCCAAGCTGTTCACCCGGCCCAGCAACGTGCTCGTTCTCGATGAGCCCACCAACGACCTCGACGCCGAAACGCTCGACCTGCTTGAGGAGCTGCTGCTCGACTACCGGGGCACCATCTTCCTGGTGAGCCACGACCGCGAGTTTCTCGACAACGTCGTGACCAGCACGTGGAGTTTCAACGAAGACGCCACGCTCGATGAAACTCCCGGCGGCTGGACGGATTGGGCCGCGTGGCAAACTCGCAAGAAGACCGCGGTTGCCGAGGCGGCCAAAGCGGTCAAAGTCGCGGCCACGGCCGCTGCTTCGGGCGAGGCCAAGCCACGCAAACGCTCGTTCAAGGATGAGCGCGAACTGGAAGCGTTGCCGGCCAAAATCGAAGCGCTCGACGCCGAAAAGAACAAACTGCACGCCGACCTGGCCGATCCCGCCTTTTACAAGACCTCGGGGAGCAGCCTGAACGTGGTGACCGCGCGGTTGGAGGCCATCGAAGCGGAGCTGACGGCCCTGTACGCGCGCTGGGAAAAACTCGAGTCCTAGGGGCCTTTCAAGCTTTCAGTTCGACACGAAACCACTTGTCGGTGATAATGGGAGTTACCATGACAACCCTTAAAGACGCCTACCGTACCGCGACGTATGAGATTCGGCTCAAAGCCCGGATCTTCCAACCCATCCTTTTTCTGGTCCTCGGCGCCTTGAGCGTGCTGGCCGTCGTTAATCTTGTGACCGGCAACTTGGGGGCCGCCACCTGGGTCATGATCGCGTTACTGGGGCTGCAAGTGCTCAGTCTGGTCTGGCTGCGGGCCGGTCGATATGTACAGGCGGTACTTCTTTCGACAGTATCGCTGCTGGTGTTGCTGATTGCCTTGCGGATTTTCGAAGTCTACAACGGCCCTTTCACCTTTTCCCAAAACACCTTTCTGTTCACGATGCTCTTTCTGGTGATGTCACTGTTTGTTTCCGACCGCCGTTGGCTCGTTCCGGTAGCCTTGGTTATCGTGGTGTTCCAGCTCGTCATGGCGGCCGTCGTACAGTTCACCGGTCGCCTCGACGGCAGCGAGTGGTCGTGGATGACGCTCGCGCCGACGCCGCTGGTTCTGATGCTCGTCGGCATCGGTGTTGGCCTGAGTTTTCAGAGCGTGTTCCAGCAAGTTTCGCTCGACCTCGCTGTTCAGCTCAAGGAGTCCGAGGAAGCGCACGATTCGAGCCGAAAAGTTGTGATTCAGGTTGCCGAGCAGCTCAACCGCAGCGACGCATTGACTCAGGCCGCCGAAGAGACCGCCTCGTCGGGTTACGAGATCGAACAGAATGTCACGACGATCAAGGACCGCATTATTCAGCTCAATCAGCGGTTTGGCACCACCGAAACCGCGCTTGAAACCATTGGCAGCCACCTCGGGCAACTTTCCGGCTTGGTCGATTCGCAAAACGCCACGGTCTCGCACTCGGGCGCGGCGGTGGAGCAGATGGTCGCCTCGATTCAGAACGTGGCCCGCATCATCGATTCGCGCGGTGCCGAAGTCCGTTCGCTCGCCGAAACGGCGGTGGCCGGACAAAAGGCCCTCTCCGGCACAGGAGAAGCCTTCCGCGCGGTGGTTTTGCAGATCAGCAAGATTCAGGAGATGACCGGAATGATTTCGGGCATCGCCGCTCAAACCAACCTGCTGGCGATGAACGCCGCTATTGAAGCCGCGCATGCCGGCGACGCGGGGCGTGGCTTCGCCGTCGTGGCGAGCGAAATCCGCAAACTGGCCGAGTCGAGCAGCCAGAGCGCCAAGACCATTGGGACCAGTTTGAAGCAGCTATCGGGCGCGGTGGGCCAGACCGACGATCAGGTTAAGGCGATGGGCTCAGCATTCGACCAGGTGCAAAGCAACGTCGTCAAGGTGTCGGCGGCGATGGCCGAGATCGGGGCCAGCACGTCGGAAATGAACATCGGCACTGACGAGATTCTTAAGTCGACCACCGACCTGCAGACCGCTGCTTCTGGTGTGGGCACCAGCGTCAAAATGGTCACCGATTCCTACCGCCAGATTCTCGGTGACGTGCGCCAAGTGAGCCAAGTTCTCACCGAAGTCGCCTCGGGGATGGACGAAATCGGCGTCGGCAGCACGCATATCCGGCAGGCGGTTTCGAAGCTCACCGAGTTGTCGCGCGAGCTCAAGGTGCAGATCGCCCTGTTGCAGGATACTGCGGGGTCGCCCAGTTGATTTCTGACCTGGCCGCGTGGTGGGAGACCTGAAAATTTGACGGGAGGTAAGGAAATCCCTTACAATCTCACCATGATTACCAGCCGGCTGACGAGCAAAGCCCAGACCACGATTCCCCAGCCGATCCGCTCGGCCCTTCACCTCAAAGAGGGTGATGAGCTGGCCTATTCCATCGAAAAGGGCCGGGTTATCCTGACGCGAGCGAAGCCGGAACCGCTCGACGACCCCTTTGCCGCCTTCGGTGAGTGGAATTCCGAAGAAGATCGGACGGCCTATGGCGACCTTTGAACCCGGCGACGTGCTCAAAGTTCCCTTTCCCTACGCCGAATGGCCCGTCCGGGAACGCAGGCCCGCTTTGGTCGTCGCTACCCGGGGAGACCTTGAGGATCCGGGCTTAGTGTGGGTACTCATGATCACCTCGTCTTCCCACCGGCGATGGGCGGGCGATGTCTTGGTTTCTGACCAAGGCACCGCGGGTTTGCCGGCTCCGTCCGTGGTTCGCACGGCCAAAATCGCCACCATTGAGGCTCACGTAGCGTTGCCGCTGGGTCGCCTGGTCGCGGCCGATCTGGCTAGCGTTCGACAGGAACTCGAAGCAACCTGGAACGTGGGAGTCTAAATGGCCAAAAAAACCACCGTCTACATCTGTGCGGAGTGCCAACATCAGGAGTCCCGGTGGCTGGGAAGGTGCCCGCAATGTGGCACGTGGAACTCGCTGAGCGAACAGGCGATTGCGAGCGCGGCGAAAGCCACACCCCTCCCCGGCGCACCGCGGGCCACCTCGGGCGGGCACAGCATCCCGCTGGCCTCGCTCGAAGCGCAGAGCGACATTCGCATCGACGCGGGCATCGCCGAGGTGAACCAGGTGCTCGGCGGGGGCATCATCCGAGGCGCGTCGGTGCTCATCGGCGGCGAGCCCGGAATCGGCAAGTCGACCCTGCTGTTGCAGCTGGCCGCCAAGGTAAAAACCCCCGGCCGCGTGCTGTATATCACCGGCGAGGAATCGGCCGCCCAGATCAAGATGCGCGCCGACCGGTTGGGGATTTCGCGCCAGGGACTGGAGATCTTGGTTGAGACGCACGTGCCGGTGATCAACGCGGTGCTCGAAAAAATCAAGCCGGTGGTGGTGATCGTCGACAGCATCCAGACGCTGTACAACCCCGACGCGGGCGATGTGCCGGGCACGGTCAACCAACTGAAGTATGGTTGTCATGAAATCCTGAGCTGGTGCAAGGAGCACGAAACCTCGTCATTCTTGATCGCTCACGTTACCAAAGGTGGCCAAATTGCCGGCCCGAAAGTGATCGAGCACATGGTCGACACCGTGCTGCATTTTGAGCAGGCGGCCGGGGACATCCGCATCCTCCGCGCCACCAAGAACCGTTTTGGCAGCGTGGACGAGGTGGGCCTGTTCACCATGGACGAGAAAGGCCTCAACGAGGTGACCAACCCTTCCAGCATCTTCCTGATCCAGCGCGAGGGAGAGCTGCCGCCGGGCATCTCGGTGGCGCCGATTTTCGAGGGCAGCCGGGCGCTGCTGGTCGAATTGCAGGCCCTAACGGTCCCAGCCAAGGGCGGGATGAGCCGGGTGTTCAGCGACCGAATCGACTCGGGGCGGGTGAGCCGCATCGCGGCCATCCTCGAAAAACATACCGGCCTCAAGTTCAGCGAGCAAGACATCTACGTGAATGTCGCCGGTGGCATGCGCATCAGCGATCCTGGCGCCGATTTGCCGCTGGCCCTGGCCCTTTACAGCGCGCGTACCGGGCAACCCCTGCCCGCCGGCGTGGCCAGCGCGGGCGAACTGAGTCTGGCCGGCGAGGTACGGCCCACCACGCACCTGCGACGCCGCGTCAAAGCCGCCAACGACCTGGGTTTTGGCCGAGTGGTGGTCCCCGAACCCGGCAAGATGGCGCGCATCCAGGACGCGCTGAAGTCCATCTGGAAAGAGAAGTGACCGAACGTCTGGAACTGATGGTCGCGATTCTAGGCGACCTGGTGTCCCAGAACCGCGACAAGGTGACCAGCAACGAGCTGGCCCGCTGGCTGGGAACCACGGCCGCGTCAGTGCGCAAAGACATCAGCCTGTGCCGAGCGTCGCCGGTAACGGGCGAAACGCCCCGCCCGCACTTAGGTGGTTCGGCCTATCAAACGGTGGAACTGCTGCGGCGCCTCCAAGGTTTTTTGTCGCCGACTCCGCCGGCTCCATTGCGGACGGCGGTGGCCGGTTTGGGTGACTGGGGGTTGGGAATTGCCGCCGAACTTTCCCGGGAGCCCGACGCCAAGTTTCAGCTCGTCGCGGGCTTTGATTCACGTACCAACAAGCTGGAACAACTCGAGGTGACGTTCCCCCTGTGGACGACCACTGAGATCACCGCCGTAAGCCTGCGGCTGGGAATCGAGCTCGCCGTTCTGGCGGTCCCCCCCCACGAAAGCCAGAAAGTCGCCGACCGGTTTGTGTTGGGCGGGGTCCGGCGGATCATCAACTATTCGGCGACCGTGCTTCGCGTGAACCGCCGCCAAGTCTGGGTTCGCGAGTGCGGGCTCTGGTAGACTGGCGGCATGTTCGCCTTCCTGCGCCGCGCCCGCCGCAAAAAACTCCTGGCCACCGCGCCGCTTGACCCGCTCCTGTGGCGGGAAATCCTCGCTCAACACCCCATCTTGACGCGGTTGGACGACGAACAGAACGCCCGGCTCCGCGACCTCACCACCATCTTTTTGGCCGAAAAGCAGTTCGAGCTGGTGCGGGGTCTGTCCCTCGATGCCTTCCAGAAGGCCAGCCTCGCCGTCCAAGCCTGTCTGCCGGTGCTGGAGCTGGGCATCGACTGGTACAACGACTGGAGCACGCTCATCCTGGTCCCCAAGGAGTTCAAGGAGAAAATGCTCACGCCCGACGGTCACCTGATTCACGAGACCAACGAGGAACTCAGCGGCGAGGTGCTTCCACTGGGGCCGGTGATTCTCAGCTGGCGCGACGTCGAAGATTCCGGCTGGGGCGACGGTTACAACGTCGTGATCCACGAAATGGCGCACAAGCTCGACGGCCGCAGCGGTGACGTGGACGGCTGCCCGCCCTTGCACCGGGGCATGGACTTCGGCGAATGGAAGACCGTCTTCACCGCGGCCTTCACCGACCTGGAACGCAAGGCCCGACGCCTAGGCCGCCGTGCCGAAGCCCAGCTGACCATCGATCCGTACGCAGCCACCGACCCCGGTGAGTTTTTCGCCGTCTGCAGCGAGACCTTTTTTGAGCGGCCCCGCGACCTTCAGAAGGAATACGCCGACGTCTACCGGCTTCTGGCGTTATTCTACCGGCAAGACCCCCTCGCCCGTCGGACAGAAAAGACCGCGCTAGACTGAGAATTCGCGCGCGCCAAACCCTGAAGACCCAGACCAACGGCTGGACGCCGTACGAGTGGACGGAAGGGCGCTCCCTCTGGGAAAATGCCGCCGACACCGTGCTTGACGACAGAACGCTTATTGAAGCGCTGTTGGCGGAATCAGGCGCGCGGTAACCGGACAATCGGCGTCGTGGGCGCCGGGAAGCCATCCGGTGCTCATCAGAAACTCCCCCACAATCTCGCCGCCGGTGAACCGGAAGGTTTTTTTGAACAACGCGACCCACTCGTGCTTGGGCCGGGGATGGTGGGCGGCCAGCCACCCGTGAAAAGAACCGTACTCGGCCCGCAGCGCCTGCAACTGGCGCGCGTTGGCGATGGCGGCCTCGACCTTCAGCCGGTTGCGGACAATTCCGGGGTCGGCGAGCAGGCGCGCCCGGTCGGCCTCACCATAGGCCGCCACGGCATCGATGTTGAAGCCCGAATACGCCCGGCGGAACCCCTCGGCCTTTTTGAGGATGGTGAGCCAGCTCAGCCCCGCTTGGTTGATCTCCAGCACGAGGCGTTCAAACAGGCCGGAGTCGGAGACCAGAGCAAACCCATACTGGGTATCGTGGTAGGGGCCGTTCCATTTGTCTTCGGGGTGCTCCCGGCAGTATTGGCAGTAGGTCATGGGTCAAGATCCCCCCGGGAAAAGATGGCACAAACGGGAGACTATTGAGAAGTGGCAATTCCACCGGGGCTGAACTAGACTGAGAAGGACAAGGAGACTCCACCATGCGTTTCGTGCTGATCGTTGCTCTTGTTTTCTCGGGCCTTGCGCCCGCGTTCGCCGAAGACCTGACCGCTGACCAGAAGGCCAAAGTCGACGCGAAACTGGCCAAACTGATCGCCTGGGGGACCGACGCCACGGTCGTCAAGCTGGTCAAGGCGGCCGAGGCGGCGCCTTTTGACTGGGCCGCCACGATGACTCAGGACAAGTGGGCCGCCCTTTCCGTGTTGAGCCCCGAGATCAAGGCGATCACCAAAAGCGAGCTCGCTACCTACCTGAAAACCAAGCGCGACGAGTCGATCTCAGAAGTTTTTGTCTCGGGAAAAGGCGGCACGAAGCTCGCTTTTCTGGCCAAAACCTCCGGTTGGTCGCACAAAGGCAAACCCAAGCACGACGTTCCCCTGACGGGCAAGACCTGGGTTGGTGCCATTGAAACCGACGAGTCGACGGGGTTGAAACAGGTCCAGGTGGCGTTTCCTGTGCTGGACGGGACCAAGGCGATAGGGTCGATCGTTGTCGGTCTGGCCTTGTCGAAACTCTAGCCATGTCGATCTTCCAGAAAATCCTGGCCTTGTTGGGCCTCATGATCATCATTGTGGTGGCGGAAGCGCTCGTTCTCCGCAACATGATGGACGACGGACAGAAAGCCTCCGACGTCACCCTCCAGCAGATTGACGCGATCAACGAAGGCATCTTTTCGCTGATCAACGAGGCCTTGAACGCCCAAGGGGCCCTACAGGCGCTGGCCCGGACCTCGGATGCCGACGCCATTGAAGCGCTGGACGGCACGCTCCGGACCAGCCTGAACACGCTTCAGGAACTGGTGAGCCGCCCCGATCTGGCCGACGACTCGCTCAAGGCTGGCCAGCAAGAACTGGCGAAAGTCAGTGACGAGGTGGAAGGACCGGTGCTGGTAGGCAACCTCTCTCTGGCCACCGAGACGCTCATTAACCAGGCTCTCCCTGCCTTTCAACGGTTTATCGGACTGATCGAGACCGCCCGGGCCGCCAAATTGCGCGAAGAGATCGTGATGACCACCAATAACGCCGAGGCCCGCCAAAGCGCGATGAACCTCAGCCTTCTGGTGATTCTCGCCTCGATTCTGATGGTGATTGCCGCCGGTTTGCTGATTGGCCGGAATATTGTCCGCCCTCTGCGGCGCACCTCCGAGCTCTTGCGCGACATTTCCGAGGGCCAGGGGGACCTTTCCCGTCGCCTGGTGAAAAAGGGCAGGGATGAGATTGCCCAGCTGGCGGGGTACTTCAATCAGTTTGTGGGTAACCTTGAGCAGGTGGTACGCCAGATCCGCAAGGAAACCGGCGACTTGGCACCCGCCGGCGTGGCTTTGACGCAGCAGATGGAAAAAGTCACCGCGGGCCTGCACGAAATTGTCGAGACTCTGCGCCAAATCGATTCCGAGACCTCGCATCAGGCCGACCAGACCAACGCCTCCGTCGGCGATTTGGAACGCATCCAGAGCCGGTTGGAGAACCAGGACCGCCAGATCGAGAGTCAGGCGGCAGCGGTCACCGAATCCTCGGCGTCCATCGAACAGATGTTGTCCAACATCGACTCGGTGGCGCGCAATATCGACCTGTTGGCCGCCAAGTACAGTGGCTTGGTCGAAGCCACCGAGTCGGGCCAACAAGTTCTGGAAAACCTCAATCAGCGGGTCAGCGGGATCGCCGAGGTCTCGACCACCCTGCTGGAAACGAACAAGGCCATCGCCCTGATCGCCAGCCAGACCAACCTGCTGGCCATGAACGCCGCCATCGAAGCCGCGCACGCGGGCGACGCCGGCCGGGGCTTCTCGGTGGTCGCC
>JFJP01027459.1_pt1 | contig 12173 bp, 20 predicted proteins | sample 431651 | NCBI WGS metagenome assembly JFJP01 (sample SAMN02602958, study PRJNA72255) | Microbial mat metagenome, whole genome shotgun sequencing project. | biome: fresh water; feature: sink hole; material: water; isolation source: purple microbial (photo- and chemosynthetic) mats found in... | reverse complement strand
AATAAAATTTAATCTTAAAAGTAGAAATGGATTTTCATGATGAAAATTTTATTCAAATCCTCCGATCCAATACCAAAACCAGAGATGGTGTTCTTCCTTTTGAGATTATTTTGGATGATGACAAAAATTATCACAATGACGAATTCCTCCTTTTTATGGGTGATCATTCCAAAATAAAAAAAATAATCAATAATGACGGAAAAGCCGAATTTGCCTTAAAAATCGTAAAATGAAACTGATTTGATTTTTTTTTTAAACTTCAATTGTTTAAAAAATAGATAAAAATCAATAAAATTCAGAAAGGACAACTTGAATATTTTGATGTGATTAACAATGAAATCAAATTTTTAAAACGATTGAATCATCCGAACATTATTGGTTTCAAGGATTTTTTTAAGGATAACAAATATTTTTATATTGTTTATGAATTGGCTGAATATGGAAATTTGTTGAGTTATTATCGGAAAACCAAGACATTTACAGAGGACGACGTTTTTCGAATGTTCTTTCAAATTCTTTTAGCAGTGGATTATCTGCACAAATCCAAAATTATCCACCGAAACCTTAAAGTATATATAAATTTATTTAGTTTTTTTTATTAAAGATTGTTTTTGAATAAAAGTTAGAAAGCGTTTTGATTGATATTCACAATAATTTTAAACTATCCAATTTCAAATATTCTTGTGAAATTTACAACATTACGCAACTCAGCAAGTAATTTTATTTTTTTCTCTCTCAAAAATTAACTTATGAATTAATTTTTAAGAGATTTTCTTGAAGATAATTTAAATTATTGCCCTCCTGAAGTCATTCTTCATCATCCTTATGATTATAAATTTGATATTTGGAGTTTAGGGATTATCCTTTATGAGCTTTTGAGCAAAACCTGCCCATTTAACGGCATTATTATCGAGCACACCATCCACAATATCTTAAACTCAAACACTTTGATCAAAGGAATATTAAGTGAACCTTTAAAGAATTTATTATCACGGCTTCTTTCCAAAGATTCAACGGAAAGGCCTACGACTGAAGAAATATTGAAACATGAATGGATTCTTCAAAATATTCAAAGAAATGATGTCTCATTTTTAAATCATCCAGCTTTTATGAACTGCAATAATCTTCAAGAAATCATAAAATATTCCAATAATTTTTCTTTTTCCAATCAAAAAAAAAAAATCATAGATATCAAGAAAATAACTTTTTTCAATAAAGTAACAACCCAACATCAATCCTTTCTGAAGAAACAATCTGAAGATGAAAGCAAGAAATTCCCAAATATATTTCATGATGGACATTTTGAAAGATCTTTTGGCCAAAAAACCTTGAATAAATCTTTTGATTTTAACAAAAATCACAATAATTTGAATAATTCTATATCTCCAAATAAACAGAAAAAAATCTTTGAGGCCATGAGAGAGCCTGTCAAACCTCCGAGAATTGAGGAGGACGAATATGAAGTTATACAGCATGTGAAAGAAAGAAATTCAATGGGAACACAGGAGGAACAAAGATTTTCTTATCCTGTTGTTATTGAAAGAAAGAAGAAAAATGAAAATAGAAGAAGTGATTTCGGTGAAAATAACAATAAAATCAATAAAAGCTCCCATTCGTTGAATTCAAGAGAAAAAATCATTGAAAATTCAAGAGAAAATATCATCGATAATTCCCAGAGATATATTGAACCTAAAAGTCGATTCTACAATAAAAAAGAAGAGTCTAAGTACTATAACAAAAAAGATGAGTCTGGGTATCAAGAGAAAAGCCAAATGTATCAGAATGATATGAGTGAAAGATATAGCTCCAAAAGTAACAATAAAAATCTTTATTTTGAGAATGATTTCAGTGATAAAAATTTATATATGTGATCAAAGGAAATTTAAACATTATTAAATATTAATCAGAGGATCAAAGCTTTTAAAAAAAAATATTTATAATCAATTAAAAAGAATTTAATTTTAAATTTTTTTTTTTTTAAATTTTTTTTTATTTTGTTTGTTCAAATTAAAAAAATCATAATTTTTTTCTAAATTTTTAGTAATTAATAATTTTCATGTTAGGATTGCCATTTGGTATAAAAACCACTGTTTTCAATGGATTTTGATCATATTCCTTCATATCATTTGGAACAGTGCTTAAATCTTTGGCATCAGCCTGAACTGCAGCATTAAACTCAAAAAGTCTTTTTCCCGAGTTTTCTAAATAATGATCCAATGATTTTGTTAGAGTTTTTTCTAAATTCTTCAATTCATTTTGGTTTTTATCATTGCAGATTTGAAATTTCTTGTCACAAAATTGATTGTACTCATAGCATGTATTCTGAATGCTTTTTTCAAGGAAATTTTTCTTTTCTCTTAATCTCGAATATAAAAATTGTATTTTTGTTTTGAGTTCTTCGTTGATGTTGTCTGCTTCTTTGATTTGATTTGAATTTTCGATTATAAAGTCTGTGTGTCTCTCTTTGCATTTTTTCTGCTCTTGCAGCAGTTCTTCATTTCCCGAAATAAGATTTTTGTTTTCATTTTCTTTCAATTTCACTTGTGAAAGTAACCATTTGATGCAATCATGTGATTTTTTCTATTTTTTAAAAATATAATTATATAAAAAAAATTTTTTTGAACTTCTTCGGATTTCATCTGTTTTTTGCATGAAGAACATACCATCAATGTATGTGGGCAATTATTAGAATGCAACTCCGAAGAGTGAATATTTTTTGAATGTTCACATCGAAGTTGAGCGTATTGACAAATGGCCTCATGTTGCTCGATATCATCAACTTTATCAATTTTCAAACAACCTTCCTTGTGAAATTGGCATTTGATATCTAATTCTTTGATTTTGTTTCTTCGTTTGATATCGATTTCAGAGTAAATATGCTTATCTTCTGGAAATTGACCACAACTTTTGGAAATAAATGCATTTTTTAAAAAATGAAATGAGAGATTTTACGCTGATTGGGTGCAGGATAAACAAATGAAGAATTTGCAGTTCAGACATTGGACTGGATTATTCATGACATATTTACAAATTTTACAGAATATTTCATTGGGAAGAGAAATTCGGAGAAACCTATCTGCTGAAAAACCTTTAGACATTTTAGACTTATAGAGGATTGTAGTGAACTTAAAAATTTTTATTTATGTTTAATATTAAAACCAAATAAAATATATAATTTGTAAAAATGAAAAATAGTTTTATGGAAAAAATTTCTTTTAATTTGTTTTCATCTCCTCGTCTAATGATCTTCTTTCTAGAAAAAATAACTCTCTTTATATTTTCCGATCTTTGGCTTTCTCGGGGCTTTGATTTATATGTTTTGTTAAACTTTTCAAAGTAAAAAACGTTGAAATGACATTTTATTAAGATTTATTCTAAATTATATATACTTTGTGACTCTATCATTCAAATATAAGAGCTTATCATGATAATCTGCTCTTTCAAATTCAAATGCTTTTTCTTTCACAAAGATTTTTTTTTCTAATATTGCGAACTTCTTCACTTTTTTTTCGAGTTCTTGAATCTAATTTTTAAAAAAGTTTCAAATTAAACAAAAAAATCCACAAAACTCTTTTTTCTTTCTCCTCAATTTTTTTCTTGTAAAAATTGATGGAATTTTGATTTGAATCAGAATTGATTTCTTTAGCCCATTTTTTTTTATCATCTTCTGTTTGATCATCCTTAATTTTTTTTATCTCTGTAAACAACCTAAATAAATAATTTTATGATAAAATTCTTCAATAAAAATAAACTCTTTGGTTTTTTTCTCCAATTTATAAACATCTTTATTTTTCTGAGTCACCTGTATTTGTAGCCTCGAAATCTTATAATCAGTTATTTTGGAATCATCTTGATTTTTTTGATAAGCTTGAATGAGTTTATGACTCAAAACATTAGAATTAGGGTCTTTGATCGCTTTACTGCCTTTCCCAGTCAAATTTTCAAATAATGTGACATATTCTTTATTAGAAAGAAGCAATGAAGCTCTTGCTTGGCTTTGGAAATTAGGAGCAGTTCCTGGAGGTCTTTTTAAACTGTTTCTTCTTCCACCTTCTGAAATATTATTTCTTCTTAAATCTAGAATTTGTTGTTCCATTTTCCTTATCATTATATCATTTAATTCGATTTTTTTGATGAGATTATTTTTTTCATCGTTATGCATTTTTCTTGTATGTTCGAATTCTTTCAAGATATTTTTCACTTCCTTTATAAAAATTAACGCGGATTCAGAAATAATAATTCAATGACTTCTTGACTCTTGATAAGTTCACGATCCTTTAGATAGTCGGAATTTTTCAAATCATTCATTCTCAATTGAGCTGTATCAATATATAACTTTAGTTTATTATTCTCCTTTATTTAATCAAAGAGTTCAAAACATCCACTAAAAAACTATGGAAAAAGACCTTTATATAGTTTCTGATATTAGTTTCTAAATTCGTGAGAATTTCATCATACGTCCCATCTACACTGATTTCCCTCTTCTTTAATTTCTCGATATTATCGTTTTTGTAAACAATAATCTTTTGAATTATTTCCTTGACATAATTAAATAGAATTTCAGGCTCTCCTGCCCGGGTTTTTGAGAATTCTTTCATTTCTTCAACAAATGTATATCCTCTTGCATTCAATGATTTTACTTCAATCTTAATGTTTATCGATAAAAACTGTATTTTTAATTTTTGTTACTTCTTTTATCGATGTATTCAAAATGTGTTCAAAGTATTGACTAATCATTTCCTCTAATGTTGAGAGCTTTTTATGTAATTCTTGAAGTTCTTTGTCTTTAAGATAGGCATTTAGATCACGTGTTTCATCTGGCATATCATTTGAGTTTATGGATTTTCTTGATTTCAATTTTTTCATCATTTTATATATTTTTTTTTAAAACTTATTTTGAAAAATTGATAAAAATCAATAATTTTTTTTTCAAAATGAATTAAAAACTACTATAAAATTAGAAATGAAATGATTTTGAACAAATTAAAGCCCCTAATTTCTAAAGTAAATGATTTATGATTGCTATATTTTTTTCTTTCTTCTATGCTTCCTTTTAAAAAGAAAATTTCCAAGCAAATTGAATTCATTAATTTAATTTTTTTCTAAATATAAATTTATGAGTAAAAAATAAAAATCGGAATTATTTAATTTTTTTTTCAGACAAAATCTATTTTTTTCCAAAAAACATTAACATACTTTTCAATGGGAGAAAAAAAATTGAAAACTGATAGAATAAATCAAGTAAAATCAACTATATCAACATATCAGAAGATAAACACTTTAAAAGTTAGAAGGAATGAAAATTGATGATGAATGTAAAGTTATCCTTTCATCAAAATTGCACAAGGCCTTCGATTTTTTCAATGTGAGCCAAAAATTTTCCTCTTTTTAAATTGTTAAAACCATTAAAATTCTTAATTTCAGGCTCAAAAAATCAACAAAATATCACCTGAACTTCATCTTATTTTGAAATTCTTCTATTTTCGTTACACTATTGCAAATGATAATCCTCAACCTGGTTCAATAATTATATATTTTAGAGAACAAACCATATTTAATTTTAAAAGGGAATGTGATCCAAAATATTTCTTATTATAATGAAAAAAACCCTCATGGAAATCTTTTAAAATCCCAAAAAATTCTTTATTTTGTAAAAACTCAATTGTTTTTTATTTATTTAAAGAAATTTTTAGATTTTGGACATCGTTTTAGGATATGCAATTAATAAATTTAAGACTCAAATGATGTATTATTCGAATTCAAATGAAAATCATTTGACGAAGCGCATAAGAAGTTTTATTGAATTTGGAGAAAAAATTTGGAAACTTTTGGAATTTATCAATTTCATATTATTTTTGAGAGATGGTCAATATCGTACATTTCTTGAAAGAATATTGCAAATGAAAATGGTTTTTTATAATACTTTTCTTTTCGAAAAATAGAATTTATTTTCAATTAGACATTTATAAAGCCAAATGTTGCAAGGTATTTGGATTTCGAATATATGAATCGAACAATTTTATGGAATATAGTTTCTGTCAGTTTTTTTAAAATGAATGATATATTAAAATTCTTTGTTTTTTTGCAGGATTTTTTAGTGTTTGTGCTCCCTTTTTTGAAGAATTCATTACTATCTGATCAATTAAAAAAGATTTTTTATTTCACTACCTTCCTCGGCTCTCTTTCTCTTGACCCTGAAAACGATATGAAAGAAGAAAAGTGTGCGATTTGTGGAGATACTGACATAACAATGCCTTATATTCTCAAAGAGTTTAATTATTATTTTTGAGTAAAACCCAAATATTTTAAAAAGATGCAAGCATGAATTTTGCTATTATTGCATTCAAAATTATAAAGAAGGATTATCTCTCGAAAATCAAACATGCCCAAAGTAATTATCAAACAAAACTCCTTTATTAATTATTATTTTTTGAAGATGTTCTCAAAAATTTTCTGAAATAGAAGAAAAAATTATTCATTTATAAAATTTTTAGTTAAAGAAATTATATATTATTTATTAAAATCACCGAAAATGCATTTTCAATATAATGAGAATATCCCTTTGCATCAAAACCAGCCTCCCCCAATTTTTAATATTAATCTCCCTGGGCGGAATCAAGAAAAATCCTTAGGGAATAACGCGCCCATCTTCATCGATCCAACACTAAATTTCAATTCAATTCAACAAAACCAACCTGATCAATCATTTCAAAACCAAAGTGATAATTCATGTATAAACCATTCTTTTAACGCTCCGTTCATTCAACACAACCCACTAAATTATCAACAATTCCCTCCTCACTTAAATAATTCCCCTCAAAACCCACTAAATGTTTTAAATAATCAACAAAACATACAAATGATGAACATTCCAATGCAAATGAACTCTCCATCATTGCCCGTTTATAATTCTAATACGAATCCTTTAAGTGGTTATGGGATAGGAACTACAGTAAACGTCGTTGATGCTTTGATTCCAAAGTCAGGCTATGAGAAATTAATGGTGCCTGGCATATTCGTGAAGCAGAAAATGGAATGGCTCGAAATTTTTTCAGGCTGTGAAACTGAAAACAAATACAAGGTTTATGCTTGTGATGTAGCTGGAAACAAAGAAGGGCACCCTTTGTTCAAATGCCGAGAGAAATCCAGTTGTTTTCAAAGGCAATTCTTGCCTGGAGATTGTCGAAAGTTCAATTTAGATGTAGCTCATGATAGTGAAGGAAAGTTTTCAATGGATGGTGATATGTTCTTGGAAGTAATTAGACCTTTTAAATTGACATGTCTTTGTTTTCAAAGACCATTTGTTGAGGTGAATTATAAAGAAGATGGCAAAACTGAATATATAGGCAGAATAATTCATAATTTCGATTTATGTAATATGAAAATGACCTTATTGGATAAAGCCAATTCTGAAAGATATGTTATTAAAGGAAGTGTGTTTCAAATTGGACTCATAAATCAAAGAGGATGCCCCTGCAAAGGATGTCAACAGGCGTTTTGCTTTATTTATGATAATTGTGGGGAGATTGTGGGGATCATTGAAAAAAGAGGAAAAGGTTTTAAAGGAATGATATCTGATGCTGACAATTTCTCGATACTTTTTCCTATAAAAAGCACGCTGGAAGAAAGGGCTTGCATTTTAGCAGCGACCTTGTTTTTGGATTTTAGGTATTTTGAAGACAGTGAAAATAATAGAAATAATAACTATTATTAAAGAATTCTCAAAATTTTTTAAAAAAACATTTTTAATTATATATACATTTTTATATATATTTGATGATGAAAATTTAGAGTGAATTTTTTTAAAAAAAAATCATTTTTTTAATCCACCAAAAAATAAAAATAAAAAGGTTATTTTTTTAAATATAAATAAATTAATAAACTTTTTTTTCTTTCTAAATTTCCTTTGTTACACTATCTACATAAAATGCAATCTATAACAGTTCGAGTGGTCACACGTTTTAGAGGTAACGAAGGAGAAGTATTTTACCAAAAATAATCCAAACCCACCTCTTTTTTTTTACAAAGGATAATAAATATTCTGATTGGGTTTTTCCTGATGGTAATTCCTGTTTTCTCGGTCCTGAAAAAAAACCTGAAAGAACGTTTACATTTGATGGTGTTTCCCCACCTGAAATCAGTCAAGAACAATTTTATGAAAAACATGCCAAAGACACCATTGTGCAATTGTATTAATTCTCTTTTTTTGTTTTGTTTAACAAATATTCTGTTTCTAAAACTAATTCACAAAAGCATGAATGGATATAATGGCACTATATTTACGTATGGTCAAAGTGGTTCAGGAAAAACTTACACTATGTTAGGACCTGAAGATGTATCGGATTGCTTAGTGAATGGCATTAATTCAGTCTCAGAAAGCATTCAAGAATTATATGGTATTATCCCAAGAACAACCCTCACAATCTTCCAATTAATTAATGACGGGATTAAAAAAGGCATAAAATTTTCATTGAAATGTTCCTATTTAGAGGTTTATAATGAAAGCATTAACGATTTATTGTGTCGTCCACCTCATTTGGGCCTTAAAATTCGAGAATATCCGAATGTGGGCATGGTGGTTATGGGATTGGAAGAGTCTTATGTTTCAACGCCTGAAGATATCTTTAAGATGTTAGCCATCGGAACTGAAAATAAAATGGTTTCTGCAACCAATCAAAATTCAAGAAGTAGTAGATCACATACAATTTTTATCATCTATGTTGAACAAAAATTTTTTGACGGTTCACAGAAGGTTTCGAAATTGAATTTAGTCGATTTGGTGAGATTTTTTATATCTCTTTAATTTAGAAGAGAAATTAACTATTCTTAGGCTGGAAGTGAAAAAATTTCGAAGACTGGAGCAACTGGACAAACTTTGGAAGAAGCAAAGGTAATTTTTTTCATATTCTAATTATGTTTTTTTAAAATTTATTTAGAAAATTAATCAAAGCTTATCTTGTTTAGGACTTTGCATTTTAGCATTGACTTCTTCAAGAAAGAAGCATGTACCTTATCGAGATTCTAAATTAACATTAATTTTAAAGGTAAATTTTGGTTTATTAGAGAAATAAATGCAACATTTATCTATAAAATTGAAAGGAATCATTAGGTGGTAATTCAAAAACTACATTGATTTGTGCATGTAGTCGGAAATCAGTACATGAGGATGAGACAGTTAATACATTAAAATTTGCACAAAGAGCGAAAAAAATTAAAAACAGAGTGTGCTCTAACTTAAAAGTAATCTTTAATTTTTGCAAATGAAATTAAAGTCAGAATTTAAGAGAAGCAACGAAGAAACTGAAGCTTTGATAATAAATCTGAAGAAAGAGATTGAAAATTTAAGAATCCATCTGAAAAAAAACAATATCTCGATTCCAACTCTCAACAACAATCAAGCAGAGCCCACTGAAGAAGATGCTGGACAGAATTATTATTCTCAATATAAAGAATTGGAAACTAAGTATAAATGTTTAGAGGTTCTAATCCATTTGATTTCCTTATTATATATACTGTATAACAAATAGGAAAGAACCGAAATTGAATTAGAAACATTAAGAGATCAAATTGAAGAAGTTCAGTTAAATCCACAAATTCCAAGGGATTTAATTCAAGATAAAGATGAAGAAATAGAAACCTTAAATCAAAAACTTATTGAAACGATCGAAAAATATAAATATAGCGAGGATGAGAAAGGTTTTAAATTGATTTAATTTGTGAATAAAAAAAAAATAATAAATTTTGCAGACGATCAAAAAACGAAATACGAGAAACAAATAGAAATAATCAACAATGAGTCCAATTATTTAAGAGTTGAGCTAGAAACCATCAAAAATAACATTTATGCCTATCAAAAAGAAGTTCTTTCTTTGACGACTGAAATAGATCAGAGAAAGAAAGAGCAAAAGAATACAAATGAAGGCTATGATAAATTGAAAGAATTGTTTAATAAATTGCACATGAAAAATGAGGAAAGCGCACAAAGAAGTAAGGATCAGGAGCAAGCCAATGAAAATTTAAAGAGGCAAATCGAGGAAAAAAATAAAAGATTGCAAGAATTCTTTAAGGAAATCGATGAGTTTAATAAGAAAATCCAAGAAATGGAAAAAGAAACCATTCATTTGAGTATGGTTTTAAGAGATCAAAATGAAAAAGAATTGGCTTTAACTCAAAAATTATTTACATTGAAGGTTAATTAATAAAGAAAAACATACATTGAATTTTTGTTCAGAATAGACACAAAGAAGTCTTGGAAGAAACTGGGATTTTAAAGAAAGAAAAAGATGAGCTTTTCAAGACTTATCAATTAAAAATGATGGAAACACAGGAATATGTGAATAAAATATTAAAGAAAGAGGAGGAAAGTAATGTAAAAACAAATAAAAATTTAACATTCAATGAAAATATTTATTTTAAAATTTTGGGTTTGATTTATGGAAAAGATCATTATTTTCGAATTAGAAACTCAGCTAGAAATTTATAGGAAAGCTTATAATGAGAAGATTAATATGGATGATGAGATCAAATCCAATGAAAATAGAATGGATCAATTAAAAGACAAATTCATGAATGAGATTAACACTTTGAATCAAGAAATCGAAGAAATTGAGAAGAAAATTGATATAGAAAATTTCGATTTTGATAAAGAAAAAGACATTTTAAGCTCCAAATATGAAGAATCCAAGAAGAATATTGAAGAAGAATATTTGAAAAAGTAGTGAATTGAACTATTTTTTCATAAATCTGGTATTTAGAATTCAAAGTCAAGAGAATGAATATCGGAATTTGAGATTTCAAATTCTTGAATTAGAATTGCAAAAGAATCTCATGATTTCTGAAAAAGAGAAAAATGAAATTAAGATAAAAGAGATTGATTTAGAAAATGAGAAAAGAAGACAGGAGATCACGAAGTTGACTGAAGAATTAAATAATTCGAAAATGTTTTTATTGAAAAAAGAAGAAGAACATATAATGTTGCAAGAAACACAGACAAAAATTGTGAGCGATATTTTTCTTATTTGTAATTTAAATTTATGATTAAAATCAACAGGAATTCTATATTTAATTAGTAATTTAATTATTTATTTATTTGAATTCTTTTGTAAAAAAGATTGAAGAAATTAGTGAAAGATTCAAAAACGAATTGGCCAAAACAGAAGAAGATATGAATGAGCTGCGATATCAAAAAGCCAATTTATTTAACAAAGAATGGTTTCTTCACTCTTCGTTTTTATTAAAAAAAAATGGGATTTTTTAAGGGATTTGCAAGTGGAATTAAAAAAACAACAGAAATTTTTTGACTTAGAAAAGGAAAATCTGCTCAGAAAATCGCAACAATATGAAGATTTGCTTCAGGAATATAGATCTTTGAAAGTGATCCATGAGAATTTGAAATCTAAACAATTCGAAATAAAGTATTTCAACAAAGAAAACCAATCGCCTGTATTAAGACACACTTGTCATCCTTTCAACCGTTCTTCAAAAGAGCAAAAGAGTTTGCTTATTACAAAACCTGTGCTTTTTCAAGAAAACCTCTTTAGTAAAACATTTTTTACAAAGGCAAATGAAAGTGTTGATGGAAAAGAGATCAAAATGTAGTAGTTTTTCTTATTGATAATTTAAGAAAGAAAAAAAAAAATTAAGAAACAAAAGCCCAGTTGTGAAAAATATTGAAATTATATATGAACAAAACTTGTTAGATGTAATAGAAAAGGATTTTAAAGAGATTTCACATCAATCTTTAAGTCCGAAATCAATGGATCAGGGCAGTGATTTGGAATGGTCAAGTGAAGGAGAGTATCAGAAGAATGAGAATGAAAGTGAGGTGGAAAAAAAATACATTAAGGAAGAAAATTTAGAATGATTATTTTTTTTTTAAAAAAACTTACCGTAATTAAAAAAAAGCAATTTAAATTTTTTATTAAATAAATTTTAAAAAGAAAAAAATTAATTTTTTATATATTAATTTCAAAAAGTCGAAAAAACCTACAAATGAGAAAAATAACATTCTCCGATTCATTAAGTTCTACGTATTTCTAAAGAAAAACCCAAATTTCCTTTTATTTACCAAAAATCTTCTTCAAAATTAAAATTGCATTTAATTTATAATAAATTTTTAAAATTTATGATAAAACAAAACAAAAAAACTAAATTATTCAGTGAATTATTTTTTT
>JFJP01000346.1_pt1 | contig 12173 bp, 9 predicted proteins | sample 431651 | NCBI WGS metagenome assembly JFJP01 (sample SAMN02602958, study PRJNA72255) | Microbial mat metagenome, whole genome shotgun sequencing project. | biome: fresh water; feature: sink hole; material: water; isolation source: purple microbial (photo- and chemosynthetic) mats found in... | reverse complement strand
TGGCGTCCCCACCCGGGGGCCTTGCCGGCGGTCGCCAAGGTACTGAGATCGACCCGCGCGAGAATCTCCGAAAGCACCCGATCATCCATGCTGGCAAAGTCAAGATGAGCGATTTCCAGCAGGTGATGCAAGGCACCTGCTTCCCGGAGTAGCGGGCTGCAGGGTTCCCAGCCGTCATCATCCAGTACGATGGTGATACCCAAACGGCTCTCCACCAGAAGTGCATGCACGATGTCGGATTCGGACTGTCCCGAAAGCATGACCCGGAAGGTGGGCAGTATGCCGTGCAGTTCCTGGCGAACCCTGCGCGGATCCCCACCCCGGTTGGGATCCAAGGACGCATAATCGGCCACCAGAAAGCGCTCTCTGGAGAGATGAATGCAAGCATTGGCAAAGACCAGATCGTTGGGCGGGGCCGAAGTCTCGCGAGGGTAGGGGATGGCTCTGCCGCCACCCTGGAGCGCGCCCTGAAAGGCTGTCAGGGCGGTGTCCTGATCGCAGCCCTCGAAAAGCGCCAGGCTTAGGACTTCCAGGGCATGAAAACACAAGGGAATGCTGGTGAGAGGCCAGCATTCCTGAAGACGGGATTGCAGCATGTCCGGCAGGGTCATCATGAAGGCAGCTGTCAAGCGAGCCATTGAATGGGGCGTGGACGAGGAAGGCAAGGGCTTGGGGGGAAGTCTGAAGTCCTGGTCTTGGGCACCGGCCTCAAGGGCAATCAACAAGGGATTGTCCTCATCGAGCCAATTCAGGAGGCCGGACATATCGGCGCGCCTTAGGCAACTCTCTTGCAAATGCTTGGGAACATGGATTCGGAACGGCTCGGATCGAGGGTATGCCAGCACTATGGCAAGCTCACTCAGGTTCATGCGGCGAAGGCTAGCTCTCACCACCTCAGGGCTGTAGGTGTTGGGGTCCAGAGCATGGGCCAGAAGAAATCCCTTGCGGCTCTTGTCCACCATTTGATGCAAGTGCTCGGCTGCAAGCCGTATCTCTTCAGCGAGCGCCGGGAGGTTCCAGGACTCCAGCGTTCTGCGCCAGGCCGAAAGATCTGCCCGGTAGGGATGATTCAGCTCGCCAAGCCGGAATGCCTCGAACAGGGATGGCGTGTCAGTCGCAGGCAAGGCCATCCATTGGCGGTAGGCCCGAACGAGTTCAAAGCGTGAATGGTCTGCCGGCATCACCCGTCTCAGGCGATGGGTGGGAAGAATGTCAAAAATCCTCTCGATTTCCCGTTGGTGGCGCTCCTCGATTCCCCTAAATTCTTTCCAGCAACCTGCCAGTGCTGTCCAGTCCTTTAGAAGGCCCCGAATATGGCACAAAGCATCGCAGCCCCGGAGTCGCCGTAGACCGGGGGCACTGTCGATGGGATAGGGCAGGGGAAAAGCGCCGGAACCGGGCAGTCCCTGGGTGGTCCAGGCCTCTCGCAGCAATGTCTGCACTCCACACCCAAAAGGATGTGCGGCTTCCATGGCTGACTCCCGTGCCATGCATTCCGGCAAATCGTGTAGCAAGGCCGTGAGGATCTCATCCTCCGATCCGCCCCAGGCCGCGACCCGGCTGGCAACTTCCAGAGGGTGGGCCACCAGCGGGATCTGGCTGCCCGGCCAGGTGAGGCCTGCATGCGTCTGGAATACCAGATTCAAGGCCTTGTGCAGGCGGGCATTCCTGGCCGAATACTGAGGGTTCTCCGGCACGGTTTAGAGGCTCCAGTGCAGCAAATCCCAGAAGACGCGGGCGATGATTTTTGCCGCGAACCAGGAGAGGAGCAGGTGGAAGACACCGATCCAGGGGATAAAGACCCCAAGCCAGGGGAGAGGCAGGGGGGCGATGGCCTTGGCCAAGGCGAGCAGAGGCGTGAGGACGATCCCCGAGAGGACCATCTTTACGAGCCAATTTGTTGTCCGATCTTCCATGGTCGCCATAGTGCCTCCATGAAACAGGATCGGTGCATTGTCGCGACATTAGGTGTCTTACGAGGGATGCCTGGAGGCTCTGCCTTGCCCACGCCGGAGCGCGGTCCAGGCTGCCGGTTGGCTTGCTGGAAAGGCGCACCCGCCTTGTTGGCGGCCAGCGCGACGGGTCCATGGCCATCGCGAAGGCAGACGGTGCAGCTAACCCTTCGGGCTTGGTGTCACGATCACAAGGTAATCCCTGAATCAGCCTTTGGGTTTCCCGAAGGCAAAGATGGACAGGACCCCCTCCGCAGCTCCTTCGCCTCCCCGAGACGCGTAGGGGAAGTCAAATCGCTCAGGCGTGATCCGGAACACGGACGCCAGCGTCTCCAGCTCCTTGCCGACCCTGGCGAAATCACTGTCATGGAGTTCGCCTACGTGCAAAACCGAAAGAACTACCTGGCCCTCCAGGCCATCGGACTGATTGATCAGGCTTGTTTTCGCCAAGTCCATGCAAACGTTTCGGAACAAGTCCTTGGTGGTGCCTTGTTCGTCATAGCCGGAGGCGTGAATGTAGTCCCGGCTTGTTCCGTGCTTGAATTCCACCCAGGTCGTGGGTGTCGCCCGGAGATCACACAATTTCGTGTTGAAGATGGCCATGGATGCAATCTGAGGGTACTTGCGCGATCCAGCCTCGGCGAAGTCCTTGTTTCGCCGCCCCTCGGCGAAAAGGTTGCGGATTTCGGCTTCGCCGGGGTACGGAACCTTACGTGCGAGGTCTGATAGGGCTTGCCGGATGAAATCCAGGTCGAAGAGTGTTTCCAGGCGAGTCATGGTGTCGGCTCCTTTTCTTGGTGCGAAGGTTTGGGCTAATGGGTGTTGGAAATGGGGATCATGGGCGGGAATGATGTACGCATCAGAGCCTAGAGTGTGGAGTCTACGGACGAGGTTTGTGGCGTTCGGCTCCTGAGTATCTGCAGGATCGGATATGAGGCTTAAGGCGTAGACACTTCCGGGAAACGGTTGCAATGGAAATGCGGGCAGCCTTCGATGGTGCCCTCCGGGCGCGGCCCTTCCAGCTCGGCCACTGGCGGTGGCCTTGGAATTCCTAATCTGTGTTCCTAATCTGGACATGAAATGTCGCAATCACCGCCGTATTTTTGCTTCTGAACCGAAGGAGCACGCATGTTCCATCCAGAGCCCCTCCACAGCGCCATCGGCAGCCCTCTGCTGGCCTTTCCCGGCGAGGCTCCTCTTGGGCATTTTCCGATCCAAGAATTCCTCGAGGGATCCGCATTCTACCCAGCGGCAGGCACTGATTTTTGGCCCGTTCTTGCCCTGGCGGAACATTGCCGGACCTTCGTCCTCGCGGATTACTGTGTCTCAGCCGAGGATGCCGCAGCCGCGCTGGAGGCCGTGCATCCCTGGGAGCTTCGGGATGTAAGCCGAGAGGCTCTGCTGGAGGGATGCGACTGGCGGCCGGATGACCAACCCCGCAGCGACCGAGGTTTCCCCTATGTGCGGCCTTTTGCCTTGTTGGCTCGTTTCCGGGTGGCCGGCGAGGACGGGCGGCGCTACGCCGGGAGCATCAACCATTTCTTTCCGGAATCCAAAAACCTCGAAAAGCGGGAAGTCGAGCTTCTCTATGTGGGCGGGGAGGGCGTGGCCACCTATGAGGCCCTTTACTGCGGGCAGCGGGTGGCCCCCAAGGTGATGATCATTCTACGGCCGGGCACCGGATTCGGATTCAACTGGACCGATTTTAGGGCGACCGGAGATGCCCTGGAAGCGGCCGTTACCTGCAACCCGGGTGGGCTGCCCAAAGGTCTGCTGCGAGATGCGGGGGAGCGGGGCATGGGCTACCACTGGCCGGATCTCGGGCCAGGTCGGTTCTTCGGCCCCAAGCCTGACGACTCTGTCCTCTCCCCGGTGCTGGAATGGCGCAGGCCGGCATGAGCCCCCGCAACGGAATTCCATTCGCGGAAGCCATCCACGCCATCCAGGCTCCAAAGGGTCCATGCCTTTCGGTGATGGACCTTCCCTCGGCCTGTCTGGCCCACGGCAGCTACGATGTGGTCATTAGCCTTCTAGATCCAGGAACGGCGCTAGATTGGCAGCACCCCAGGCACCACACCTTTTGGGTGGATGATGTGGAGTTCGGTCGTCGGTCCACCCCAGATATGGCCTTTGTGGAAGCGCTCTTGAGCGTGGACCTTGCCGGAGCCACCACGGTGCTCACCCACTGCCATGGGGGTTTCTCAAGGTCACCGGCGGCGGCCATGCTCTGGGCGAGCAAGCTTGGGACGAGCCCTCGGACCATCGAGCGTGGCATCGACTGGGACCAGGCGGATCCCAATCGGCTGATTCTGGCGTTGGGCGAGGCCCATCTGGGGCTGGAGCGGCCCTTGCTGAGAGAGATGGCGTACCGGAGGACTGGACGGAGGGAACCTATGTCCATGCTCCTCTCGAAGTGAGCCATGTCCATCGAAAGACTCCGTGACCTGCTCCGCACCGGAGCCTTGCTGAAGATGCCTCTGCCGGGGTTGGCCCTCCTGGCGCTCTGCGAGAGCGATCCAGGAGCCGCCATGGAGGCGTTCCAGGAGGACACGAAGGACTTGGATCGGCAGCTCGCTTTTTGCGCGGAACTCTTCGCCTTGCGACCGCAGGATCCGGGGCTGGGTCGACGCATCCAGGAACTCGGCTTCAAACCATGGGATCTTCTGCTGCATGGCACGGGCGAGGATGGGACCACGAACTCCGCGCTCCAAGACTTTGGGCTGGATCCCTCGAACGTCTTTATGTCGAAAAGGCTTGTGACGCTAAGAAACCTTGGGCCAGGTGCTCCGCGATCGATTCATGTAAACAAATCGCTGAGGCTCAGCCGCACAGGTCTAGATCAGTGGTATCCAAGGGACCTCCGGGTGCGGGATGACCTGTATTTATCTGAGTGCCAGGGTTCCCTGAGGGTCGAGACGTTGAGTGTGGGTGGACGCCTGGATCTCTGGCCTGACCTCACCTTGGAGGCCGATCAATTCCAGGCAAAGAATGTGTCTCGGAGGTTCTCGGATGAGTTTGATGTTCGCTTTACCCCACGAGCGGACCTGCGGGGATGGCGCCAGAACCACTTCGATCCCAGCATTGTGGATCTCAAAGGAAAGGTTGGTTATGGGGGCTTCAGGGTGCCAGAGGCCATCCTTGATCTGCCCTGGGGTCGGGAAACCAGCTTCGATGGATGGGCGCTTCCCGCGACTGTCACATGTCTTCCGGCGGCGGAATGGCGAGATCGGCATCTCAGCTTTCTCGGCTGGGAACATGTCGAAACCATTCCGGAGGATTGGACCTGGCCGATGGGACTCGAAATCTTTGGTTTCCATAAGCTTCAGGAATTGCCGAAGGGGCTTCATTTCCATGACGGGTTAACCCTGTACCATTGCAAGGCACTGACGCACCTTCCTCATGGGTTGCGGGTTGGCCGGTCGCTGAAACTCGTGGAGCTCCCTAACCTCCACACACTTCCAGAAGATCTCCGGCTGGATGGAGATCTCGAAATTAGATGCGTAGACCTCAACGCCCTCCCAGAACACCTGCATGTGCCGGGCAGTCTCATGATCAGTGGTGATTCCTGCCGACTATCCAGACTGCCTGAAGGGTTGCGGGTGGGCGGAGATCTCGAGCTCTACTACTTACCCAACCTGAACGAAATACCCGAAGGCATCGAAGTTGGCGGAAGGGTGAAGTTCCATCGGCACCTTCTGTGGTGAGGTGACTGAAGCATGAATCGATTCCTGGAAAGATGCGACATACGATGTCGTGAAACGAACCGCATCTTTGGTTGTCGGAGGAGGCCATGGGTGCCAAGGCTCCAACGGGATGGAAAAAACGGATGGCCTCAGCGCTCAGATCCTGTCGAGTCCGTTTCGACTGAGTCGATGATTCAGACCAGACAACCGTGTGAAACAGTCGGTGCTCAAGGCCATGGCGTTGACCTGAACCCCTCGGAATTCAAATTCTGAAATGAAACCCGGTTCAAATTGGGGGTACATCGGCATGGGAGCGCAGGCCATCGAAAACCCTTCGGATTTTCTGTTTCATCCCTATCTGCAGACGCTCCTGGCGACATCCGTTCCCGTGGACCAGATCCTTCTGGAAGCCGAGGGCCTAGGGTTCACCCCGGCCGATCTCCTGCGAACCGCCGAGCGATTGATCGCGCGTCATTCCACCCAATACGAACCTCTGGCTCCGCTCTGCCTAGTCCTTGGGGTCGTTCGGCGATGGGAGCCCTTCGTGCTGGAAGCCAAGAATGCAGACCTCAATCTGCTGGTGCCGGTTCTCTTGAGTGGTCTCGAGCCGCTGGAAGAGATCCTAGGGGAGGAACATTGGTACGACTTCTCGCGGCGTGTGCTGCATCGGCTGGGATATCCCTCCGGCCTCATGGGGCCAGGGAACAGCGGCATCAACCCTGAGGGCGCCTTGGCGTGGCTGGATTCGGGATTGGGGCTGGTGGCCCATGCTCTGGAGTTGCACGGGTTCACGACTCAGGCCCCCGCCTGGGGTGATTTCCTGACGGATCACCTGGTGATCCGTGATGCGTTGGGGCCAGCAAGGGTGACCTTTTTCCCCCAACGGACGCCCGGAGCCCACTTCGCACCCATGGTGCCGGCCTTTCCGGGGAGCTATGGTATTCGCGATGAGGGGAGCTGTGCACGGTTTTTCCGGGTAAGAGGGCTGCGAGCCATGGTGGGCCTAGAGAACAATTCAACCCTGGTCGCGGTGGATTGTCCTGAGCTGGAGAGCTTGGATGTCGTGCCGCCCACGCTGGTCCTAAGAAACTGTCCGAATCTTTCGCAAATGGCATTCCCCTGGTGGAGGAAAAGTCTGCTCCTTCATCTCGACCGATGTCCACGAATCCGGTCCCTGCCAGAAGCAGTGCAGGATATCGAAATCGCCTGGGAATCCACCGGTCCAGGCTATGGGACAGTGGTGCTTGAGGCGTGCACTGCCCTTCGGGAGTTGCCGAATCGATGGGAGGTTACAGGAGAACTCTATCTGCGCCAGATGGGCCCCATCGAAAAATGGCCTCTGCATTTCCGGATTGGAGGAGATTTTCGTCTTCGAGACTGTCCCGAAATCGAGGAACTTCCCGTGATGGAAGTGAGCGGATCCCTTCTCGTGGAAGGCGCCTCCGGACTCCGGCGGCTCTCACCGGGGACCGTGGTCGGCGAGAATTTGGATCTCCGGGCCTGCCGTCATCTGGAGGGAATCCCGCGGGGCGTGGAGGTTGGCGGCTCCCTATATCTCCCAGAGCATCTGCTGTGTAATGCCCGGTGGGAGAGTCCAGCACCCATATTGGCGGTATCGATGGATCACTACCCCGATCTTCGAATCCTATTGATTTCGCGCCATTTTTCAGAGTTGGCGAAAATCGGAGAACGTTCCGACCTGAACGATCATGCCCAAGTGATCCTGGAGAACTTGCAACAGGAACTTCGAGAGAACCCGAGTCTTGTAGCTGAATTGATTTGGACCGCTTCGGATGTTTGGCGGGATCTCGCCGTAGAGCGATGGGGCAGGGATCTTTCCTGGAGCGAGGAGGGGAACGACTCGGACGAGGATCTTCCGCTGGCCTGGTTCCGGGGACTGCTGCTCGGAACCTCGGCTGCAGCCACCAATTCTGGAGACGATTGAACTTTCGCATCATCCTTTTGGCCCAAAGTTGGCCCGAACTGGCACACCGACTTGGGATCCTGCCCTCAAATCTGTTTCCCGCACAGGAATCCACAATCCTTGCGGATTCCTGTGCGAGAAACCCATAGTTCTCTTCTCGTGGGGCAGGGATTGGGCATTGCTGCCGTAGCGCGGCAACCGCCCTCCTGAGGGGGGTGGAATTATGAGACTCAGATCTCCTATTCCTTGGTACCGCCGATCAATGGGAGCGCCCTCGCAGGGAGAGGAGCTTGGTGCTCACACTCCAGGATCTTTTTCGGGTCCAAGCCCGCCCCATGGCCCGGACGCGTTTGGCTTTTCCGGATTCGCCCTGCCGTACAAGAACATTTACGCCTTCGGCAAAGAGCTCCTGAGCTTCCCAGGTCTCTCCTTGCAGGGCGCAGAGGCGGGCCAGCCGGGTAGACACGGCGCTCCGGAAGACCCGCAGTGGTGCAGCAGTGGACCAAGGAGAAGATTGAACCGGGGGATTCTTTCCGCCGGTTGGAGTCGAGAATGGATGCTCTTCCAAGGCGTTATAGATCCAAGGAGGAAGCCTCCGAATTCACCACCTCATCGAGACCGATGGAAACTAAAAGACAGATCCGTGGGATACGCTCTAGAAGCTCCACGCAAAGTCAAAACCGCCACGGCGTAAATAGGCCACAAAATCCTTGAGGAAAGGACGTTGGAGCCCCTCTATCGCCAGCGCATTAAGTGCAGGACTTGCTGATTCGGTGAGGACAACTCCCTGGGTGGGGGTCTTGAAAACGATGGGGGGGTGATCGGCACCCAGGGCCAGATCCAGTGCCTCGGCCCATGCTAAGGCATCCGCATCCGTAACGGATCGAACCTCGCGCCCATGTTCCCGAGGGAAATACAAATCATAGCGAAGGTATTTTTGTCGCTCGTAGAAGTGGTGTTCCTGGGCTTCACGATCCGATGGTCGGGGCATCTTTAGAAATTCCCGCCAATCGGGCCGAAGGGTCTCTTCGGTCTGAGCTCGCCAACGATTTTCCTCCTCAATGAGGATGGGATTCGACTGGACCGTTCCCTGTGGGTTCCAGCCGAAACGCTCGCCAAGTTCTCGTAATTTCTGCCAAAACTCGTGGGGACAATCAAGGTTGTCATAGTTTCCGTCCTCGGGGGGCGGGTATCGAAAAAGTTCGATGTAGGCCATGGGATTCTCCTCGATTTACATCTGTTGTGGGATAGGTTTCACCTCTGCCATTTGATGGGCAGGGCCTGAGAACCTTTAGAGCTGATAGGAGTGGTGTCACCGTCAGTATCGTCCCTTAGAACCGACAATAAATGTCGTCCTTAACCAAACGGTGCTTCGAATGGCAGGTCAGCAAATGCGAAGCATCTCCGGCCCAGACTTGGGCCTAAGCCGGAGGTGGTAGAACCGATCAGGTCAGAGCGCTTCCGTTTCGCCATCCTCGGTCGCTTCGAGGGACAATCCGAACTCTGCGTGGAGTGCGAGCCTACGAAAGGCGTCCGAATCCAAGACTTCATCAAGTCCGACGGAAACAAAAACCTGGTTTTCAGACATCTTCTTCTCCTGGGCCCATCGTGGGCACGAAGGGCAAGGGGCCCGTGCTCGCCAGGCCGGACCGGGAGCGCACCGGTAGCGTCAGCGGCCACCGGGAAGGCGAGCGGGTAGAGCCGCAGTGCGCCGGAAGACCCGTAGCGGTGCTGCGATGGATCAAGGGGAAGAATGAACCGGACGATTATTGCCGTCGGTTGGGATGAAAAGTGGATGCGGGCCGCTGGCAGCGCTATCGGACCAAGCCGGTCTTGGATGTCGAGGCGTTGAAGGCAGCGCCAGAAGGACGCTGAACCCGGTTCTTAAGGTCAGGGTTCCCAACCTGACTTGCGTCATTGGCCCCTTGCTTCTTGGACAGGTAGATTGGTCGGTTTTCCCTCGCCAACGCAGTCGGTGGGAACCGTGAAGCGGGAGTCCAAGTTAGAATTACGAAAACAAATTTTCCGGTCACCCAAAAACTGGAGCCCTGATGCGCCACTATGCATGGTCTGCCCTTTTCATGGTTCCAGCCTTGGTTGCCCAGGCTCCGTCGCCAGAGGCGCAACGCATCGAGCGGCTGGTTGGCATCGGCAAGCTGTGGGGGAAGATCCGGGTCCTGCACCCCGACCTTGCCTCCAAGTCCATCGACTGGGACAAAGCCTTGGTGGATGCCATTGCCAAGATCAATTCGGCGAAATCCCGACCGGATTATGCCGATGCCGTGCGCGGGATGCTTTCAGCCTTGAGGGATCCTGCCACTGAATTGCTCGCCGATCCACGGCCCTCCTTGCTGAATCTCCCGAAAGACTTGAAGCCATTCTCATGGATTGAGAATGGGAAGTTGGTCGTGCACTTGAACGATCCTTCACGTTTCATGAACACCTACGAAGAAGTGGCGGATTACCTCACGACTTTGAAGCTTCAGATCCGCAAGGCGTCATATGTCATTTTTGATCTGCGTCCAGACAAGAGCTCTCAGAAATGGACAAGCGACGAGCGAGGCCTCGCGGGCTATTACCTTGGTTCGGTCATCGAAAGCCTGGTTCCAGAATTGATCGACTGCCCCCTCCAGCTTCCCGCCAAACGGGTCCGGGCTCATCTTGGTTATCGCGGAGATGCAGATAACGGCTATTCCGCCGGCGTGTTCCTTGAGGGCGGGAAGGAAATCCAGCCTCTAGGAAGGAGGAAGGAACTGGCCTTTCTGGTCAATGACCAGAGTTCCCTCCCGGGTGAGGTCATGGCACTCAAAAAGAGTGGTCAAGCCCTGGTCGTAACGGAAGGGGGTTTGGACCGGGACTGGTCTGCAATAGTCACGAGTTTCGAAGTAGGGGAAGGATTGTCAGGCAACTTCCGAAAAGCAGATTGGGTCTTTGCGGATGGAAGCACCGGCTGTCAGGCCGACTTGCAGGTATCGGCCTCCACGTCGATGAATGTCACTGCACCAGGAATTCTTGCGGTGATGAACCAGTGGACCCACCCGGAGTTGAAAATCCCACCAGAAAAGGCAGCCAGGGCCTCCCTGGTACCCAAATTCAGGGCTGATGCAGCCTATGGGGAAATGCCTTTCCCTGGTCGGGAATACCGGATCCTTGCAGCCATCAAGTTCTGGACGACCATCGATTGGTTTTTCCCGTACAAGTCACTGATGGATCGCCCCTGGGATACCGTTCTGGACGAACTCATCCCGGCCCTAGAGGGGACACGGGATGTGCAGACCTATCAGTTGGCCATCTCAGCTATGGTGGCGCGAATCCAGGATTCCCACGGCAGTGTGGAATTGGCCCAAGGATCAATCGCAGAGGTCCAAGAACCTGAGGGGCTAAAAGCCTATTTTGGGACGGGGGCCATCCCGGTCGCCCTCGCCATGATCGAGGGACGCCCAGTCGTCATCAGAACCTGGGCGGATTCGAAGGGACAGGAAAACCTCCAACTTGGGGACGAAATCCTCCGGATTGATGGTGAATCCGCCCAGGCCAGGATGGATCGGATTCGGCCCTTCATTTCCGCGTCCACAACCCATCGACTGGATTTCCGGGTCGTGAACTGGCTCTTGCGAGGTCCCATAGGAAAGGCTGGGGTAATCGAAATTCGGAGGGCGAATGGAGATACCACCACCAGGAAGGTGACGTGGTCCGAATCGGGGCCAGTTTCCAATGGTGCATGGCGGACGGGACCAGAGTTCAGAATGTTGAAGGGAAATATTGGCTATGTAGACCTGGATCGGCTTCGTTCGGACCAAGTGCAATCTGTAATGGACACAATGGGACCAGCGCGAGCGGTGATCCTGGACCTGCGAGGATACCCGACCGCGGCAGTCCCACAAATATTGGGCTGCTTTGCGAAGAATCCCAACGCGACGAGCGCCCGATTTCGGATTCCATTGTTTTTGGGTGAACCTGATTCCGCAGATGGGCCCCTCAGTGCATCCAGCTCTGCAAAGATGTATGCCACGCCGAGAAAGGCCCACCCTGGCCAGGTGGTGATTCTGATTGATGAACGCGCCCAAAGCCAAGCAGAGAACTGGGGTCTGGGTCTCGAAGCCGCTAGCGGAGCCACGTTTGTCGGCAGCCCGACCTCCGGCGCTAATGGCAGCGTAACCACCGTAGTTTTGCCCGGCTCACTGAGAGTCTTTTTTACGGGTATGGATGTTCGCCATGGAGACGGGCGACAGCTTCAGCGCGTGGGCCTTCAGCCTCACATCGCCGTGCGTCCTACGATCAAGGGCATAGCTGAAGGCAGGGACGAGGTCCTGGAGCGGGCCATTCGTTTCGTGGAAGAGGGGCGTTGAGTAAAACATCCCCCGGCAGAGCCGGGGGCTTTTGAATGTGAGCCGCTCGAAGCGGCTATGCGGGGTCGCTAACACGGCCCCGCCCCCTTTGGCTCAGCCACCCAAGGTGGCCATCCCCCCTACCACGGCAACATCCGATCCATCCGTTCGTCCTCCTTTTCCTGGTGCTTGATATAGTCCCTGACCGCCTCCTCGTCTCGCCCAACTGTTGAGACAAAGAACCCACGCGCCCAGAAATGCTGCCCCACGAAGTTGCGCTTCCTCT
>JFJP01039966.1_pt1 | contig 12174 bp, 8 predicted proteins | sample 431651 | NCBI WGS metagenome assembly JFJP01 (sample SAMN02602958, study PRJNA72255) | Microbial mat metagenome, whole genome shotgun sequencing project. | biome: fresh water; feature: sink hole; material: water; isolation source: purple microbial (photo- and chemosynthetic) mats found in... | reverse complement strand
ACTTTTTGATTTTGTATACTTTTTGCTTTTGGGTGTTGCTTTGAGGTTGGTTATATCGAGCCCGAGTTTTAGCAATCCGATAGCGGTAGCGTATTTTGTGTTTTTCATTTCCGGACGCATATCGTATATCAGATTCGGGTTTGGCTCAGCCAAACGTACATCAAAAGCAGTTCTTTCCTTGATGAGTTGCGTGAGGTATTTCAGATTGGCACCACCGCCTGTTATTACTAATCCGCTCAGGTGATCATATACTCCGGAATTGTTGATTTCAAAAACAATATTGTCAATGATTTCTTCCATTCGGGCCTGAATGACTCCTGCCAGATGATCTGCCGGTATTTCTTTGGCAGGTGAACCTTGCATTACTTCGCTGGTGTATGTTTCGTTGCGCTTAGCATATTTCTGCATGGCTATGCCGTGTCGTACTTTTACGGTTTCAGCTGCACGTGGCAATATTTTCCAAATATTGCGTATATCGTTGGTTATGAGCATGCCACCTGCAGGAACTATACCGGCGTGGCAAAGTATTTTGTCGTGAAATACTGCTACATCTGTAGTGCCGCCGCCAATGTCTATCAATGCTATACCGGCTTCTTTTTCGTCGGCATAGAGCACAGCCTCTGCAGAGGCAATAGATTCGAGAAATGCTCCTGCCACTTTAAATCCGGCTGCTTCTACAGCTCGGGTAGTATTGCGTACATTGGCCTCATTGCATACCATCAGTTGGTATATGCCCTTTACCATACGTCCTGAGCAACCAACCGGATTAGTGATGTTGGCCTCATTGTCTATGGTGAAAGTTTGTGGATATACATGAAGGATAATTTCGCCCGGATTTACAGGTGTCAGATGTATTTCTTCGAGCATTTGCTGGTAGTCGCTTTCGCTGAAAATATGTTCATCAGAGGCATAGTTTTTCGATGATGTATTGCGTATAGTCCTCAGGTTGTGATCGGAAATACCAATAAATACTTCATCAATATCGTAATCAGACATTTCCATTGCTTGTTCCATAGCAATGGTAATGATTTTTGCTGTCTCCTCTATGTTTTTTACACTACCCCGCAATACGCCTTCCGATTTTTGCTCTGCAAAACCCAGGATTCTGATCTTGTTTTCGTGTTCTCTCTGGCCTACAAGAGCAACTATTTTTGTTGTGCCAATGTCTATAATCCCTACAACTTCATTCTGTGCGCCCATGATGATAACTGTTTAATATTTTTACTTTTGCTTTATTTTTTACATATAACCTGATCACTGAATTTCACATTAATTGCCTTGTATTTGTTCCACCCCACACTTTGTAATGCTTTGGTATACACAGCCTCTAATTTACGAAATTTATATTCATAGTTTTCAATATTTCCAAATTCAATAACATGCGATCCAACACGGGGAATCAATTCAAACTCCAATTTTGATGTAACATAAATTTGCTCAATTTGTGATTTCCAAAATTCGTGCGAATCAATAAAGAGCGCTAGCTTCCAGATATCCTGTAAGATAGCACTTTTTTTCTTGATCTTTCCATTTGCAACAATTACGTCGGGACGGTAAGTGGCTGGTAATGGCATGATTGCTCCCTCTCTGTCGATATAGAAATGCTCATTACTTAAACCAAAAACACGCACAATCGGCTGTCTTTGCCAAATGTCGATTTTCAATTTTCCATTAAATGTCTTGTACAGTTCGGCCCTTCTGAATATAGGTTGTTTGAGTAATATTGCCTCCAGTTCGGCAGTGTTTAGACTGTCAATGGGAGCGCCTATAATTCTTCCTCCATTCCCTTCCAATAAACTTATGACCTCTTTTTCCTCAATATACATCTGATCAGAGGAATCTGCTATACTTATCACCACCTCGTTGCAGCGTATATTGCTGTATTTGATGGCTATAAGTGCGAGTACTATTACCAGGTATAACCCCAGTCCGTACCACTTAAGCTTTGACTTCTCTAATTTTGTGCTAAAATACATATTAAAAAATTTATTATCAAATTTTATTCATATTCTTTTCCAAATTTTCTACTAATATTTTTGCAGTTGATTCTATATCACCTGCTCCAACAGTTACCAGTATCTCAAATGATGTATTCATGAAGTAATCTGCGATTTCTGTTTTGGGCAAAAATTGTTTTTTCTTGCTTTTCACATGTTCAAGTATCGAGTTGTGGTCTATTCCTGCAATCGGCAACTCTCGCGCCGGATATATCTCTGTCACATATACTTCGTCGAATACAGATAATGCTTCTCCAAATTCTTTTGCAAAATCACGGGTTCGCGAATACAGATGTGGTTGAAACACAACAGTTATTTTTTTGTTGTGAAACATCAGATTCAAGGAGTTTCCCAATGCTTCTATCTCTTTTGGGTGATGTGCGTAATCGTCAATGAGTATTTTATTTTCGGACTGATGCAATATATCGAATCTGCGTTTGTTGCCAATGTAAGTGCTTACTGCTGTGCGTATAGCTTCAATTTTAATTCCTGTGAGTATTGTTATTGCAATAGCTGCCAGAGAGTTAAGAACATTGATTATGCCCAGTGTTGAAGTACTAAAATTCTGATAAATTTTACCACCTGGCGCTATTACATCGAATGTATAAAATAGTCCTTCCTGTTTTATATTTTCAGCTCGATAGTCTGCTGAGGTGTTATCCAAAGAATATGTGTAGCAAGTAATTCCCTCGGGTACCTGAATCTTTGAACGAATATCTGCATGAACTACCAGTACTGCTCCTTTGCGCATTCCTGCAACAAACTGATTGAATGTTTGATTTATATCTTCAACCGAGCCATATATATCCATATGATCTGCATCTACGGATGTGATAATGGCATAGTCTGGTGTGAGGTGCAGGAAAGACCTGTCGTATTCATCTGCTTCGGCCACAGCCCAAGTACTAGTGGGGTGCAACAGCAGGTTGGTATTGTAATTTTTGGTTATTCCTCCTAAAAATGCCTGACAGCCTACGCCCGATTGCGTAAGAATATGTGCAACCAATCCGGTGGTGGTGGTTTTTCCGTGCGTTCCGGCTACTGCTATCAGCTTATTTCTGTTGGCTATAAGTCCCAGCGCTTTGGCACGTTTTATTATTTGGAATCCATTATTTTCGTACCATTGCAGGGCATGATGATTTGCCGGAACTGCAGGGGTGATGATTATAAGTGTATGCTGTTTATTCTTAAATTGTTCGGGAACTGAATCTATGCTTTCGTTGTAGGTTACAAATATATGCTCGTTTTCTAGCGCAAGGGTAAGTTCGGTCGATGTTTTGTCGTACCCACCAACTTGCATTCCATTGGCATTCATGTATCGCGCAAGAGCGCTCATGCCTATGCCGCCAATGCCAACGAAGAAAACGCTATGTATTTGTTCCCAATTCATTAGTTAAATCCATTTATTGTGAATCCGCCATCTATTGCCAAGGTTTGCCCGGTGATGTAGTTTGAGCCCGGCATGCACAAAAATGCTACTGTAGCAGCTACTTCTTCTGGTTGACCTACCCTGAGCATGGGGGTTCTGTTTATGATTGCATCGTAATATTCTTTGTTGTTCAAAAGTTCTTCTACCAAAGGAGTGGCTATATACCATGGAGCAACAGCATTTACCCGTATCCCGTGTGGTGCCCATTCACCAGCCAGATTTTTGGTAAGCTGGTTTATGGCAGCCTTGGTCATGGCATATACCGAGCCTGTACGTATGTATGTTAGACCTGCTACACTCGACATATTTATGATTGAAGCCCCCTTGCTTTTTTTTAGGAATGGGTAGCATAGCCTGCACATTTCGAAAGTAGAGAATAAATTTGTATTGAAAATATGCATTATTTCTTCCTCTTTGTATTCGAGGGTGGGTTTACGTATGTTCGTTCCTACATTATTTACCAATATATCGAGGTACCCGAAGTATTGTTCAACTTGTTGTATAATCAGATTATGTTGCTCTTTCTTGCTCACGTCTGCTACAATAGCAAAAACATCCGTATAGCCCATCTTCTTGAATTCACTTATTCTAAGTTCGAGCTTATCTTCGTGGCGTGCCACAATGGCGACTTGTGCACCGAGGCCAAGCAACTCTGCAGCTATTGACAAACCAATACCATCAGAAGCGCCCGTTACCAGAGCCTTCATGCCTTTGAGCGACCATCTGTATTTCAATTCACTTAACATAACTTAGTACTATTTGGGCTATTTCTTTGCCTGCATTGGGCAAAGCCAGCGATTTACAATTTTCTGACATTTTTTTGTGCAATTCTTCATTGCCTAGCAGGGCTATCGTTTCATTTACTAAGGCTTGTGCGGTGTCTGCGTCTTTCACCAGTAATGCTGCATTTTTTGAGACCATTGCCATTGCGTTTCTGGTTTGGTGATCTTCTGCTACATAAGGCGATGGAACCAAAACCGAAGGTTTGCCCACAATGCAAAGCTCAGATACAGTACCTGCACCAGCCCGGCTTATGATTATATCGGCGGCTTTATATGCCAAATCCATTCTTTCAATAAATGGAGCTACGTACAAATTAGGGGTTTTGGGTAATTTTCCTTCAGCCTCATAGTTTGTGTAGTAATTTTTCCCGGTTTGCCATATTACCTGTAAATTTTTTTCGGTAGCAATAAGACTCGCAGCGCCTAGCATAGCTTCGTTTATGCTGCGCGCTCCGCCACTTCCACCTAGTACAAGTATGGTTTTTTTATCGGGTGAAAGGTTGAACTGAGCCAATGCTTCGTTGCGGTTTACTTGCTCAAAATTGAAATGACGTACGGGGTTTCCGGTGAGTACAATTTTTTCTTTCGGGAAAAATTTTTCCATCCCTTCGTAAGCTGTACATATGCGCTTCACGCGAGATGCCAGAATGCGGTTGGTTACCCCTGCGAAACTGTTTTGCTCTTGCAATATACATGGTATTCCAGATGTTGCAGCTATATACATTACCGGGCCGCTGGCATATCCGCCAACTCCTACTGCAACATTAGGTTTGAAATTCTTTATTATTTTTCGGGCTGCCCATAAACTGCGCAATAGTTTGCCCACAACAACCAGGTTGTGGAACGTAAATTTGCGCTCGAATCCGGCAATGGGTAAACCTATGATGGGGTATCCTGCCTGTGGCACTTTTTCCATTTCAATTTTGCCTATGGCGCCTACAAATAAAATTTGAGCATCGGGCTGAATCAGTCTTATTTCATTGGCAATACTGATGGCCGGGAAAATATGTCCCCCGGTTCCACCACCACTTATCAATATGCGCGCAGTTTTACTCATCCTGTATTTTTATTTCTGAATGAACCTCTTCTTACAAGCTGTGTACTTTTACTAATATTGAGCACTATACCAAAGGTAAGCCCGGTGAGCAGCAATGATGTACCTCCCATACTGATAAATGGCAAGGTTTGTCCTGTTACCGGAAACAGGGTTACAGCCACCGCCATATTTACCAAGGCCTGAAATACAATGCTTATTGTAAGCCCAATAGCCAGAAATGCCTGAAATGAGCGTTGGGATTCCTCTACAATTTTGGCTGTTCGGTAGAATAGGGCAATGTATATGAGCAATGGAATGATAGCACCTACTATCCCGTATTCTTCTATGATGATTGCATATATAAAGTCGGCGTAAGGCTGTGGCAAATTGGTACGTTGTGTGCTCATACCGGGGCCTTTACCAAGAAACCCTCCTGTGGCCACCGCTATTTTAGCCATATCAGCTTGGTGGTTTTCACGTTCCGCAGAATCGTCGAAATAGCTGTAAAGTCTGTTTTTCCAGGTCCCTACACGCCCGGTATCTATGGTTGCAAATGCAATGGTAAGTATGATAATGCCTGCAAGGGCTATGGCTCCTACATAGGTTGCCAGTACTTTTATGTTTACTCTACCAATAAATAGTAGCGTAACCGATGTGCCGAATAGCAACACTGCAGTAGAAAGGTTTTCGCTTACTATAAGACCGCAAATAAGCCCAATGAAAAGGAAAATTTTGAATAAATTTTTGTTCAATGCTTCAATATTGTCCTGACTTATAGCCAATTGTTTGGATATGAAAACAATAAGTGCAAATTTTGCAAAATCGCTGGTCTGAAATTCAATACCAAGTATAGGAATAGTAAGCCAGCGTTTTGCTTCGTTTGTTTCAACTCCAAATTGTAGTGTAGCTATAAGCAATGCTACACTAATTATAAATATGGCGTTTGAAAGGCGCTGAAATATATTGTAATCTATTTTGTGCGTGATAAATATGATAATGAGGGCAAAGGTCAGAAATTTGAATTGCCTCCATAGGTAGTAAGATGTATCTCCGTCCTGAAACTTATAAGCTAAGTATCCGGTAGCGCTATATACAACCATAGTAGATACAATGAATAGTATCCCTATAATCATCCATATGATTGGGTCGCCCTGGAAATGCTTATTTATAAATTCTTTCATTGTATATGTTGTATGTAAATGAATTACAGATTTTTAACTGCTAGTTTGAATTGTCGTCCTCTGTCTTCGTAGTTTTCGAACAGGTCGAAACTTGCACATGCCGGAGAGAGTAGTACTACGTCGCCGGGCTTAGCCAGCTCATAGCATTTATTTATGGCTTCCATCATAGATGTGGTTTGTGTAACCGGCACTATGGAACCAAATGTTTTCTGCAGCGTTTCGTTGTTTTTACCCAAGCAAACCAAATGTTTAACTTTTTCTTTTACCAACGGAATAATTTCTGTGTAATCATTGCCCTTGTCTATTCCGCCGGCTATCCATACAATGGGCTGGTTTATAGATTCGAGCGCATACCAGGCTGAGTTTACATTGGTAGCTTTAGAATCGTTTATGTACTTAACGCCTCTGATGGTGAGCACTTCCTCGAGCCTATGCTCTACGCCCTTGAAACTCATCAGGCTTTCCCTGATGTTTTCTTTGCGCACATGTGCCAGATTGGAGGCAATAGATGCCGCCAACGAATTGTAAATATTGTGTTTACCTTTTATAGAAATGTCTTTCAGTGGGGCTATCATTTCGGTATTGTTATTATCAGATATACATAAAGATTCGTCGTGAATGAAACCGGCTTTATTCTGAGCATGGTTTATGGTAAATGGTTTGAGTGTGGCTCTTGTTCTGAGCACAGTCAGGAATTTTGTAATCACCGGATCGTCTGCATTGTAAAGCAAAAAGTCGTTTTCATCCTGATTTTGGGTGATACGAAATTTTGAACGAATATAGTTTTCGAACTTGTAGTCGTACCTATCCAGGTGGTCGGGAGTGATATTGAGTAAAATTGCAATATCCGGCTTGAAACAGTCAATGTCGTCAAGTTGAAAACTGCTTAGCTCTACCACTATTACATCATTCACTTCTTCGGCCACAAGCCACGCAAAACTTTGTCCTACATTCCCTGCAAGTCCTACATTTAGTCCTGCCTCTTTGAGTATGTGGTATATAAGCAATGTGGTAGTCGTTTTGCCATTGCTGCCTGTTATACCTATAATTTTAGCCTCGGTGTATTTGTATGCAAATTCTATTTCCGATATAACCTTTTTTCCTGCAGTACGAATGTCTTGCATTATTTTCACTTTCTCAGGTATACCAGGGCTCTTGATGATGGTATCTGCCTCAGCTATTTTCGCCCATGTGTGCGTGCCTTCTTCAAAAAGTATATTGTGTGCAATGAGCAATTTTTTGTACTTGTCTTTTATAATGCTACTTTCGGAAACAAAAACGTCATAACCATGCTTTGTAGCCAGTATGGCTGCACCTACGCCGCTTTCGCCTGCTCCCAGTATGACAAGTTTGTTTGTGTTCATTTTATCTTAGTTTTAGGGTAATGATGGTAAGCGCTGCCAGAAGAATTCCAACAATCCAGAAACGTATAACTATTTTAGGCTCAACGTATCCCATTTTTTGAAAATGATGATGCAAAGGAGCCATTTTGAAAATGCGCCTGCCTTCACCAAATTTTTTCTTGGTATACTTAAAATAAGATACTTGCATCATTACCGAAAGGTTTTCAACCAAAAATATACCGCATAGAATAGGTATAAGCAGCTCTTTGCGAATAATGATTGCAAAAACTGCTATAATGCCACCCAATGCCAGACTTCCGGTATCGCCCATGAATACTTGTGCTGGATAAGCATTGTACCACAAAAACCCTACAGTAGCTCCGATAAGTGCAGAAGCAAAAATCACCAGTTCACCCGTATTTGGAATAAACATAATGTTGAGATAATCGGCAAAAATAGAGTTTCCCGAAACGTAAGCAAGAATACCAAGCGTAACTCCAATAATGGATGTAAGGCCGGTCAGTAGTCCATCCAAACCGTCGGTAAGGTTAGCACCGTTTGAAACCGCAGTGGTAATAAGAATAACGGCAATCACAAATACTATCCAACCGCCTAGTTGTGCATAGTTACCCATGAAACTAGTAAACCATGAATAATCTAATTCATTGTTTTTGAAAAAAGGTATGGAGGTGATGGTAGATTTCATATGAACATGCACCTGACTCTGAGTAGCGGCATCATAAACGCTTTTGCGTATTACCACATCGTCACTCAAGTATAGGGTGAGGCCTACAATGAGGCCTAATGCCAATTGCCCGAGTATTTTATATTTGCCATGCAAGCCTGACTTGTTTTTCTTGAAAACCTTGATATAATCGTCTGCAAATCCGAGAGCCCCTAGCCAAATAGTGGTGATGAGCATCAGTATAACGTATACATTGTGTATCTGAGCCAGAAGGAAAGTAGGGATAATGATGGATCCTAAAATAATAAACCCTCCCATGGTGGGAGTTCCTTTTTTCTGAAACTGTCCTTCCAGTCCAAGATTTCGTATTTCTTCTCCAATTTGCAGTATTTGCAGTTGGCTAATCACACGGCGACCGTAAACTGTTGCTATCACAAGCGATAATATAAGAGCCATACCTGCCCTGAATGAGATGTATTGAAAAACACCAGCCCCCGGTACATTTAGAATCTCAAGATATTGAAAGAAATAGTACAGCATCTGTATATTATATTAAGATAGTTGTTGGTTTATTTCGTTTAAAACTTTTTTATCGTCGAAAGGGTATTTCACGCCTTTTATTTCCTGATACGTTTCGTGTCCTTTTCCCGCAATGAGTATTATGTCTCCGTTTTGGGCAAGCATACAAGCAGTTCTTATAGCTTCTGTGCGGTCGGCTATACGTAGTACTTTGGACAATTGCGGAGAGTCTATACCCTGAAGCATCTCAAGCATGATGGTTTGCGGGTCTTCGTCGCGCGGATTGTCAGATGTAAGTACCAACTTTGTGCTCAGTTTTGAAGCTATTTTACCCATCTCGGGGCGTTTGCTTTTATCTCTGTTTCCACCGGCACCCACTACGGTAATGATTTGCTGACCAGTACCCAGGGTTTCTTGAATAGTTGCGAGTACATTTTTAATGGCATCGGGGGTGTGGGCGTAATCTATTATGGCCATTGCACCATTGCGCATACGCATGGTTTCAAATCTTCCATTTACGGGTTGAAGTAAACTTAGTTTTATAAGTATTTGCTCTTTTTCGAAACCGAGCAAACGGGCAGTGGCATATATACCTGTAAGATTGTATGCATTGAATTGGCCTATTAGGGGTGTCCACACTTCACTTTGGTCCAAATAGAGTTGCATTCCTTGCAAATCGTGATCCAGCATTTTGGTCTGAAAATCGGCCATGGTGCGCAGTGCAAAAGTATGTTTGGCTGCTTGGCAGTTTTGCGCCATGATGCTTGCATTGCGGTCGTCGGAATTGAATAGGGCAAATGCATTGTCGGGCAATTGGTCGAAAAACCGTTTTTTGGCAGCTATATATTCTGGAAAAGTTTTGTGAAAATCCAGGTGATCGTGGGTGATATTGGTAAACAAACCGCCCGTAAACTGCAAACCGGCAATGCGTTCCTGCACAATGGCATGCGAACTAACCTCCATGAATACATATTCGCAGCCCTGATCTGCCATTTGGCTCAACAATTTGTTTAGTTGAAGCGGATCCGGTGTGGTGTGCGTGCTGGGTAGTTCGGTATCGTTTATGAAATTGGCAATAGTGGTAATGCAACCTGCTTTATAACCCAGATGAATCATCAGTTTGTAAAGCAAGGTAACGGTAGTTGTTTTTCCATTGGTACCGGTAACTCCAATCAACTTTAGTTTTTTCGAAGGATTCTCGAAAAAATTGGCGCACAATACACCCAATGCATAGGCTGTATTTGGGGTAAGAATGTAATTTATACCACTTTGTATGTTTACTGGAAGGGTGCTACAAACTATAACTTTCGCACCAAGCTCTATTGCCTGATCTATAAAGTTGTGTCCATCTGTTTGTGTCCCTATTATTGCTACATATAAAGCATTATTTTCGACCCTGCGTGAGTCGAAATGAATGCCTGAAATATCGGTGTCAAGGTTTCCTAATGCCTTATCTATCGGTATTCCTGCTAATATATGTATCAATCTTTTTATCATATTCAGGCGTGTCCAAGTCTTAATACTATTTTTCTTCCGGGTACAATTGGGCTATCCGGTTTAACTGATTGTTGTACCACCGAGCCTCTGCCAATGATACTGACAATAAATCCAGCTTGCTCGAGTATGTAAACAGCATCTCTGGCACCCATGCCAATTACATTTGGTACCAATTTTTTCTTGATAAACCTGTTTGAAAATACAACCGAGTTTGCAGTGCGTTGGGTTGTAATCCATTCAGATTTAAGCTCATGCGAGTATTCAATAGGTATCATAAGTTTGTTGAATATAAACTCAGATTTTTCCTTACTTCCATTCTTACTGTATGGTACTTCCACAAAGGCGTGTTGTTCTTTTATTTCCATTTGCGGGTGAAATTCATAATGTGTTGCATATACTTTATCTGCTATTTCCTTGAAAACAGGGCCGGCAACCACAGAGCCGTAGTAACCGAGTTCATTTGGATTGTATATCATTACAAAACAGGTGTATATGGGGTTGTCGGCAGGAAAGTATCCTACGAAAGATGCTTTGTACTTATTCACATAATGTTTTAGCTTCTCATCGTATATTTTAGCAGTGCCAGTTTTGCCTGCAATTTTGTAGTTTTTGTTTTTAAGATTGCTGGCAGTGCCATATTCAACCACACCTTCGAGCAGTTGTTGGAGTTTCTTAAGCGTCTCAGAGGTGGCAATGGAGGGATGAATCACTTCAGGTTCGAATTTTCGTATAATTTTGCCGTTTCTGGAGATTTCTTTTACAAAGTAAGGCCGCATTAAGGTTCCATTGTTTGCAACTGCATTGTAAAAGGCGAGAGTCTGCAAAGCTGTGAGCTTAACTTCATATCCTATAGACATCTGCGCCAACGAAATTTGAGACCAATGTGAGTCTGTAGGGTACATAAAGAAAGGTTTGCCTTCGCCCCCGAGCGATATACCGAGAGGTTGGTTCAGCTTTAAACTATAAATTCTGTCGAGAAATCTGGCGGGTTGTCTGGAGTAGTATTTGTTCATTACGGAGGCAATGCCTACGTTCGAAGAATATACAAAAGCATCTTTTACGGTTATTTTTCCATATCCACCTTCTTTGGTATCAGTAATCACAAAGTCATATAATTTGAGTACACCGTTTTTGGTGTCTACACTATCGTATATGTTTACGTATCCATCTTCGAGGGCAGCTAGCATAGACATGAGTTTGAAAGTGGAACCGGGTTCGGTTACATTCAATACTGCGTCGTTGTATCCTTCATAGTAATTCCCTTCATCATCGGCCATCAGATTTACCATGGCACGTATTTGTCCGGTTTTTACTTCCATAAGTATGGCTGTACCCCAATCGGCTTTGTATTTAGTGAGTTGCTTCAGCAATGCATTTTGGGCAACATCTTGTATATCTAAGTCTATGGTGGTGATGAGGTCGTCGCCTGGTTTTGAGGGGAATGTGCGATTGTCATTTATTTCCATTTCGTATTTGCGGTAGATGCGCATGAGGTGCAATTGACCATTTTCACCTTTCAGTACATCGTTAAAAGCGAGTTCGAGCCCATAGCCCGGTCGTCCATCTTTGGTGTTGGCCTCACTACCTATGAGCCTGCGCGCTAGTGGCCCATGTGGGTATATGCGGCGAGGCATTTCCACATACATGAAGCCGCCTTTAAACTTGCCAAGTTTGAATACAGGAAATGTTCTGACTTTTTCGAGCT
>JFJP01039965.1_pt1 | contig 12176 bp, 10 predicted proteins | sample 431651 | NCBI WGS metagenome assembly JFJP01 (sample SAMN02602958, study PRJNA72255) | Microbial mat metagenome, whole genome shotgun sequencing project. | biome: fresh water; feature: sink hole; material: water; isolation source: purple microbial (photo- and chemosynthetic) mats found in... | reverse complement strand
TTCTTTACCTATTTAGCAAAGACAAATTCAAATGAAAAAATTTTGCTCTAATCTTTTTATAATCGATCTTTACTGCCAATCTTTTAATTGATGCTTACAAACTTAATTTATATTAAATGTCTATTTTATTGATAATAAAATAGTTTATTACTTAAAACAAACCCCATGCAATACAAATATTTACTATTCTTATTATGTATAATTTTATTTAGTTGTAAAGACGATGTTCAATCTGAACCAAAACCTCATGTTACAGATCCTCCACCTGAGATTTTAAAAACCGATGTGACCTTTTGGCTAACCAATCCAGAAACCTATGTTCTGTTTCAAAAACAGAATAAAAGTTTGATATTTGGGTCAGAGGTTAATCAAAATCCTACTATAGAAGTTGATACCACCAAATTGTATCAGACAATAGATGGATTTGGCAACTGCCTAACCGGTGGAAGTGCGATGCTTCTATCAAAAATGGCTCCTGCTAGCCGCGCTTCTATTCTGAAAGAGCTTTTTGCTACTGATGGTAATAATATTGGAATTAGCTATTTAAGAGTAAGTATCGGCGCTTCCGACCTCGACGAACTTATATTCTCATACAACGATCTCTCATACGGAGAAACAGATGTAGCACTTACTAAATTTGATTTAGGATATGATAAGAAATACCTCATTCCCGTTTTGAAAGAAATATTGGCAATCAATCCTGCAATCAAAATCATGGGATCTCCCTGGTCGGCTCCTGTATGGATGAAAACCAACGGAGATACACGTGGAGGAAGCCTAAAATCGGAATACTTCGATGCCTATGCCTTATATTTCGTTAAATATATTCAGGCAATGAATGCTGAGGGTATCAATATCGATGCCATTACCATTCAAAATGAGCCACTGCATCCGGGAAATAATCCCAGCATGTTTATGCCCGCCGAAGAACAGGCAATATTTATTAAGAAGAGCCTGGGACCTGCTTTTGCTTCAAACAAAATAAATACAAAAATTATTGTTTACGACCACAATGCCGACCGCCCCGATTACCCGCTCACCATTTTAAAGGATGCCGAGGCGGCTAAATATGTGGATGGATCAGCTTTTCATCTATACGGAGGAACTATTGACGCACTTTCTGGGGTTCATAATGCTTTTCCGGATAAGAACCTTTATTTTACCGAACAATGGATTGGAGCTCCGGGCAACCTTGCCGGAGACCTTGCCTGGCATATAAAAACATTAATTATTGGAGGAACCCGCAACTGGTGTCGCAACATTCTGGAATGGAACATGGCCGCTGACCCAAATAGCGATCCGCATACCGACCGCGGTGGATGCGACCGGTGCCTGGGTACCATCACCATCGATGGAAACAATGTAACCCGCAACCCGGCATATTATATTTTGGCTCATGCTGCAAAATTTGTACGACCAGGTTCAGTGAGAATTGAATCAACCAACCTGGAAAAATTACCCAATGTTGCTTTTACCACTCCCGAGGGAAAGAAGGTATTAATTGTGATTAACGATGGCGCTGCTGCCCAACAATTTAATATTAAGCTTGGCTCAAAACAAATTTTAACCAGTCTGGAAAAAGGAGCTGTCGGAACATATGTATGGTAAGATTTAGCTGCTTTCTTTTTACCACAAAAGAGTTTGGATACTGGGAAGAGTCTCTTTAATAAAGGGATAAAAAATGGTTGCATAAAATAATATATCGGCTAAATCGTTTGTGGTTTAGTAAAAAAAAGCATAATGAAATTCCTGAGAAAAGAGATTCGGTTCCAAAAGATAGTAACTTTTACATTTGGATTGGCATTTAGCTTACTTTCTGCCATGGTTTTGATCCAATGCGAGAGCGACAACTCCATGCCAAATGCAGAATTTCATAATCCGTTGGCAAATCCGAACGATGGACCTCCGGCAGGATATCCCGAAGGAAAATATCCCGTACCGGCCGATGCTGGTCCTGTGGATGTTTCAGCCCCCGATCAAATCGTTGGCAATGGTACACCTGAGAGCTGCACATGCAAAAGTTTTATGGATGCCGTTGCAAAAGGCGGTAAAATTGTATTTAACTGCGGCCCTAAACCGGTTACCATTTTAATGGATCAAACAGCAAAGGTTTTTAACGATGCAAATCCCGATATTGTTATTGATGGGAATGGATTGATTACCCTCAGCGGCGGTGGTAAAAACCGGATTTTATATATGAATACCTGCGACCAGAACCAGCACTGGACAACCTCGCACTGTCAAAATCAGGATTCGCCAAGATTAACCGTCCAAAACATCACATTTGCAGATGGAAACTCAAAAGCTGAAACAGAATATGATGGAGGTGGGGCAATTTGGGTTCGGGGAGGGCGGTTTAAAGTTGTTAACTGCCGCTTTTTTAACAATACCTGCGACAGTCTTGGACCCGATGTGGGAGGGGCTGCCATTCGGGTGTTCAGTCAATATAATAACTTACCGGTTTATGTTGTAAATAGTACTTTTGGAGGAGCTGAAGGATATGGAAATTTTGGTTCAAACGGCGGAGGTATTAGCAGCATTGGTGTTTCGTGGACCATAATCAATAGTCTATTCTCATACAACCGCGCAACCGGGAATGGAGGAAACCCCGCCAAATCAGGAACCAAAGGAGGGGGTAGTGGCGGCGCTATTTATAACGATGGCAATACTATGACATTAACCCTTTTGGGAACAATGATTGAAAAAAATAAGGTAAATGCTTATGGTTCGGCCATCTTTTTTGTCACAAACGACCATTCAGGAGATATTCGAATTGATAAATCTACTATCCATAATAACATCGGCGGTTCTTGGTACCCCGTTTATCCAGGCATTTCAATGCATAGCGACACAAAATGTGTTGTAACCAATTCTACTATTCAGTAGACTAATCATCCAAACCCATTTTTAAAAGTAACCATAAACGCTTGCAGGTTACCCGCATAAATTACCTCCCGGGCTCCTAAAATCCTGATAAGAAAGTTCAATTGTACTATTCATTTCATTCGGGATATCATTTTTTTGATTGAAGCAATCACTTCGTCAATAATAAAGCTTTGGATACATATCTTTAAAAAATAACTTGCATATCTCCTTCAAAAATCTTAATTTTTAAACAACTAAATTGATTAAAAATGCGTCAGGAAGCGTTGGAGAAATTGAAGATATTGGCGGGAGCCGCAAAATATGACGTATCGTGCGCTTCCAGTGGTACCAAAAGGGATAATCCCGGTAAAAAACTAGGAAGCGCTCATCCTTGGGGTATTTGCCATAGTTTTGCTGACGATGGACGTTGTATTTCCTTACTAAAAATAATGTTAACCAATTATTGCATTTACGATTGTGCCTATTGTGTTAATCGAAGGAGTAACGATGTTCCACGAACTGCATTTCGGGTAAGCGAAATTGTAGACCTTACCATTGAATTTTATCGACGAAACTATATCGAAGGCTTGTTTCTAAGTTCGGGTGTAATTAAAACCCCCGATTTTACCATGGAGAAAATGGTTCGGGTGGTAAAGGAACTGCGAATTATTCATGGGTATAACGGCTACATTCACATGAAAAGTATTCCGGGGGCCAGCTCTGAATTTGTAAGGGAAGCCGGTATGTATGCAGATAGGCTGAGTGTGAACATTGAAATACCTACCGAGAAAAACCTGAAATTTCTGGCACCTGAAAAAGACTTCAAAGCAATCCTGGATCCAATGGGATATATTCATCAGGGAATTCTTGAAAATAAAGAAGAACGGCAAAAACATTTTAAAATCCCCAAATTTGCGCCTGCTGGTCAAAGCACACAATTAATAGTTGGGGCAACATCTGATAACGATCAGCAAATACTCACCCTGGCAACTAATCTATATTCGCAGCATCATTTAAAACGGGTGTATTATTCGGGATTTATACCTGTAAATTCATACGATAAAAGATTACCAGCGTTAATGGAACCACCGATGGTTCGGGAACACAGGCTTTATCAGGCCGACTGGCTCTATCGGTTTTATCGTTTCAAAGTAGACGAGATTGTAAATGATTCGCATCCAAACCTCGATTTGGAAATAGATCCCAAATTAAGTTATGCCCTGCGCCATCCCGAATGCTTCCCAATTGATATCAACAAGGCCGATTATGAAATGATTCTCCGCATACCGGGAGTTGGCCCACGGTCGGCCGACATGATTCTCATGGCCCGAAAACATCGCCGTTTAAATTCGGACATGCTAAGAAAAATGGGGGTGGTAATGAAACGTGCCCAGTATTTCATCACCTGCGGTGAATTGAGTGAACGAAACTCCATTCAAACATGGAAACCCGAAGGGTTAAAGAAACTTTTTCTGGAACAGGTTAAAAACAAACGTTTAGCAGATGCAACGCAATTATCGTTATGGTAAACAATAATCGAAAACTAGCAACATGAACATTTTTCAATACGATAAAACCTTTGAAGGATTTCTTTCACTGGTATTCGAATCTTTTTCTCTCAAAGTCATACCAAACCGCATCGAAGACCTTGAAGCTTCAGAACCTTACTTGTGGATGGAAAAATACCGGATTACAACGAACCCTGACAAATCAAACCGTGTTTGGAATGCGCTAAAAAACAAGTTGGGACATGAGGCATCATTTGCTGTTTTCAGGATACACCTGGCTGGCATTGCCGAAATGGAGATGGTACTGTTTCGTTATGTTTGCAAAGCGCTTGCATCGAAGCAAAGTATTTCCGATAATTTTGCTGATCCCGATGTGTTAGCCATCACCAAATTTGATAAAAAAGTCTGCCGGGAAGCACAACGGATGCTAGAATTTGTAAGGTTTCAGAAAACCGGCGACGGTATCTTTTTTTGTTCGATGGATCCGGAATATAATATTTTGCCCCTTATTATAAACCACTTCGAAACGAGGTTTGCCGATCAACAATGGTTGCTTTATGACTTTAAGCGAAATTATGGATTTTATTATAATCTTGAAAAAACATCGCAGATAACGATGCAATTAGATTCAGTAAATAAACACACTGGTAAAGTAAACAAAGACATATTGGCAGAGGAAGAAGTACTTTTTCAGGATCTTTGGAAGCAATATTTTAAATCGACCTGTATTGAGGAACGAAAGAACAAATGCTTACAAATGCAGCATATGCCCAAGCGCTATTGGAAATATCTGACAGAAAAACAATCATAACAGACAACATTATTCATTTCATTTTTTAGGGATTGTTTAGCTCCCTACTAACTTAATTTTCAATTAACTGTCGTATGCGTTCAATTTGGTTTTGCTTATTTATTTCGCGAAGCTTACGCGCTGTATCCGTAAAATATTGATGATTACTGATAAAATTTATTTGCTTTTTGTTCCAGTCGTTTAGAGAGCCAACCAGGTTTCTGTTTTTTAGCTCTTCGAAAAGGGTGTTAGAAACCGGAATAAAATCGGTGCGTCCAAGATAGTCTAAGTCAGCATCACATATGATCTCTTCTAAAATAGTTTTAGGCTGGGGAGGCAGTTTCGTTGACATTATTATTTCACAAATTTGCTCTATTTGTTCTTGGGTATAATTGTACTCCGGTAATATTTCTCTGGCTAAAAGTGTTCCGTGATATTCATGTTCCACATAGGAGTGTATATGACCAGCATCGTGAAAAAGTGCAGCGGTTTTCAATAATAAAAGATCATCATCGCTTATGCCCTCGGCCCAACCTATTAACTCCACCTCGGTAACAACATCAACCGTATGCTTTATGCTGTGATAATGCAAATCGGCCGGAAGTTCCTTTTCCATCCGATCGAGAATAATTTCCTGCAAATCGTGAAACTGAATTAAGGCAAACTTTACTTTAAATTTATGGTTTGGGTGAATTCCCAAGCCATACACTGAAAGTTCAGGCTTTATTCCCTTAATTGTAAAGACATCAAGATTTCCCTTATATTTTACAGGAAGCTTTCCATAATATTCGCAGTCGAAAAACTCTTTTACTAATTCATAGGTCATAACGGAAATAATAAGTTTTCCATTCTTTCCGGAGGATTCCATTCTGCTGGCAATATTTACTGTATCGCCCTTAATTTCATACGTAATTTTAGATTTACCACTTGTAAAAGCTGTTACGGGGCCGGTATGAACTGCTAATCTGACTTCCCAAATATGGTCTTCATCCATATTATCCATAGCAAGGTGAAGCATTTCGTGAGCTGCTAAAACTACCTGAATTGGATTGGTAATGTTTTTTTCCGGGATTCCTCCTGCACACATATACGAATCACCAATTGTTCTAATTTTTTCAATCGTATATTTTCTGGCGATTTCATCGAATCGAAAAAAAATTCGGTCGAGCTGATCCATAAGAACCTCGGCATCCATATCAGGTCTTAGTCCTCCAAAACCATGAATATCGGCAAACATAACAGTCACCATATTAAATTTTAGGGCAACAGGCTTATCAAGAATTTTTTCCCTTTCCTCAGGAATTGCTTCAAATTGTGTTACCGATTGCTCATATTCTTCATTTTTGAGAAGCAATTCATCATACTTCTCCCGTAAGTCGCGTAATTCCTGACTGAGTTCCTTATTTTCATTAACCAGTTTGGCTAAGCGCTGAACCAGTTGGTTTTCCTGATGTTCCATGGATGTATTTCTTTCTGGACTTTCCGTCACTAAATATAGTAAGTTTTACTTGATTGTATGGTTTTCAATCCTTAAAAGTTTGAGGTCACTGCTCTCATACAAACAATCTTTAAACCATTCATTACAAATCAAAAAATGATATGGGTAAAACCCGCCAATTAATTTGAGTAAAAATACGCATTGACAGATAACCATTTGCTATTTAACTTTACTAGTAAACGGGTAAAAAATCTTTAGAATAAATAATGATAATGTCAACAAATCTTTCAATATATAAATTCTTAATTATAAAAATTTAGCCTTTGCAATTTCTTTAAAAATTTCAAAAGGCTAAATTTTTTTACGCTTAAATCAAAAAAACTATTAACCCAAATAATAAAGAACAACCTAATAAATCCCTAAAACAACATGAAAAAAAGCTATTCTAATTCCTTTTTTGGCTATCTGGTATTTTCTATAAATAAATCTGCATATGCTGTTCCAGCATCGTCTGTTGATAGTATAGCCGATAATTACCAACTTCAGAATATCAAAACCGCTAACAAGAATATCAACGGATTCTTAAATGTTAGAGGAATCTTAGTACCGGTAATGAACTGGAGTACAATTCCATGTTTAAATAAGAAGACGAATAGAAACTCTTATTGCCATTTCATCATTGTTCAGTATTTCCAAAATAAAGAGAACACAAAAATTGCTTTGCCTGTTGATGAATGTTATGGAATAATAACATCTCCGGACTATATAAAAAATAATAATGTTTTGGTTACCAAGGAAAAAATTAAGGTTTCAATTATTAATATTCAGAACGAAAGGGAAAATCACATTTCAATACTGGAAGAACTATCCCTGGGTGTTCGTAATTTAGTATTATCATAAATAAGATGCTTAAAACAGATAAACAAATACTAAATTACATAAAACCATCACTTTAAATATATTTTCAAAAAAAGTAAAAGTAATTTTGATAATTAAAAAGAATGGTTTTAACTTTAGTTGCACTAATAGAAAAATGAATTTTCTCGCCTTCCTTAGTATTGGTGTATCAAACAGTTTTTCATCGTCTTTATTCAGCCTCCTTTTATTAAAAATGACTTGCCTTTTACTTAAATAGTATGCGTTGCTATTTATCGTAAATTATTAAGAGATAAACTGTAAAAGTATTCAATAGTTAGATAGTAGTTATTTTCAATTAGTCATTAGTAAATGTAGAGAGAACGGGAGGTGGAGCATATTCTACCTCCCCCTGGTACAAAAACAGTAATAAATTACCTAACTAAGTGAACTGAATTTTGATGCACAATAAAATATAAAAACACATGAAAGTAATTCATACCCTAACAAAAAGCCTTCTTCCAGTTACTATTATCTTCGTGTTTTTTACTTTAGCAGGAATTTTCCAATCAATTAATATTGAGACCCTCGTTCAAAAAAGCCAATATTCATGGCACATAGATAATGCTTCCATTTGTTACATAAATCAAATTACACAGCAAAACTCCTTCTTATTTGAACAATTGTCACTCGAAGGTTCTGAATCGATTGAGTTCACCGAGAGACAAACTGAACAATCTTCTCTTTTAATCTCAGGTTACATTTTAGGCCAAAATAATATACGTGAGGTTAAAAAGAGAGTTGTATACCAAGAATTTAGGTAAATTAATTAACACAATTATTTCAAAACTATGCAGTCTGATCCTCTATTTGATGAAATCTTGCAACAGAATAAAATTCTGGAACGCAGAAACGAAGAACTTCAAAAACTAGTAGAAGCCTGGCAGGCAAATGCAAAAATTCCAAAAATTAAGTTTATAAATTCTTTGGATATGCATGAAATCGAAAACATGATCATTCGATTTTATCAGGTTTATAAAATACCACTATCGTTATATGATGAAAGTGGTAAGTTGCTGTTTTCCATGGGCTGGAAAAACATTTGTCTTCGATTTCACAGAACAAATCAAACAACATTAAGTAACTGCCGGGAATCAATTCGATATGTGCAGAATAGATTAGGCGACTCTGACTGTTTCTCTTTTCAATGTAAAAATAACATTAATGCAATTGCGATTCCAATTGAAGCGCAAAAACAATCAATTGGGACACTTGTCATTAGCCAGTTTCTATATGAAGGAGAAAAGCCTGATTATGATCAATTCAGGAAACAATCTTATGAAGCAGAATTTAACTATAATGATTATAAAAAAGCAATTGATGAACTTCCGGTATTAAGTTCGGCCCAGGTTGAAAGTATAACGGAGCACTATATGCTGTTTGCCGAGATGATATCGTATTTGGCTTCGCGTAACCTGCAATATTTTGAACAACAAAATACAGCCCTTCAAAAAATGGAAATTTGCTCTATGTTTAAGGAAAAGCTTGAAGAGCAGTCAATGATTATTAAAGCTACCAATCAATGTCTTATGCAACAACATCAGGAAATTGAAAATTTACGATCTGAATTAACTCATTATCAGAAAAAAGCTCAAAAAGAAACTGCAAAAAAAAGCCCGGTTACATTTTAACCGGGCTCTATTCTATCCTAAGTATCCTTTCAATAGTTTACTTCTCGATGTATGACGAAGTCTCCTGATTGCTTTTTCTTTTATTTGCCTAACCCTCTCTCGGGTTAAACCAAATTTTTCTCCAATTTCTTCCAGGGTCATTTCTGAGCCTCCAATTCCAAAGAAAAATTTAATAATATCTCTTTCCCGCTCTGTTAATGTAGCTAAAGCACGGTCAATTTCTTTCGATAACGATTCATTAATTAATTGACGATCGGCAATTGGCGAATCGTTATTAATAAGAACATCCAGCAAACTATTATCTTCACCTTCAACAAAAGGAGCATCTACCGAAACATGGCGTCCTGAAACACGAAGTGTATCAGATACTTTTTCTTTAGGGATTTCTAATACAGTAGCCAACTCTTCAGGAGTTGGAGTACGCTCATTCTCCTGCTCGAATTTTGAATATGCTTTGTTTATTTTATTAAGCGAACCAACCTGATTAAGCGGCAACCTAACAATTCGGGATTGTTCAGCTAATGCTTGAAGTATTGACTGACGAATCCACCATACAGCATAGGATATGAACTTAAAACCTCTGGTTTCATCAAATTTTTCAGCGGCTTTAATAAGTCCCAAATTTCCTTCATTAATAAGGTCAGGGAGACTTAATCCCTGATTCTGGTATTGTTTTGCTACCGACACTACAAACCTTAAATTTGCACGTGTAAGCTTTTCCAAGGCAGCCCTGTCGCCCTTTTTAATCCGCTGCGCCAGTTCTACTTCTTCTTCTACAGTGATCAATTCTTCCTTACCGATCTCTTGAAGATACTTGTCTAACGAAGCACTCTCCCTATTTGTAATCGATTTAGTAATCTTCAGTTGTCTCATTTTCCTACCTCAAATTTTTCGCGAAATTAGATTATTTGGTTATTACCAACAAAATTATTTTCATTTCTAAATAAAAAAAGGCTTACAATTGCAAGCCTTTTAGTGTTAAATGCCTTGCATTATGCTATTTACCAAATGCATAATAATATACTGTTCTGCTATTGGGATAAATCCCTTCTATATAAACCCCACCATCAATTGATGTGATTGTTTTTTCTACATCTTCAACACTGAAAACAGGCTTATTGTTTATTTGCAGGATAATAAAACCTTTCTGGATCCCTGCAGACTTCAATTTACCAGTTGTTATTTCCTTTACCTGAACTCCTCCTTTTAAATTAAACTTCGATTTTATATCATTTGGAATTTCTCCGAGGGTAGCGCCTAAAAGAACACTAACTTCTCCCTTTTTCACTAAACTCGTTTTACCGTCCATAGTACGTAAGGTAACTGAAATTTGTTTCTTTTTATTATCCTTACTTAATAAAATATCTATTTTATCATTCGGGCGAAATCTTCCAATATGTTCCTGAAGTTCTGAGGTACTATTTACATTTACCCCATTAATTGCTAAAATTACGTCTCCGGGTTTTATTCCGGCCAAATCAGCTGAACTACCTTCCACCACATTTTCTACATATACACCTTCAATTTTATCCATTTTTTGTTCTTCGGCCTTTTCAGAGTCAATATCTTTAATGGTAACTCCTAAAACAGCCCGTTGAACTACCCCAAATTCAACAAGGTCGGCAACCGATTTCTTAACAATACTCACAGGAATTGCAAAAGCATTACCAATATAAGAACCGGTCGGAGATGCAATTGCAGTATTAATGCCCACAAGCTCTCCGCGAGTATTGACTAAAGCGCCACCACTATTTCCGGGGTTTACAGCGGCATCAGTTTGAATAAATGATTCGATTGGATACATTTTCGACTGCTCCCCGCCATTTCGCATAATCCCAATATTTCGGGCCTTAGCGCTCACAATTCCTGCAGTAACAGTGGATGTTAAATTATAAGGGTTACCCACAGCCAGCACCCATTCCCCAACCTTAAGTTCATCGGAATTCCCATAGGGTATAAAGGGCAAGGCCTTCACATCAATTTTAATGACTGCAAGATCCGTATTGGCATCATGACCTATGAGTTTTGCGGTAAATGTCCTTTTATCATTTAATGTAACCGAAATTTCATTTGCGTTATCAATAACATGGTTATTGGTTACAATATATCCATCTTCACTAATAATTACGCCTGAACCAAATCCCTCAACAGGCTGAGGACTTTGTTCAAATCCCCTGTTCCCAAAAAAGTAATCGTAAATAGGATTGCCGCTTGAATAATTATTATCGCGGGTAGATTTTGTTTTCACGTGTACCACAGCATGAACAGTTTTTTCAGCAGCAAATGTAAAATCGACCCGGTTACTGTCAAAACTATTGGTAAGTTGCGTTAATCTGTATGGCGATTGAATTTCGGCGGATATAGGATTCTTTTTAGATTCAAAAAACCGGGTATAAGCAAAAACTGCAACTACACCTCCCAAAATTGCGATCGCCACTGTTGAAATAATATTTCTTGCTTTCATTTTATGAATATGTTTAGTAAATAATTAACTGATCTAACTGTCTAGAATTGCTTTACAAAATAACGACCAAAATAGATTATAAGTTCATGTACATGTTGGCATTTAACACTTTTTAACAGGATGGAGTTATTTTACTCCTCAAATGAACAACATAAAAAAAGATCTGACTGCCAATTTTTCATATCGAATAAATCAAAGCGACAAATTTTCATTTCACTCAATTCTCAAATTATTTTTGCCAACAAATACAATTTTTATCCCGAACATTCCATAATCTAAAAAATCCAAGATTAATTAATTCTACAAATTAGATTTTTCAACTTTTACTACCCATCCCTAAAGGGTAAAAAGTTGAAAAATCAACCTGCCCCCTTTAGGGTTAGGGGTAATCAGGTTGATTTTTCTTTGAATCTGTTAGTAGAATTAAAAACGGTAAATCAATTTACGATAATTCTCAGAAATTATATTCTCAAGAGTAATTTCTTTACAAATTAATACATAAAAATTATTTCTACTTTATTAACAAGGGGGTAATAATTTTTATTATGATATTTATGACCAGCAA
>JFJP01028643.1_pt1 | contig 12178 bp, 7 predicted proteins | sample 431651 | NCBI WGS metagenome assembly JFJP01 (sample SAMN02602958, study PRJNA72255) | Microbial mat metagenome, whole genome shotgun sequencing project. | biome: fresh water; feature: sink hole; material: water; isolation source: purple microbial (photo- and chemosynthetic) mats found in... | reverse complement strand
CGACTAATGCTACTATCACTCTTTCATAACTGTTATTTTTTAAAATAAATTTAAATTCCTCAATTTATTTTTTAGTTTAATTTATTTTTTTCCATTCTAAACTCAAAAGCTTTAGCAAATCTTCTAAAGTGGCATTATCCAAGAAATCATATAATGAAAAAAAAATTTGAGAATTATCTTCTCCATCAACCCTCTGCAAGACTTTATAAATATTTTCCACACTATTGCAAATTTGCATATACCTTAAAAGTTTCAAAATATCCTTATCTTGTATAAGATCTTCCTGGAATAATTCATGTTGTTCATCTAGAAAGCATTTGATGGTGTTTTCATACATTTCTACGAAATAACTGTTGAGTTCTTTCCTATCATCTCTAACTAGTGAAATAAATTCAATATTTTTCACAATTTCTTTATCATCCTTTAGCCATTTTTGTATTACTTCATTCAGCGTCTCCTCAATGTTTTTCATTTCGAATTCAGAACTCTGAAAATCATCTTCAATTTCTTTTTTAATTTGTTTAAATTCAGCACTTTCAAAAAAAATAACTGACAAATCTTCGTTCTCAATAAAACTGTTTTTGCAAATCATCATCAATTTTTTCATTAAAAAATACGAAGCAGATTGTAAAAGAAAAATTATTTTATAGAATAGATCGTTCGACATTGAAAGCCGGTGCTGTCTAAATAAATCTATGAATATGCCGTTTGTTTTCTTAAAAAGAGTTGCTATGTTCCGATTATAGAACATATAATCTCTCCCATTCTGTATTTTCTCATATTTCTTATCGTTGATATGAATTTGATTTTGTTTGAAACCAACCAATTTATTGAAATCCTCATCAATTAAAGAAACTCCTTCATAAACATTTTTTGGAGTTTTTTCTCGAGGAGATTTCTGTTTTAAGTCCAAGCCTTTAAATTGCTCCACATAATCTTCTTGAAAAATCTTGATATTCTTATTAATTAAATTCCCTTTGACGTTCAGCGCAGATGGATTATCATCTAAAAGCTCTACACTTTTAAAAAAATCCTCCCATTTCATTCTTTTCTCAGGTTCCTTCACCAAAGTTCTTTTCAAAATCTCTTTAACTCTTTCATTTCTTATTATATTCTCTGGAAAACTCAATGGTGTATTTTCGATATTGTGGAACAAATTATATTCACTAACGCCATTCCAAGGCGTTTTCCCATAGAGCATTTCATAAAAAATAACACCCAAAGACCACATATCACAATAACTGTTATATTCCCCTTCTATATTGATTTCGGGAGCCATGTATAAGGGAGTACCACATTTTGTTTCTAATAGCATTTGTTGATCCCTTTGAGAGAATTGCTTAGCTAGGCCAAAATCACCAATTTTCAAGCATCCAGCATGCAAGAAGATGTTCTGTGGCTTTAAATCTCTATGTGTGATTTTGTTCTGAAAAAGATGGAAATAACCAGCTACTATTTGTTTAAAAAAATTAATGCTTTGATACTCTGTAAGAATAGGACGATTTGCACTATTATAGGGATTTCTTTTCTGCTGATTTTTGCAATATTCGTAGAGATTCCCATCTTTACAATAATCGAATATCAGATATAAATGCTCTTTTGTGGCAAAGGAACCCAATAATTTCACTAAATTAGGATGATTTAGGGATGTTAGAATTTTCATCTCATAATAATAACGATCCACATCCTCTTTATTTTTTTCATATATGGGCAAAATTTTGATTGCAACTTGTGTAGAGGAATCTTTGGCTGGATAACCCAAAAAAACACCACCGAAACTACCTCTTCCCACTTCTTTATCAGTTACGAAGAAATCTCCAATTTTCTTTGAAATTTTTGGATTATTATTCAAAATATTATCCATTTTTATTTACTAAACAAATTTTTTTAAAAAAATTATAGAAAACCAAAGTTCTAAGAATTTTATATTTAATCAATCATTCTGAATATTTTTCTTTTTAAAAAACATAAATTCAAAGAAGAAACAACAAAAATTCAAATTTTTCATAGATAGTTAATCATTAAAAAAAAAAATTAAGAAAAATAAACAAAAATAAGAAAAATTCCGTTTTGTTTACTATAATAGCTGCCCTTTATATTTGAAAAATCAATCATTAAAAAAAAAAATCAATACAACATGAAAAATCTTAAGAAAAACAAAAACCTGCCAGCTGGCTTGAACCCCCGGGGCAGTGTGAATCTAAATGCCAGCGTAAACATCATCAAGCCAGACGCAGCATCTATTCAAAACAAACAATTTTATTTCGAGGACGATTTGAAACAGTTCCAAGGGAAAAAAGCCAAAAAAGCCCAAACTTCTAATAGAGCGGTTTTTCAAAGTGTCCTCATTAATGAAAAAGTTGTAAGACCTGTTGAATTATATCTAAATGACCCTTTAGACAAAGATGTCAGGGCTCATAAAAAGGCACCTTTAGAGGTTTTGGAAGATTGGAACATAACAGGAGACAGTTATAAAACCAGAGCAATTCTTCCAGATGATGGTCTTTTATATTATTTGACACACAAACCTGGAAAAATGGAGATTTTGCGTCATGGAGAGTCCAAATTGAGAAATATCAGATATTTGATTTGTGTGACGATGTACAATGAAAGTCGAGATGACTTATTGGAGACTTTGCAAGGAGTTTATGACAATTTACCATCGTTTCTCGATGCGGGTATCTGTACAGAAGATATAGCAGTTTGTGTGATGTGTGATGGGATTCTCTCTTTGAACAAAACTTGTGTGGAATATTTCAAGTTCCTTGATAAACAAATCTTCAATCTCCGAAACAAAGTGGATCCTAATGATCCCACCAAAGCTCCAGATCTCAATGTTTTTGCTGCTCCTACTAGTATTGATGAACAAATCCCTTACAAAAAGAAAGAAATTAGCGTTAGTCAAAGATTAGCAGATATTGAATTTGCTCATAAGGTATATATAGAAGAAGTTTCTGATAAAAAAGAACAAGAAAAACGTAAAGGTGATATCTCAAAGACTTTGCCTACAACTATCCCTCGAAGAACAGCCATAGTTTACCAAACAAGAATATCTGGAAAAGATCTTCCAAAAGGTAAGAGCAGATGGTATATGAGAAGCAAATACACAAAAGAAAGTCTCAATGTGTTCTTCGTGGTGAAGGTCATAAATAAAGGTAAATTGAGCTCACATTTATGGTTCTTCTCTGGCTTTTGCAAGACTTTGAACCCTGAATTCACCTGTCTTATAGATTGTGGAACTGTTCCTGATAGTCGTGGACTTTACAATTATTTTAGAGTCTTGGAAACAAATCCAAAAGTCGGTGGGGTTTGTGGATATATGGGTTGTAGAATTGGTTGGGAATTCAACTTTTGTTTTAATGAGATGAGTAGATTATGCCCATCTTTGGCAAGATGCTTACAAAGACTTTTACCTTCAAAGAAAAAAAAAGATAAAATAAATGTTGCAGAAAAAAAATTACCAAACAAAAAACCATTTGTTGAAAAAAAGAAGAAAATGTTAGAGTCAACACAACAAAGAATTGTGTCAAAGAACATATTCTACCGATTAATAAAATGCTTAGTAGGAATCTTTGTAGGAGTGTTCGATTTGGCAGTTTGGTTCATTTATTGGTTCTTGGATTTTTATATGTCTATTATGGAAAGAATCTTTTCTGTGCAACATGCACAGTTATTTGAATATACCTTTGCTCATATTTTTGACAAAAGCTTCGAAAGCATGTTCGGGTTCATAGCAGTGCTTCCAGGAGCTTGGTCAGCTTATAGATGGGATGCTTTAGCAGAAGATGAACTTCTTGAAAAAGAATATCTTAAAACTGTGTTAGACCCTGATTATAGTTTCAAAACAGTCAAAGAAGCCAATCAAATTCTTGCTGAAGATCGTTTGTTGTGTTTAGCGATTTTTACGAAAAGAAACAAAGATTTTATTCTAAAATATGCACCAGACGCCATTGCCAGAACCGATGTCATTGGCTCTTTGGTTGAATTGCTATCACAAAGGAAAAGATGGATAAATGGGACATGGTATGCTATGGAACATGTTTTGAACTTTATGAACAAGATCCGGTATTCAAGTCATAGTCAATCCCAACAATTATTGTTTAGATTATCACAAGCAATTACAAAAATGACAATATTTATGACTTATCTTTTGGTAGGAATCTATTTTGCCACCATGCATATCACAGTATTCACGTTATTTGGTAACTGGTCTTTGTGGGAAAATACTGTTGAAATTAGATATCAAGATGAGGCATTCCAATTTCAATCATTAGCTGGACTTTTATGTTTTGTGTATATTCTTCTTGTAAGCTCGTTAATATATTACTCTTTACAGGCATCTGCGAATAAAGCCAGCTTTCAATTCAGATTAATTTCTCATTCGTTAGGTATATATGTTTTGGTGACCTTTGCAGCGTTAATTTATTTGATTTTACAGACTATTCTCTTCGAACAGTCTACTTATTTCACACAATCAAATCAAATTACTTATCTATTGCTAATTAATATTGGTTGTTATGTAGTCACAGTTGTAATAAACCCAATGTCTATCCCTAAAATTACCAAATCAGCTCTTGCTTATCTATATTATATGCCTTCTTATATGCATAGTTTTCTGATATATGCCTTTTGTCGGATTGATGATTTGAGCTGGGGAACTAAAGGATCAAATTCAACTGAAGAAAATCGCAAAGCTCTTGAATTCAAAGCTTTTAAAGTAGAATTCGTGAGCACTTGGCTCGTTATTAATTCAGTGTGTTCTTTTGTGATCATTTATTTGAATTCAATCAAAGCTTATGAGAATTATTTCTATTTGGGATTAGGGTATTTTGTGACAGCTTACATGGTGTTCAAAACGATTATTGCATTTATTTATCAGGTTAAATTTAATGTTTACGATAGACCATTGATGTGGTGCAGAATGAGAAGCCGTCAAAAAGCCTTCAAAAAACAAAGCCAAGAAATAAAAGAGTTTTATGAGAAGAATCTCACGATCAAAGATGTAATAAAAGATCAAAAATCGATGGTTGAAAGCGAAATCCAAAAGGAAGAAGAAGATGAAGTTTCAGAAGAAGAAAAAATTGAAGAAGAAGAAGAAGAAGACGAAGAAGAAGAAGAAGTCGAGGATGAGGAAAAGGATGGGAAAGAAAAAGAGCATGATGAAGATGAAATAGAAACTGATAAAAATTCAGGACAAAAACCAATACTAAAGAATAAAGGAAAATTAGGTAAGGAAGAGGAAGAAGAAGAAGAAGAAGATGAAGACGAAGAAGACGAAGAGGAAGAGGAGGAAGAAGAAGAAGAAGACGAAGAGGAGGAGGATGAAGGTGATGAGGAAGAAGAAGAGGATAAGATAGAAGATGATGAGGAAGAAAAATTGGCAAATCAGCCAAAGGTTAATAAATAAGAATAAAACTTGAAAACCATTCCTTCTAATGAGAGAAAAAAATTAAAAAAAGTTTTAAAAAAAAATAAAAATTTTTTTGTCATTAGTAAAAAGAGAAAAAAATCATTTATATTGTTATTTTTAAAAGAAATAATATTAAATTTCAAGAAAAGGTAGTTTCAAACATGCAACCATTTATTTTTCAATAAAATGAAAAAATAAAACAGAGTAATCTCTAAGATTTTAGTAAAGTAAAAAAATAAAAGTTCAAACAATACATTTTTAGTTTATTTTTGAGATTTAATGATGAAAAACTGAAGCTTGAACAATTTCTTTATAATCTTGGGACTATTTGAAGGAAAGTTTGACGGTTAATTGCTATTCCTTCCATCTCTTCAGATTTATCATCAACCCCATCATTCCCACCTTCATTCCAAGAGGGATATTCACTCACGAGTAAACTGCTATTCCTGCTCTTAAAAATTGAACACGTATTGCTGAGAGAAAAAAATCATTTAAATAAATTCAAATATAATGGAAAAAACTTGTTTCTGTCGTTGAAAGAGTTTAAAACGAATTGGCTATGAGTGAAAGAACCGGAAAAAGTTTCTTCAAGGTCCCAAGAAACCTGTAAAATATGGATATGTTTGTTTTTTTCAAATTCTGGCAACAAATTTTTGTCTAAATTTAAAATTTTATTCAATATACTAGTATTTTTAATTTTTTTTACTTATTTCAGCTAATCCAGTTTTTTTCGGCTCTTGATAGTCCTAATTTTTTTACATATAAAAAAATATTGAAAATAAGTAGTTACATAATCAAAATCATCATTTTTTTTGTCGTAATAGTCATATTTCTGTTGAATTGGTTTCAACACCATAGAGTCATTGTTTAAATAATCTACTTCAGATGCGGCTGCTAATAAGGGACAGATGTTCTTAGAGATAAAGCTGAAGAAGCCTTGGTAATATTTTCTGATAAAACCAGCGAAAACTTTCATTTTTTTTGTTTTAAATTTTTTTTTTTTTAATTTGAGCAAAACTTCCCAAAACTTTCATTTTAAAAGAAAAATAAAATCGCGAATTATGAAAATCAAATAGCATATTATTTTTTATTTTTTTTATTTAATTAAATGTGAGTAATTAAATTTCTTTTAAAAACTTTCTTAAAAAACATAGCAATCTTATGCTACTTGTTTCAAAGACTGCTTTATGTCCTTCCCATTTATGCTAGCACTTAAAGAAGTATTATCATCAGTTTTAATTTTTATTGCAGAGTTATCTTGTTCTCCAGTTTCATCACCTTCTATCCATTTAATTCTTTTCCCATCTTCCCAAATCCCAATTTTTAACGTTCCATCAGGCAAAATATACTTTCCTTTTCCGTTTTGTTTACCATAAGCCCAATAACCTTCATATCTTCTACCATCAGCCCAAATGTAGATACCAAACCCATGCTTTTTATCATAACTATATTCTCCTTCATAACGACGACCATCTTTCCAAGTATATATTCCTTTTCCATGCATGTTATTATTAAGCCAATCTCCATCATATTTTCTACCATCAAGCCATGTGTAAACCCCTTGACCTGATATCTTGTTTTCATGCCAATGGCCTATATATTTGGAACCATCATTCCATGTATATGTACCTTCTCCATGTTTTTTGCCTTCCTTGTAATAACCTTCATATTTAGACCCATCACCCCAGGTTTCAACACCATAACCATCTTGAAGATCATCTTTCCAATAACCTTCATATTTCGCTCCATTCATATGAATATATACTCCATAACCGTTAGCTTTATCATCTTTCCATTCACCTTTGAGAAATTCGTTTAATTTTTAGTATTTAAATTATTAAATATTCATATACCTTCGAAAATATCACCATCCACATGCCAAAATTTGCCTTTTCCATGAGCTTTATTCTCTTTCCATTCACCTAAAAATTTAAATTTAAAAAAAAAATCAGATAAATAATTTATATTTACCTTCATATTTAGCTCCATCTGGCCAGGTTTGAATTCCAACTCCATCTCTCATGCTTCCTTTCCATTCACCGTCATATACAGCACCACTTTTAAACTGATAAGCAGGCCTTTTTTCTCGAACGTTATCAACATAATCTAATAATTCAAAATCAATTGAGTAAAATATAAATAAAAGAAATTTTACTTCTTTGTAAAGCCAATTCTTTCGATTCATCATCTTGGCTGAAATATTGATTAGGACTCTAATAATAAAAATATTAAACTTTATATGAAATTTTATTCAAAATAGAAGAAAAACAGTTAAATTACAATATTTTCTTCGAATTGATGTGCCACATCTTTGTCTTTGGTTTCTTTTGGTGGTTGGGATTCTTTTAGATCCTTTGTTGGCTTATCTTCAGGAGGAGCCTCCTTTAAAACCTTTTCCTTTTTTTCTCGTGAGTTATATGATTTTTGAATTTGATTTACGCCTTCTTCGTGCTATTGTGAGATGGAAAAAATAAACCAAAAAATCAAAAAGAGCGAAGTAAAACTTGGAATTGAAACTCACTCGTTTTTTCAGCCTTTTGGCAATTGCATGCAGAACATTCGTTACCCATTTATAATTTTTAAAAAATTAATATTTCTGATTAATCATAACAGAAGTTCTGAATTTTTATATATGGCATTAAAATCTCTCTTTTTTTTAAAAAGCTCTAAAAACCTTATAAAGACAAAATAAAAAAAAATAAAATCTTATAACAAGGATAATTAAAGGAAAAAAACATCTAATATATTGTATTTATGAACATGGGCAATAATTTGGGCAATTAATTTGTTTGCATAAACAAATTCCGCATCCTGGAACGGCAGCAAGAGCAGCAAGAAAACAAGCAGCAATCACAGGACTCACTGGTCCTCCACAAACAAGAGCAGCTGAAGCAACAGCAGTTCCACATCGAACGACTTCCCAAATACTACATCCACCCAAATTGTTTGGAAAACTCAAAAAACTGTTCATTATTTCTTCATGGGATTTCTTCATTTCAAAGAAATCAAATAGTGGTTTGCAATCTTGAATTCCTTGATACCCAAGAATACCCATAAAAATAGTGTTAAGAAGGGCATCAGTGTATTTCTTTTCTTGGAATGATTGAATCACACTATCTAAGATCAAAAACTCTGCACCCACATCTTTGAAACAATTTGATGTCACTAAGAATAAATAGCCTGCTGATTGCAACCAGTCATCATGTAAAAAAGCTAATTCTTGATCCAAATTGCACAAAAGCTTTATTTCTTTGGTTTGGGACAACAAATTTACAAGTTCTGTGACTAAATGAATCTTTTCTTGTTGATCGGATTCAGTGGAATTAAAGAAACCTGTTCTATTGTGCTCATCTAATTTGTTCCAAAGGGAGTGTAAAGGAGCGATCAAGTTTTCGTTTAGGCAGTTGTTCTTTTGGAAAAATAGTTTGACAGAAGTTAGAAGCTCAGAAGATTGACAAGTAACCATCAAAATGAAAAAGACAAGTGCGATTTGTTTGAGCATTAAGAAAGAAATTATTAGGAAATTACAAATATTTGATTTTTTTTAGCAGTAGTGGTTTATATAAATATTTAAAAAAAAAAATTCAAATTTTAAATAACAAATTAAATTTTTAATTTTTGTTCTCTTTTAATTTTTTTTTTTTAAAATTCAATTTTTTTTCACTTCTTTTTTTTTGGAAGTTTCTCAGCACCAAAAACTTCAACTTTTTGCTTAAAATCCAAACTATTTAAAGATCTTATGAATTTTTTCGGAATTTTTGTAAAATTCTTATGTTTTTTTTTGAGCAACATCAATTTCTCCAATACAAGCCCACAATCTCTAAATATAAATATATTGAGATAATAATCAAGCACTCTTCCAGGTTTTATCGCCAAACATCTCTCCAAAAGTTCTTCAGCTTCTTTCATATCATCAGTTACTCTAAAAGCATCAAGCATATTTAAAACTTCAACATTTCTAAATTTTTTTTTTAGTTTTGATGAATCAAAATTTGCAATATTTTTAACTTCAATTTGTTGTTGTCTTTTGTCTTGTGCTGATTTGAGGTCTTCTTCATAAAGTATGAAAACATCCTTCCAATTTTTCCTACAGTCAACATATCTTTTGTTCAAAATTGATCGCTTTCTCCCTGCGTTATCAGAATGCAATTGGTTCTGGAAAATTAAAGCAAATAGAGCAGCTTTATCAGTGATTTTAGTTTCCAGCATCAAAGAATCAGATGTTTCATTCAAATGAACTGTTTTGAAATCAAAATCGTCAATATTCCCTGTATATTTCATCAGGAAATATCTCACCAACATCAAAACCAGGCAATTTTCTAAGAATAAACCATTGTATCTTTTGACAAACTTATCAATTAATTCCACTTGTTCTTCAGGAGTTTTTTTTAAAATATTGATCTGTTCATAATCTGCATACGAATTATATTCTTTTGTCCCACACCTTCTTAATTCTTCTTCTATCAAAAAATAATAAATTTCTTCTATTTGTTCTTTTTTCGGTTTTATCCATCCCAAAATAATTGCACAAAACGATCGAATAAAAAACAAAGATCCTTTGCTAGTATTCTCAGGTAATCGCTCATTCCCTTCCATTTCAAAGCAATCCCAATGTTTTATAACATTTCCTTTGAATGGACTCCCTTTAGTATTTTCTTCATCTATCATCACATTCAAACAAGTTTCCAAAATCATTCGGAAATACTTTGATGTAAAAGAACTTCCAGATTTTTTATAAGAATCTATCATATTGCATTCCAATAACAAAAATGGGAAAGTCATTTTCTGTCTTATATGATACCCGAAAGGATCTAAAGTCACTATCCATCCCAATATTCTATCCATAAGAATTCTTGCGATTTCCCAATGTTCTTTACATAAAAAGATCGGTAAAGCAGCATTGATGCTTTCTTGAGCCACTCCCTTTATGATGTGTTCTTTTTCTATTGAATTCTCGTTGAAATTAAGATTGATTGAATATTTGATTGCGTTTAAAAAAGATTGGGCTGAGATGATTGTGGGATATATCGCTGTGATTTTGATCTTTGATGGAGACATGATAGCTGCTTCGCTTCTACTGACATCAAACGTTATACATAAACAATCTTGATCGGAAATGGCTTCTATGAAATCATAACAAGTCAAAAAACATCTGCAATCTTCAGTTAATTTCTTATATTTCTCATAGAGAATTTCTTGTTCAGAAGCTAATTTTTTCGATAATTTCATCACTTCTTCATCCTGATCATTGTATAATTTTACAGTACCTGTCATTCTGCTCTTTAATTCCTTTATATATCTCTTTTTCTTTATGTTTTTATGGGATATCTGCACAGCTTTGGCCAAAACATCGTTTTTTATTTTGGAAATATATGCTGAAGATAATAACTCATCAATCACATTCATCATAGGGGAGAGTTCTTCACAAAACGCGAACAATTTTTTCTTTAGGGTCTGGTTTTTTATCTTGAAGATTTTCAGAAAAATCACATGATAATCTTTGAACAATTGAATTTTCATGTTAGAAAATTCATCAATCTGCTTGATATCGAGATTATTTGCTTGGGATTGATGTTTAAGTTGATTTAAAATCTTCGAAAAATCATTCCTAATCTTAATCAAATGAAACTTCGACTCCTCATCTTTGTCTCCTGAAGTTTCTATTATATCAGTCAATAGATATTTCTCCTGAATCTCTCCATTTGATACAAAAATTGTTAAAAAACATTGTTTAATATCAATTTCACTGGTATCATAGTCAAGTCTATGGAAGATCTCCCATTCTCTTTCATCATCGTCTTGTTCAATTTCTTTGACAACAATCTGAAAATTCTTTGGTTTTTTACCTTTCAAATCAAATAAAGTCAAAACTCCTTTGATGTTATTCAAAAAAATCATGTCCTTCACTGCTTTAAAGCTTGGCTCTATTCCTGTTTCATCATCTTTTCCTAAGCCAATTGTATGAATGTCACAATCTTTTGTTAAAATGTTAAGAGTTTTACTTAAACTTTCTATTTGATCATTCAAAATTTTGAAATTGTTTTCTTTTTCCTGTTTTATGACAATTTCGCCATCTGTCATAAATAAAATTGACAAATCATCAATGAATTTTCTTGATTTGATAAAGTCCTCCATTGCTTTGAGAACCCCTGTAAAATAGGTTGAAGAGTCAGCTTCTATGCGATCAATGTATTTTTCAGCTTCTTTTAAAGACATAAGGTTTAAATCAGTTGTTAAAACTGATTTCGTATCAAAGGTGATGAGGTTTAAAGAGGCATCTGGTAAGGAATTTCTAAAGAAAGCAAGAAGAAGCTTCAAGACTTTTTTGCTTTGATCGATGTTATCGCCTTCCATTGAACCACTTTTATCAATAATCATCAGAATTGTTTTGGATTTGGGCTTGGGCAAAGGGATGTTGCTATGGATTTCAGCATAAAAAAAGGGTTGCATTTCAATATCGATGATGCGAGCCCCTAAAGAAAAAACCTTTTCGTTTTTTTTCTTCGCTTCCATTGGTGTTTTTAATTAATTTTTTTTGTGTTTTATTTTTTTTTATTTTTTAATTAATATCGCTAAAAACGTTGGAAATGAATAGTTTTATCAATAATCAGAAAATCTTTTATATTTTAATTTTTTTAATTTTAAAAATTGATTGACCGCTTCTCAAAAATATTGTTTACATAAATTTAAGAACAAAAATTTCTTATAAAATTATTCTAATTTTATTTTATGCATAAAAATAAATAAGATTTTAATTTTTAATATATT
>JFJP01020551.1_pt1 | contig 12178 bp, 9 predicted proteins | sample 431651 | NCBI WGS metagenome assembly JFJP01 (sample SAMN02602958, study PRJNA72255) | Microbial mat metagenome, whole genome shotgun sequencing project. | biome: fresh water; feature: sink hole; material: water; isolation source: purple microbial (photo- and chemosynthetic) mats found in... | reverse complement strand
CGCCCCAGAAGACGTAGCCGGTGCCGCCCAGCTCGACGGTGGCGTCGAGGGCATGGCGGACCTGGGCGCAGCCGTGGGCGAAGACCAGCGGGTCGGGGTTGGTGCTGGCGCCGTGGCTGTAGCGGGCGTGGCTGAACAGGTTGGCGGTGCCCCACAGCAGCTTGACGCCGGTCTGCTTCTGCAGCTTCTTGGCCTGCTGGACGATGGTCTCGAGGTTGGCTGCGCTCTCGGCGACCGTGGCGCCCTCGGGGGCGATGTCGCGGTCGTGGAAGCACCAGTACGGCGCACCGAGCTTGGAGACAAACTCGAAGGCCGCATCCATGGTGTCGGCCGCGCGCTGCATCGGATCGCTGCTGGCGTTCCACGGGCGCTCGTAGACGCCGCCGCCGAAGGGGTCGGCGCCGGTGCCCTTCATGGTGTGCCAGTAGCAGACCGCGAACTTCAGGTGCTGCTCCATCGTCTTGCCGGCGATCTTGCGCTTGGCGTCGTACCACTTGAAGGCGAGCGGATTCTCCGACTCGGGGCCCTCGTAGGCGATCGGCTTGGGGACGGTGGGGAAGAAGCGGTCGGTCATGGGGTCCTCGGAGGGAGTGCTGACGGCGTGATCGGACTGTAGTGGCGATTGCGCTGCCGCTAGAGGCGGGAAGGATCCTCCGCATGGATAATTTGATCATCCATGCCGATCGGCTTCCCCGGCACCACCCCTTCCCCCTGCCGGTGGCCCACCTCGGCTTCCTGCCCGGCAAGCGCTATCGCGTGCGCCATGGCTTCCGCAGCTGCAACTTCAGCTTCATCCTGTCCGGGCAGGGCACCTACGCCTGGCAGGGACGCCTGCTGGAAGTCCGCGCCCCCTGCGTGCTGACCCAGCGGCCAGGCATCCCCTGCGACTACGGCCCGATCGGCAGCTGGGACGAACTGTTCATCATCTACCACGCCACCGCCGAGCCGCTGCTGCGCGCCAGCGGCTTCATCGATCCCGATCGGCCGCTGTGGCACCTCGGCCCCAACCAGCTGCAACCCCTGCTGCTGGAACTGCGCCGGCTTGGCAGCGTGACTCCGCCGCCTGCCGATCGCCTCGACCGGGTCTGCGAGCGTCTCGTGCTGGAAAGCCTGCTGGCGGCCAAGCCCGGCAGCGCGCCGCAGGACGCCATCGCCCGCATCCGCGCCCTGATCGAAGCCGATTGCCTGCGCGAGCAGGACTTCGCCGCCCTGGCTCACGCCGAAGGTCTGAGCTTCCCGCATTTCCGCCGGCTCTGGCGCCTGGCCGTCGGCCAGCCGCCAGAACGCTTCCGCTCCGGCCTGCGCATGGCCCTGGCCTGCCGCCTGCTCGTCGAGGGCGCCACACCGATCGCCGAGATCGCCCGTTCGGTTGGCTTCCCCGACCCCCTGCATTTCGCCCGCCGCTTCCGCCAACTGGTCGGAGAACCGCCCAGCGCCTATCGTGAGCGCTACCGCCTCGCGTTGCCGACCGGGTCCTAGTCCATACGAACCCATGAAACATTGTCTGTAACATACCCCACGTCCACGGCATTCGAACGTAGAACAACCATGCCAGCCCTCGTCTGCGATCCACCCGCCAGCCTCGTCGATGCCCTGCGTCGCATCGGTAGCGACGCCGACGCGACCGCCTGGAACTGGCTGGTCGAGCATGAAGGACCAGCCATGTTCCGGGTGGCGCAACGCACCCTCGGCTCGGCGGCGGCAGCCGATGACGCCTGCCAGGAGGCATTCCTGCACCTGCGGCGCGGAGCCCACCGCTTCAACGCGTCGGAGGCAGGGGATCCCGAGGCGGCTGCCCGGGCCTGGCTGCTGCGCATCGCCGCCAATGCCGCGGCGATGCATGCCCGCGCCGAGCGTCGCCGGGCGAAGCGGGAACGCGGCCTGCAACCAGCGTCCCACGAGCCGCTGCCCGGAACCGACGAGGTCGATGCCCTGCGCAGCGCCATCGCCGAACTGCCGGACAGCCAGCGCCAGCCCCTCGTCCTGCACCACCTGGGCGGCCAGGACTATGCCGCCATCGGTGCCGCCCTGGGCATCAGCCCCGGGGCAGCCCGCGTCCGCGCCCACCGCGGCCTGGAGAATCTGCGTACCCGGCTGGCCCAGGCCGGCGTCCTCGCCGCCGCCACCGGTCTGCTCGGGCAGCTCCATGCCGCCGAATGCGCCGTGCCGGCCGCCGCCACCGCCCGCTGGAGCGCGGTCCTCACCTCGACATCCACCCCGGCCGCCACCACGGCGGCCATCTTCGGAGGCATCAGCACCATGGCCAAGATCACCATCCTCGGCGCCGCCCTGTCGGCCGCCGCGCTCTGCACCTTCACCCTCGCGCCGGTCCAGGCCGAGGAACGCCGCGAGGACAAGCCCAGGACCGACGCGCCCGCCCCCACCGAGCCGAAGAAGGAGGGGCATGACGCCATGGCCGAAGGCGCCAAGGGTGTCAGCGAAGGCGTCATCCTCAGCATCGAAAAGGGCAAACTGGTCCTCAACACGCCCGAGGGCAACCTGCTGTTCATGCCGCACTGGCGCGGCGGCATGCCCAAGGACGGCGGCGGTCTCGACAAGGCCGTGCTGGAACGGCTCGGCGCCTTCAAGCCCGGCCAGCGCGTGCGCATCGCCTGGACCTGGTCGGAACGCCGCCGCATCGAGGAGATCAGCGCGGCCAAGGCTTCGACCATGTGAGCCCCGTCCGGGATGGCGGCACGCCGCCGCCATCCCGGACCACGATCCGATTGCCAAGCCGGCCGAGGCCGGAGGATGCGCGCTCCACCGGAGCCCCCATGCGCGCCATCATGCACACCCCCCGCGGCGACATCCGCCTCGACCTCTTCCCCACGGTCGCCCCCAAGACGGTCGAGAACTTCGTCAAGCTGGCGAAGAGCAAGTTCTACGACGGCCTGGCCTTCCATCGCGTCATCGCCGGCTTCGTCATCCAGGGCGGCTGCCCCAACACCAAGGAGGGCGCCAAGGGCGTGCCCGGCACCGGCGGCCCGGGCTGGAACATCAAGTGCGAGACCGCGGGCAATCCTCAGAAGCACACTCCGGGCACCCTGAGCATGGCCCACGCCGGCAAGGATACCGGCGGCAGCCAGTTCTTCGTCACCCACCAGGCGACCCCGCACCTCGACGGCAAGCACACCGTCTTCGGCCGCATCGTCGACGATAGCGACCTGAAGGTCGTGCTGGCGGTCAAGCAGGGCGACCGCTTCAGTGTCGAGATCGTGGACGACGCGAAGTGACCCCCGCGCAGGAGGCCTTCCTCGAGCTCCTGGTCACCCGCCAGGCGCTCAAGTTCGGCGACTTCACGCTCAAAAGCGGCCGCAAGAGCCCCTACTTCATCAACACCGGCTGCTTCCACATGGGCGGCGACCTGGCGATGCTGGGCGAGGCCTATGCAGCCACGGTGCAGGCCCGCTTCGGCGATGGTGTGCAGGTGGTGTTCGGGCCAGCGTACAAGGGCATCCCCCTCGGCCTGGCCACCGCCGCGGCCTACGAAGGACTGGTCGGCCGCCCGGTCGGCTGGACCTATGACCGGAAGGAGGCCAAGGACCACGGCGACGGTGGCAGCTTCGTCGGCCACCCGCTGACCCGCGGGCTGAAGGTCGTCATCGTCGATGACGTGCTGACCGCCGGCACCGCCCTGCGCGAGAGCCTGGCCAAACTCAGGCCGACCGGCGTCGAGGTGCTCGGCGCGGTGGTCGCAGTCGACCGTCAGGAGCGCGGCAAGGGCCAGAAGACGGCGATCGAGGAGATCCGCACCGAACTGGCGATCGAGGTCGCGCCGATCCTGACCATCAGCGAGGCGGCCGCCTGGCTGGCGACGAACGATGTCGCCGGCAAGCGCTACCTGAACGTCGGCGACCTGGCGCGCATCACCGCGCACCTGGCGAGCGCGGGATGACCGGCGGACGGGCGGCATGCTGATCGCTGCCCTGGTCGCAGCCTTCGTCTTCGGCGCCTGCGCCGGCTCGTTCCTCGGCGTGGTGATCTACCGGATGCCGCGCAGCCTGTCGATCGTGCTGCCACCGAGCCGCTGCGGCGCCTGCGGCACGCGACTCGCTGCCCACGACAACCTCCCGATCCTCGGCTGGCTCCTGCTGCGCGGCCGCTGCCGGCACTGCGGCACGCCGATTCCCGTATCGTGCCTGTACATGGAACTCGCCGTGGCGGTGATCAGCACGCTGGTGGTGTGGGCGGCGATCAAGCTGCCCACCCTGCACAGCGCCTGGATCTACGCCGCCGCCTCGTCCGCCGCCGATCCCGGCTTCGCCTTCTGGCTGCCCCAGCTGGCAGCCGTCGCCGTCCTGCTGCTGCTGATCTGGCTGCTCATCGCCGAGGTGCTGATCGACTGGGCCCACCTGATGATCCCCGACGAGCTGACCAAGGGGCTGCAGGCGGTGGCCATCCCGCTGGCGGTGCTGGTCGGGACGAACCTGTTCTGGCCCTGGTCACCGATCGTCGAAGGCGCCGTCTGCCTGGGCCTGCAGACCATGTTCGGCCTGAATGTCAGCTTCAACGCCGATCCCCAGTACTGGTTCCGCAGCTGGGACGTGATGAACGGCTGGGTCGGCACGCCGAGCAAGGCAGCCTGGACCCTCGGTCTGGTCACGGCCGGGGCCCTCGGCCTGATCGCCCTGTCCCTGCCGCTCGCCCGTCGCGTCTATGGCCGGCTGAAGGAGACCTGGGAGGAACGCGACCACTTGGCCATGGCCAAGGGGGCTTGGTGGTTCATCGGCTGCACCGCGCTGTGGACGGCTCCCGCCATCATCTTCATCGCCACCCGCGAGCCCGGCGCATTGGCCAGCGACTACGGCAGCGCCCTCCCGCTCGCCTACGCCCTGACCCAGGCGACCCTCGGCTCGCTGCTCGGCTGGTGGCTGCCGTGGACGGTCGGCCTGGTCGGCACCATGGCGTTCAAGCGCAACGCCATGGGCTATGGCGATGTGAAGCTGTTCTGCGGACTCGGCGCGTTCCTCGGCCCGGTCGGCACCGTCGTCGCCTTCATGCTGGCGACCATCGTCGGCACCCTGGTCGGCATCCCGGCGCGGCTGATGGGCGGCGGCCGCGAGATGCCGTTCGGCCCTTCGCTGGCCATCGGCGCCGTGCTGGCCGTCGCCCTGGGTCCCTGGCTGGCCCCCCTGGTTCTGGGCCGCCTGATGGGCTGAGAGGCGAGAGGGACTGTCCCGTTTTCCGGACACCACTCGGGGTTGCCCTGGGTCACCGGCCCGCACACAGTGGGGTTCCTGAACCCGGCGCCCCCGGCCGCGTTCCATCCCGGAGCCAGTCCATGCGCCCCCTGCTGCTCGTCCCCTGCCTCGTCGCCCTCGCCTGCCCCCCATCGATCGCAGCCGAGGCGCAAACCCCTCCGCCCACCACGACCGCGGCCGTCGCATCGGCCCTGACCGATGTCGAGCGCGCGGCGATCGACCGGGTGATCGAGGCGCTGATCGCGGCGGGCGCCCCCGATGCGCGCGGCGCGACCCTGGTCATCGGCAACGTCGAGATCAGCGAACCGGTGCCGGAACAGAAGGCAAAGGACGCAACCGCGGCCACAGACCCTGCCGAAGTGGATGACGAGGACGAGGCCGCCATGTTCGGCATGGGTGGTGGCCGGGTTCGCGTCGCCGACGGCAAGAAGACCACGACTTGGCGCGGCACCCACCTGCTGCTCGCTGATGGCCGCTGGCTGATGCAATGCAGCACCCCGGTCACGCCCTCGCCGAAGCTCACCATCACGCCGAACGCCGATGCCAAGCGCCTGGCTCCGGCGCAGGTGCCGGAGCACCTCGCGCAGGCCGCGAAGCAGAACCGCCATCCTGGCATGGACGAGCATGAGGCCGCCTGGATCGGCCTATTCGACGCGTCGTCCAAGCCGCGCATCGAAGCGGCAGCCAAGGCCAGCCGGGCGCTGCAAGGGCTCGGTGGCGGCATGTGGGGCTACGGCTTGGGCATCGCCATGCTGTACCGCGCCGGCGTGCCGGGCGTCGGAGAAGCCATCCTCCTCAGCGGGCAGATGCAGCAGATGCAGAACCGCTCGCGGAAGAGCGCGCCGACCGCCCAACCGCTCATCCTCGACTACGAGTCGGGCATGTTCGACGCCCGTGCCTGGCTGGGGGGAGATGCGGATGAGGAGCCGATCAACGACCCGAAGGCCTGGATGGAAAAGCGCAAAGGGACGTTGGGCATCGTCGATCCGACCCCGATGCTGAACCAGCAGATCGCCGGCTGGTTCGGCAGCATGGTGCGCAACCCGGCCAGCCGCACAGCCTTCGGCTTCACCGCCGAGCATGTCGCCAAGCAAGCCCTCGCCTTCACCCCGGAAGCCGAGCGGGCCGCCGCCTCCAGCGCCCTCGCCTTGCTTGAAGCGTGCAAGGCGCTGCCCGAGAAGGCCCCGGCCGGCGCCGATCTGGCGACCCGCCTGCAATCCTGGCAGCCGAGCCAGCAGCACATGTACATGAGCCAGGATGACGAGGATGAGCAGCAGCGGCATTTGCCGGACGAAGCGATGATCGCCCAGCTGCCGGCCGAGCAGCAGGCCTATTTCCGCAAGGAGATGGAGCGGCGGAAAGCCTGGCGGCCCAGCGAGGCGGACCTGCCTGGCCTGCTCGACCTGCTCACCGATCCACGGCCGAGCCGCTGGATCGAAGGCACGACCCCGCACACCCTCGGCGACAACGCCCTGCGCGCCCTCTTCACGGTGATGCGCGTCGATCCCCGCACGGTCGCCGGCCGTGACGCGACCAAGCCCTGGAATGACGAGGAGCGCAAGGCCTGCGCCGAGGCGATCCGCGCCTGGTGGAAGGCCCAGGGCGGCAAACCCCTGGCGGAAGCCCTGGTCGCCGGCCTCGAGCACCTGCCGCTGCACGCCGCCGTCACCATCATCTCCAAGCGCAAGCAGGACCAGCGCGGCCCGCTGCTCGATCGCCTCGCCGCCACCCTGCCGCCGGTTCCGGACAAGACGGTCAATGCCAACGCCGTCGCCAGCCTGCTGGCCCTGGCCGGTGACCATGCCGCCATCACCGCCAAGGTCACCGCCTGGCCGGTCAGCGGCCCGTTGCGTCCCCTGCTGGCCATCTGGAACGATCAGCAGAATCGTCCAGCCGAACTGGACAAGCTGCTCGATGAGCTGGTGGCCGCCGGTGGCAAGGACGACCTCAGCGCGGGCCGGCTGGGCGCCGCGCTCAGGCAGGCGATGAGCAAGCCGTCCCCAGCCCGGCTGCAGCGGGCCCTGGCCCTCGTCGCGGGTCCGCTCGATGACCGGCGCACCTGGACGGTGCTCGGCGCGGCCAGCGAACAGGGCGGATTCGGCTTCGACCAGGAGTGGATGCCGGTCCAGCAGTACACCCAGATGCTGCAGCGTCAGGGACAGGGGCGCATCATCCGCCACAACGACGAAGAACGGACCGATCCCGCCCTCGCCATCCCGCTCGCGGTGGTCTGCACCATGCTCGCCGACCGCCGGGTCGTGCCCGACGATGCCCTCCAGATGCAGTTCAACCAGGACTGGGGCCACATCCGCATCCACGGCCTCTCCCTGAACGTGCAGCTGCGCGAGGACGGCTCGCCCCGCGCCAAGCAGCCCGAGGAGGCCAAGCCGCGGCCCAATCCCACCGGCCTGCGCGTCTGCGACCTCACCGCCACCGCGGTGCGCTATCTGACCTATCGGGTCGGCGCGCACGAGCTCGGCGAGGTGAAGGTCGACCTGTGGGCCGAGGCCACGGCGCGCGACGCAGCGCAGCGTCCGGTTGCCGAAGCCTTCGCCGAGAAGGCCCGTGCCGCCCTGACCGTGGCCAAGCTGCCCGACGTCCTGCCGGCGGCGGCGCCGGCCGACGCCAAAGCCCTCTTCTGAACCTGGAACCACCATGACCGATCTCGCCACCCTCGCCCAGCTCGCCGAGACCGATGCCCGTCTGCGCGCCGCCATCGCGCGCCGCGTCATCGGCCAGGCCGCCACCATCGACGCGGTGCTGAACGCGCTGTTCGCCGGTGGCCACGCCCTGCTCGTCGGCGCTCCCGGCCTGGCCAAGACGCTGCTCGTCTCCAGCCTGTGCGAGGCGCTCGGCTGGCGCTTCAAGCGCATCCAGTTCACCCCCGACCTGATGCCGGCCGACGTGGTCGGCAGCGAGGTCCTGCGCGAGGACCGCAGCAGCGGTGCGCGCAGCCTGGAATACGTGCCTGGTCCGGTCTTCGCCAATCTGGTGCTGGCTGACGAGATCAACCGCACCCCGCCCAAGACCCAGGCGGCGCTGCTCGAGGCGATGCAGGAGCGCTCGGTCACGGTCGGCGGCCACACCCGCGACCTGCCTCGCCCGTTCCACGTCCTGGCGACGCAGAACCCGATCGAGCAGGAAGGCACCTACCCGCTGCCCGAAGCCCAGCTCGACCGCTTCCTGCTCGCGGTGCCGATCGATTACCCGGCCCGCGAGGAGGAGCTGGCCATCGCCGCCCTCGACCTCGGCGCCCGCCCGGTCATCGAGCCGGTGATCGCCGTCGACGACTTCGCCAAGCTCACCGCGCTGGTCGCCCGTCTGCCGGTGCCCGAGACGGCGGTGGCCTACGCCGTCGACCTGTGCCGCGCGACCCGGCCGCAGGGTGGCGACGTCTGGGTGAAGGAGCACGTCGCCTGGGGCGCCGGCCCGCGCGCCGCCCAGGCCCTGGTCGCCTGCGCCCGCGCCCGCGCCGCCCGCGCCGGCCGTCCCGCCGCCGAACTGGCCGACGTGCGCGCCGTCGCCCCGCTGGTCCTCGCCCACCGCCTGGTGCCGAGCTTCCAGGCCGCCGGCGCCGGCCTCGACGGCCGGGCCATCGCCAACCGCATCCTCGACGCGGTCAAAGCCTGATGACGCTGCTCCGGGCGCAGGATGTTCCGCGGCTGCCTGCCGCGGTGCTGGAGCTGGCCGCGCGCCGCGCCCTCGAGGGCCGGCGCGGCGGACGGCATCGTTCGCCGTTCCACGGCTCGGCGGTCGAATTCAGCGACCACCGCGCCTACCAGCCCGGCGACGACCTGCGCCACCTCGATTGGCGCATCCTCGCCCGCCGCGACCAGCTGCTGACCCGGCGCTACCGCGAAGAGCGCTCGCTGCCGCTGGTCCTGGCGCTCGACACCTCGGCGTCGATGGCCTGGGGCGAACCCGACAAGCTGCAACACGCCACCGTCTGCCTCGCCGCCCTCGGCCTGCTCGCGCTGGCCCAGGGCGACGAGGTGCGGGTCGCCGCCAGCGCCGACGCGGTGAGCGCGATCACCGATCCGCTGTGCGGCGAGGCCGCGTCGCAGGAGCTGTGCCGCCGCCTCGCCGCTGCGGCGGCCGGCACCGGCGATCCGGTGCAGGTGATCGGCTCCTGCGCTGCGCGGCTGTCGCGCCGCCATCTCGTCATCGCCGCCAGCGACCTGCTCGACGCCGAGCCCGCCGCCCTCGCCCGCGCCCTCGGTGCGGCGCACGCACGCGGCCACGAGTGCGCCATCCTGCAGGTCCTGACCCGTTCCGAGCTCGACCTGCCGGCGGCCTGGGGCACCTGCGCGGTCAGCGATCCGGAAGGCCGCACCGTCCCCTTCGCCTGCGAAGCCGGCGCCGCCAAGCGCGCCTACGACGCCGCCATCGCCGCCCATGTCGAGGCCTGCGCGCGGGCCTGCGCCGCCTCGCACACCGACCACCGCCTGGCCATCACCGACGAGCCGGCTGCTGCCCTGATCGGGCGCTGGCTGGCCGCGCGCAGGGCCCGCCGATGATCGCCCTGCTGCTGCCCGCCGCTGCCGCCCTCGCCGCGCTCGCTACCGCGCCGCTGGTCATCCACTGGCTGACCCGCCAACGCGCCCGGCCACTGGCCTTCCCCGCCGCCGGGCTGCTCGCCCGCGCCACCGGCGGGTTGGCGCGCATCAACCGCCTGCGCGAACGCAGCATCCTCCTGCTGCGCGCCCTCGCCCTGGCCCTCGCCGGCCTGGCCGCCGCCGGCCCGCTGCTCTCCGGCCTCGGCTCGGGCGCCCGCCCGGCGGCTATCGTGCTCGACGCCTCGTGCTCGATGCGCCAGGTCGACAACGGCGCCACCGCCTTCTCGCGCGGGCGGGCCGCCGCCGCCCGCCTGGCCGACGCGCTGGCGCCGCGTCCGCTTGTCGCCCTGGTCGCCGGCAGCACCATCGTGCGCTCGTCGCCCGCGCCTGAACCTGGAGCCGGCGCCGCCAAGGCCCTGCTCGCGGAAGCCCAGCCGGGCCATGGCGACGGCGATCTCGCCGGGGCGGTCGCCCAGGCGGTCCGCGCGCTCGGCGGTCCCGGCGACATCTTCGTGGTCAGCGACGGTTCGCGCTCGGCGCTGGCCGGCGTCGACACCGGCCGTCTGCCCGACGGCGTGCGCCTGCAGCTGGTCGATGCCGGCGGCGGCGGCGCCAACCATGGTGTGGTCGCGATCAGCGCCGAACCCGGCCTGGCGGTGGCCGGCCGGCCGCTGCTGCTGCGCGCCCGCATCGCCAATTACACCGCGACCGACGCGGTCCTCCCGGTCCGTCTGGCTTGCGGCACCGCTTCCCGCGCCGTCGACCTGGCGGTGCCGGCAGGCGGTTCCGCGGTGGTCGAGCTGACCGTGACTCCGCCCGACGCCGGCTGGCTGTCGGCGGTCGCCGAGATCCCCTCCGGCGACGCCCTGGCCGAGGACGACCGCCGCGAGGCCGCCGTGCAGGTGGTGCCGGCGCTGGCCGCGCTGGTCGCCGGCGATGGCTCACGTTCAGATCCCGCCGGAGCGCTGCGCCCGCTCGGCGCCGGCCTGGCTGCCGCCGGCTTCACCGTGCAGCTCGCCGATGGCGCTGCGCTGGCCGCAGGCGCCGGCCAGGGTTCCGTCCTCATCGCCACTGCCGGACTCGCCGGACGCGATGCCGAAGGCGCCCTCGCCGCCCACCTCGCCGGTGGCGGGACCTGGCTGCAGGTGCTCGCCAGCGAAGCCGACGCAACGCTGCGACCGGGCGGTTCCGCCCCGCCGGCCGAGCCCGGAGCCCGCGCCGACCTCGCCAGCGACGGGCGCAGCCCGGTGGTCCTCGCCCGCGCCCGCCTCGAACATCCGCTGTTCGAGCCCTTCGCCGGCCGCGAGGCCCTGCTCGGCGAGGTCAGCGCGCTGCGCCTACGCCTGACTCCGGGCGGAGCGGCGAGCGGAGCCGAAGCCCTGGCCACCTGGGCCGACGGCAGCGTCGCGGTCGGCGAACGCCGCCTCGGCGCCGGCCGCTGGCTGCTGCTCAACGCCTCGACCGCCGGCGTCGACACCACCCTGGCGCGCAGCGAGGCCTGGCCGCTGCTGTGCGGCCGCCTCGCCGCGCTGTGCGCGGCTCCGCGCAGCGAGGACGCCGCCCTGCCGGCCGGGGCCAGCGTGACCCTGCCATGGTTGAACGACCCGGCCGGAGCGCGGCTCGACGCCCGCGAGGGCCGGGTGCGCCCCGACCGTCCCGGCCTGTGGCGCGGCGACGCCGGCCGCATCGTCGCGGTCGCGGTGCCGGCCTCGGAAAGCGACCTGCGCCGCATCGGCGGTCCGAGCGATCCGGCGCGCAGCGCCGAACAGGCCCTGGCCGAGGCCGAACGCCGGCCGCTGTGGCCGTGGCTGCTCGCCCTCGCTGCCGCCTGCCTCGCCGGCGAACTCCTGCTCGCCGGGGCGGTGACGCGGAGGCGCTCGTGATCAGCACCGTCCCGCTGCTGCCGGCCTGGCTGGTCATCGGGCTGGCCGTGATCCTCGCCGGTGGCGCCATCGCGCTGTACCGGCGCACCCCGCTGCTGCTGATCCTGCGCCTAATCGCCGTCGCCGTACTGACCCTGGTGCTGCTCAACCCGGTGCGCATCCCCGCCGCCGGCACCCACGATGCCGCCCGGCTGGCCCTGGTGCTCGATGCCTCCGCTTCGATGGGCCTGGACGACGGCGGGGCAGCCACCCGGCTGGCTGCCGCCCGCGACGGCCTGCGCGCCGCTGCGACGGCGGCCGGGCCGCGCTTCGCCGTCGAATGGTGGTCGCTCGCCGAGTTGCTGCGCGCCGGCGAACCGGCCGCCGCCGCCGGTGGCACCAGCTTCGATGCGCTGGCTGCCTTCGCCGAGCGCGCCCCGGCTGCGATCATCCTGGCCAGCGACGGCGCCGAACGCGGCGTCCGCCCGCCTGACGACGCCCTCGCCGCCGCCGGCGTGCCGGTGTCGTGCATCGCGGTCGGCGCCGATGACGACGCGCC
>JFJP01039964.1_pt1 | contig 12179 bp, 10 predicted proteins | sample 431651 | NCBI WGS metagenome assembly JFJP01 (sample SAMN02602958, study PRJNA72255) | Microbial mat metagenome, whole genome shotgun sequencing project. | biome: fresh water; feature: sink hole; material: water; isolation source: purple microbial (photo- and chemosynthetic) mats found in... | reverse complement strand
TCGCAAATCAATGGATTAAAAATCTAAAAATGACAATTTTCCATTTTTTAGATTGGGTTAAATTTCAAAAGGCCGATGTAGACGCCTATTGAAACTTAAGCCATTCTAAAAGTTCGCAAACCTTCTTTTGGCTTACATGTAAAACAGTGCTTTGCTATACATTCTTTTGCTTTGCCTCCTCTTTTTGGTGTTTTTTGGGCTAAAAAAGTTCGCAAACCATTTTTCTACACAAATGTCTCTTTTGGCTCAAAGATGGATGGTTTATGGCATAACTCTTTAGAGTGTTTGACGCACTCTTCACAGAGATGATACATGCGTAAGCTATCCTCCTTTTTAACCAAAAGCGCTTCAAGTTCAACTAGTAATTTGGCATAACGGGTCTTGGTGATCGTGGCCTCAAAAACCGAATAATTCACCCTATAGCCAAAACCTTCCAGAAGATCCGATATCTTTTTTCTACGTTTATCGTCTTGGATATCATAAGCAATGAGCAGTCGCATCAATATTTTCCAATGAAAGCTTTGTAGGTATCGTTTTTTTGATTGATGATGTCGGCTAAGTGGTAGCATTGTGTTTGGATGATATTTTCCATTTTGCGTGACTCTTTTTTCCACATCGTGTAACTTCCTAGTTTTTCATAAATGTTTGTGGCTATACGCTGTTTGCTTTCTTGCGTTAACATACCCTCTTTATCAAGTTTGATGGGTTCATTTTTATTAAATATCGAGATGATGGTTCGATCGACGATAAAGGTTCTAAACTCTTCTATCATATCGTAAACAAGGGTTGGTTTTTTGTCATCAAGTGCATGCAAAAATGAGATATGCAGTGAAAGCCCTGCTTGTATGAGCGCGTGTTGGACTTTGCCATAGAGAATAGCATAGGCATAATTAAGGGAACTGTTGATCGGATCTTTCGCGCCATACGTCACTCTTGCCTCAAAGGGCACTTCTAAAATCAGCTTAATCGCATCCCAATACAAAGCAGATATGCTACCTTCATGCCCCATAATTGCATTCACGGTGCTAGCACTTTTTAAACTGTGCAAAACTTTCTCCATTTTACGGATATGTTCGTCTAGGATCGTGTGGTATTTGTTTAGGTATTTGAGATAGTTGATTTGGTTTTTGGCCTTGCCTCGAATAATCTCTTTGGCGATGAGCACTTGGGTGTCCGTTTGTACCAATAGAGCTTGCTTGTGAATGGTTTGTGTTGTGGAGGCTTTATAGGATACAAGCGATGCATAGGGTGTGGCACGATAGTCTATAAAGTCGATGGGTATCCCTTTATCGCAACACATGTGTATGACGTTGCTGCTTAGGGCAAATCCTTTACCCTCCAAGATGATGCGCTTGATGGTTTCGGTAGGATACGCATGTTTAACTTTTCCATACTCTTTAAGTACAAATTTATTTTTTGCGATGCTGAGCATCATCCCTTTGGTCTTTACATGTAAGGTGGTTATTTGGGCAAATTGTTTGGCATAGTGGTTTTTTTTCTTCTCTATCTTGGCTTTGTTGGTTTTAAGATATGACTTGTTAGCAAGGTGCTTTTCAATTCCTTTGTTCACCATCAGTTCTATCTTGTCCTTTATCTCTTTTTCATCAAAAAAGAGAAACCATGGAAGTTTTGAGAGATGAAGCTTAAACGCTTTTTTGGTTTTGATTTTGTCGTTTTGTTTTGAAAGATAAATTTTTTGAGCAGTTGCATCGACAAGATTTTGTTGGAGCAGAGAAAACTGAGTTGAGTTTTTTGGAATAATCTTGAGGTAATAGTTCTTACATGTAAGCATGTAACGCTCTAAATTTTGTGCAAAGAGCAAAAAACTCTCTTTTTTAGTGGCAAGTTTGTGGAGCTTGGAGAAAAACTTATGCAGTCTGTCGTTGTCGATTGTTTTGGTCTTTCCCTCAAAGCGAACGCCCAAAAAGGTAAAGCCTTCATTGAGATGGGCTATGTATGTTTTATCGTCTCCTAGTTTCAGATCCAAGAGTTGCAAAAATGAAACGAGCTCTTCTTTGGCTTCTTTTGCCCTCTCTTTATTCTCACAAAAAAGAGCAAAATCATCTGCGTAGCGAACAAATGCTATGTTGTTTTTCTCTAAAAATCGATCCATGACATCTAAGTAGATATTAGAAAGTAAAGGACTTAAGATATCGCCTTGATGCACGCCCAACGCATGGTCTAAAAAATCATACTTGAAAAAACCACCCGTACCCAGAAAAAGGGCTATAAGTTTAATGATACGTTTATCGCTGATTTGTTTTTCGAGGATTTGTAAAAGTTTTTCGTGGTTGATACTTTCAAAAAAATTGTCAATGTCAGTTTTAAGAACAAAGTGGAGTTTTTGGTTTAAAAATTCTTGAGTGCGATTGATAGCATTGATGGTTGATTTATCTGTTCTGTAGGCATAACTTTTGTCACTAAAATGCTCTTCAAAATAGGATTTAATCGCATCGTTGAGGGTTTTTTGGACGATCTTATCTTTGATGCTCGCTAAAGATATGGGTCTTTTTTCATCAGAGTTTTCTTTTGCTATTTCTATGCGCTTGAGTGGCTCTGGGATGTAAAGCCCTTGAAGAATGGTCTCTTGTAGTTGCGTAAGGTTACTTTGTAATGACTCTTTAAATGTCTCAAACGAGACTTCATCAATCCCTGAAGCATTTTGATTGATAGCTTCGTAGGCTTGATGAAGGTTTTCTAGCGTAAAAATGTGTTCAAGTTGTGCTGTAAACACTATTTGGCCTCTGTGAATTTGCCATAACCCACATTGGTTTTTGCACCAAGTCCAAAGTCGAGGATAATTTCTCTAAAAAGCTCTTTTTTCTCCTCAATACTCAAAGTTCCAACTTTTAAATCAAAACTAAATTCAAAAATGACTTCCGGAAGGACTTTGATAAATCTAAGAGGAATTGGATTTTTAATAGCCTCTTTATGTGGTGTGATATAATCATCGGAGAGGATTTTATTGTTTTTATTTCCTTTTATGATGATAGCATCAAAGAAAATATCTTTTCCTGCTACTACTTCATTGCTTTTCCCATCTTGCCCAAAAATTTCAATTTCGAGTTTTTTGACATCGAGTGATTGGTTCTTTGCTATATCTTTTATGTACTCTTCGTGAGCAAATGCACTTCTTAGCACACCTTTGATACTGCTTCCAGCAATTTCTGGAAGTCCGCTACTATAATCAAAATGAAACCCTAAAATCGCTTGACCTTTAACATCTGGTAACTCATGAACATTTCCACTCCCTAGAAGTAAGCCAGGATAGATAGTCGTGAGTTCAAATTTTGCATTACCTAAGTTTTTTGATTTTTGCATCGTAAAACTTTGGTTTGTGATGTTGGCTACTTTTTTGTTGATTATCTCTTCATTTTTTGCATCATCTAGTTTTGCATAATCTAAATCTTTGAAATAATCTTTATAAAATAACCATCCGATATTTGGCTTGGGTCTAAACTCATTTTGTTTCTCTTCTTTTTTGGGTTGTGGTGCTGAGTGTTGTTGGCTTGGTTTTTTATTATCTGGCAAAAATTGCCCTAAAGCTTCTAAACCCATACTATCCCTCCAGTTTAAAAGTACGAATACTTAGTTTTAAAGCCACGGCTATGTCTAAGATCTCTGCTTTGAGGGCATCTTCATTAGATTTGTTTTCCAATACAAATTTTAAAAGAGAATTGCCTTTAGAATTTGGCAAAAGTTTTAAAATAAGTTTGGTTAAATAGCTTTTGTCCTCTTTTGTGGAAGCGTTTGCATTTTCAAAAACTGCTAGAGTTGGTTTAAGTCCACCTTGAATGATACTTGCTCCAAAGCTTGAGATATAGCCATTATAAGCTGAAGCGATTTTTCCTTCTGGAAACTCTTTGTTTAAAAGCTCTATCGCTTTTGGGATGTAAGTTTCTATCCTTTTTTTGCTCATTTGACACCGCCATTTTTGATTTGAGCCACTTTACAAAATCCATAACCGATAGACTTATTTGCACCAATTTGGATAATCTCTTCATTGTCAAATCTTCTCTCAAATCCTTCTATTTTTTGAGCTTTATCATTACTATCTAAGTTTTCTGGTTTTGCAATAAAAAAGTAAAATTTAGCCTCTTTTGGGACAATCTCTTCATACCATAAATTTTTGCTTTCTCCATTATCTAATTTATTTCTAGCTAACACGGGTAAAGCTAAATTTTTAAACTCACTATCACTAAAAAGTGCTAAATCTTTGCCTAAAAAACTTGTAAATTTTGTAGTATCAAATTGATAAAAACTTGCTTCACTATCTTCAAGATATACAGTTGTTTTTGTATCTTCAAAAATAAAAGGTTTATTTGGTTTAAGTTCACTTAATTTTTGAAGTGCATTTTTAAATTCACTATCAAGCGGCACTTTAAAAAGTTCACAACTTTGTAAAAATTCGCTTATCACCGCTGGACTTGTGGCATTGAAAAAATATTTTGCATTGCTTCGCACAGGTCGAGTAAGAAGTTTTGCTTCAAAAAAGCTATATGCACCTGTTTGGTGATTGTCATCACTTGTAGATTCTGGACCAAAGATGTAGCTAATCATTCCGTTTGCATCAAACTGTGTAAAGTGCTCCCTAAATGCACCTTTTAAGCTTGAAGAGTTTATATTTGGCAATGTTGTAATTGCATTTCTTTGGACTTGGTTGTCGATGATGTCAAAGTTGGCATCGCCACTTCCTACATGTAGGTTTGTCAGTGTTGTGATGGTGTAAAGTTCTGTTTTCATTATTTGTTTCCTTTTGTTGTGTAGATGTTGTATCCGATTTGTTGGAGATTTTTGTTGTTTAGATTATCAAGTAGCGGTTGTTTTGCTCCGATAATCACCGAGCCTTTTTCATAAAGATAGACTTTGTCGCTTTTTTTGAATTCATTTTTTTGTGTTACATGTTTTTTGTTTTGCATGTTTTGATAACTTATCTCTGAAGTAATCGCAAATTCACAATTTTCTTTGAGCGGTACGGTTATATAAGCATCGCTTAAAAGTATCAGGTAGTTTGGGGTAAATTCAAGAGTCTCATTTGATAGTGCTACTTCCATCTGAAAGCTACTTCTATCGGCTCCTAAAGTTACAACTCCGCTTTTGAGCCCATAGTCACACTCTAAGAAAAACCCAAAACTAAACCCTTCTTTGAGTCTATAAGATGTTTTTTTATAAAGGGAACTTTCACTGGCTTCTTTTTGATTAAGCGTTTGAGAGACTTCTATAAAAATATCTTCAGTTTTAAGTTGTTTGCCATCTTTGTCTTCGTAATTATCAAAAATATCATCTTTTGCAGTGAACCCTTTTAGTAGATAGTTATCACCTATTTTTTGTGGTGGAAACTTTTTGATATTTGAGACTTTAAATATGTTTTTGCCATCTTTTTGCAAGAAAACTGGACTGATATTTTTGATGGTTCCGAAGTTTTGCGGTTTTGTTTCAAGCAGATTGAACTTTTCAATTCCTGCTAGTCTTTTGGCTTCATCTTTCTTTGCTTTATCAACCCATTCCCCTCGTATTTTTCTAGTTAATGTTTCACTTTGAGTCATTATCTCTTTTTTGAGCATCCCTAAAATTGCACTTTGTTGTGGAAACTTCCTTGAGTGAGTGATATAAGTACCGTTTTCTTTATCCCCTATTTTGCCATAAGTGTTATCACCTCCAAAAAGATAGGGTTCTAAAGGTGTTAGAGTAATTTTGTATCTCATGATTTATCTCCTTTGATAAACTTGACAAACCGTAGCGTTGCATAGATATTATCAAGGTTGGGTTCGCTTTGCATGTAATCGATAAGCTTTGCAAAAAACTCTCTATACTCTTTGTGTCCAGCTTCGTTGAAATAGTTTTTGAAAAAATTTTCGAGTTTATTTTTATCTGATTTGATTGTTTCAAGTGTTTTTTTATGCAAATCAATCTTATGATGCAAAGAGTGTAAAAAATTATCATCAAGAGATTTTTCGATACTCACAAAAGATAAAAATTTCTCATAAGCTCCCCCACCCTTGTAAACAACTCCGCCAAATGTTTGACCGCTGTGCTTGACCACTTCGTAGGCAATATTGTTTTTTGGAGATTGTTTTGCTTTAGAAAAAAGTAATTCTCTACTTTTTTCTAGTGCTTCATAAAGCGGGTATTTGTAGTAGGTGATACTCACCCCAAATGAAATTGTCGCTTTTGGTTTAAACTTACTATCAAATTCAAGTGAGAGTTCATCAAGAAGCTCAAATATTGTTTTGCCACCACTTATAATAGGTGCAAAAAAGAGCAGATCATCACCACCTGCAAATATGGTTTGTCCGCCAAAAGCTTTTATTTTTTCGTGCGAAGCCATACAAAAATCAAAGAGATTTTTTGAAGTTTGAGGAAGTTTTGAGGTATCTTTTATCACTTCACTCATACTATCACCATCTGCATGGACTATCGCGATGTATTTGTGGCATGGTTTGAGCCTTTTATCTTTAAATGCTTCATCCTCCTCTTTTTCCCAAAGCTCTTTAAAATCCGATAATGCAAGTTCTGGTAATGATGGAAAATCTTTTCTTTTTGTATCAAAAGCATCTTTGATTAAAAAGCTATTATTATTTTTGAGCATTTTTGAGAGTTCATTTTCTTTGTAATGCCCAATGGTATAAAACTGCTCTAAGCTGTCAAGGAATGGGCTTATTTCTAAAATAGGGTTTTTGTTATCGTCTAGCTCAATTTCCAAATGGTTGATTTGAAAATAGGCTTTTAAAAAATCAAAACTAAGTGAGGTGTTGTTTGAAAGCTCTCTTAATACTTCATCGATAGCTTTTTGTAAAGAGAGTTTTGAGTCACCCTCTTTAGCTTTGAAAATAAATCTATCATGAAAAAGACCTACCTCTTTGCCACTCTCAAATACCGTTGTATCAATATAGGGTGTGATAAATTTTCTATCTTTGAATTTTTCAATAATCTTTTTCATAATATAACTAAAGATATAACTTCCACCCCAAAGTTCTCTTGTTTTTTTGGAGTTTTTGAGGGTTTTATAAATTGGTCCAATTGTAAGTGCTATATATTTCATTTAGTTCCCTTTATACCAGTTAAAATTCTATTTAAAGTATTAAATTCTGGCTCTTTATGGTATTTGCTATCTATGTGCTTTGATAAATCAATTGACTTTACATGTTCAAAAAAATCATCAAAACTAAAACTTTGCGGTGTTGTTAACTTAAGTGGACGATTTCCTCTTGCGCTAATGTTAAAAGTTTTACCAAGGATTTTTTCAACACTTTTATCTGCCCAAAAATAGACTGTGTTGCCTATAATTTTAAAAACTAAAGGTGATTTAAACCTCTCAATCTCTGGATGTTCTTTTTTAATAGTTGCCCGATAGCTCATCCAAGACTGATCACTTGATAATCCAAATAAATCTCTTAGTAAAAAAGTATTTTGACCAATTGCGTTTACAGGAGAAGTAGCATCATATTTATTTTGTTGCTCTATTAACTCATTTGGAAAAAAATGTTGTTTTATCGCTTTTTTGTCCCACGTCCAATTTTTTGAAATCGCATAACTAAAAATGGCTGGTTTGCTATAAAACCTTGCTGGCAAATCTCTTCCTTTTGGTAGGTTTATCCCTTGTCTTAAAAATGAGTACAAAAGCTTGATATCATTTTTCCAATTGGATGTTGTAAAACTATACACTTTGTGAGAAACAAAATTTGTATCAAATGATTTATCAAGATAAAAACTACCGTATCCTTTACTTTGTCTTGTTCCAAAATTTGTATTGGCTAAAAAAGCTTCAAAGTTTTGTTCTATAGCATTTTGAATCTTTTCGTCAAAACTTAAAAACTCTATCGTCATAGTATCATTTTTGATAAAATATTTTTTCCTTTTTTCAAATTCATCATCGCTCATATCTTTTGGTTTCATATTTCCAAAGAAGAGAGGATCCCTGCTATCTATATCACCTCTTTGGATTGGTTTTGCGATAATTTTAACCTTATAATCAAGCGATTTTTCACCACTTGCATTTTTTCTAAAAGGCAAATCTTTAACATTTGCCAACAAAAACCTATCAAACTTAGGCTTCAACTCTGTTGCCCTTAATGTCGCCCCACTTTGATCACTTTGAAAATGAATAATTGGGGTGTGTTGTTTGAGTGTAAATTCGACTTTAAATTTGCTATTGCTCACCCTTTCTCCTTTGTAGTAGAATCTTTTTCTTTCCTCATTATTTTGTTTTTGCCTTTGCTATAATTAAACCAAATACAAATGCACAAAATACCAAGATAGATGAAACAATCCCTTGGTTTTCAAGCATACAATTTGGTAAATATTTACCAATTCCAGTTAAATAATTCATCCCTAAAAACCCTGTTACAAATGTTGCAGGCAAAAATATTAAACCAAGTCGACTTATTGTGTCTAACTTTTTATTTCTTTTTTGTTCTTCCAAGATACTTACATAGTTATGAAGCTCATTTATCTCATGATCAAGGTCATTCATGTACTTTTCTATATCCATGATTTTTATCGCTTTGTTATAGAGCTCTATGCCTTGTTCTTGAGCTGTGACTTCTTTGAAGTAGAGTTTGTTTAGAAATTTGAGATATTTTTTATAGACTTCTTTTGATTTCTCTGTGATTGTTTGATCATCTGAGGTTGCATCTTGTATCTCATCGCCAAACTTAATGATAGTTGCTCGATATGCAAGAAGTAATGAAAATATTTGAAAATAAATTGTTTGCATATGTGGTAATAAGATTGTTTTTCCATATTGGCTACATGTAAGAGCTACAAATGAATATCTACTAATTCCAAAAAGAGTCCCCCATTCAACCCATCTATCATAAGTTGATTCAGCAATAAGTTTTTTTGTCATATGTTTGCTTTGACAAGTTTTATCATCTCCATCTATAAATAAATATTTATACCAAAAATCATTGACTTCATATTCGTACTGCTGGGTATCTTTGAAAATTTTTAATTTATTTACAATTTCATCGTTGTGATATTGTGATATTGCAAACATCCTATCATCAATAATTGGACGAATTGTTGTTTTATTCTCTTTGTCTTTTTCAAAATTGTTTTCAATCAGTTCTGAAATAAATTTAGGTAATAATTGTTGTTCTTTCATCCCTTCAAATGTATCAAAACGAGTAAAATTTTCTGACCATATCGTTTTATCATCAAAACTCAAAGTTATACAATTTGCCAAAAAGACTTGCTTTGTATCCGCTGTAAAATTTTTTCCTAAAAACTGAGGATAGATTCTTCTTCCAAAGTCATTTATGGCAAGTATTGAGTCTATGTCTACATATCTTGTATTTTTAAGATTGAAAGATAAAATAGCCACATTTGTATCAAAAATTCTTAAGCTTATGCTATCTAACTCTAGGATAAACTCGCCTTTTTCGCGGTTGATAGTATAGGTGCCTTTTTCTTTTGTATATACATAGTATCTTGATATATTGGCTCCATTTTTTTGGTTAAAAAGTGCATCTTGAACATGTTTGTAAAAATAGACAAATTCATTATAATCTTTTGGATTTTTTATCTCAAAGTCTTTCAATTGCCAATTTTCATTTGGATAAAATTCTTTTTTGAATGTAAATGGCAACATAAATGTATGGTAGCTGTATAGCTCTTTTTTATTTTCCATTTTTCTAAATTCCTCTGAATGATGGGGATGTATTGCTTGAGTAAAAATGCTACCTGAAGGCACTTATTTTTTATCTTTCTTTGTCAATTTTTCGATGATTTTTTCGATAAAACTTTCGATTTGTTCCTGACTTAGAACATTGTCTTTAAGTCCAAAAAACATCTGCTCTTTCCCTCCATAAAATGCTTTATTTTTTTCAATAAAGGGCAAAAAAAGCTTTTTAATGGCTTTTAATTTATAGGTATACACACAGATTTTAGTTTTATCGTAGATGATATAGTGATTAAAATCTATCAAATCAGTTATTGTACTAAAATGGGGTGTTAAGCTATAAATACATGGAATATTCTTTGTGGTTTTTATGGATTCAATGGACTTGCGCGCCAAAGTTTCATCTTCATCTCTCACGCCCTGTTTCTGACGGTCCATATAACGAATCGCTTTTATCTCATCAGAAGTGGCACCAAAACGTTTTAAGCCTATCTTATATGCTTTGTCATTGATAGCAACCATCATTTGAAAGCGTGTTAAGGTATGGTTAAATCTCTGTGCGATTTGCTCCAAAGAAGAGGGAAAATGACTAAGAGGGCCATGGTGGTCAATATTTTCATAAAGACCCGTATAGGGCATATCGTGTTCTAATTCGATAAACACTGGAATCTCATCCTCTTTTAGCTGGGTTAACTCATTTTGGTAGTCACTAATTTTTGCACCCCATTTAAGATTTTTATCCAAATATTTGGCGTGATGGACCTCAAGTAGTTGCTTGATTTCGTGCATTTCAAGGTCGTGTCCACCAAGAAAGTAGACGTAGGTTTTTCGCTTTAGTGGTAGCGTAGTGTCTGTTTTTGTAAATAAAAAATGTGGATGGGCGATTTTAAAGAGTTCTTCTTTTAGTTTGACCCGGTCTAATACATTGCGAATCACATGCACATCAAAAAGTTGCGCTTTTTTGCGTGAAAGTTTAAAAACTTTGTCTTCAGATGATTGAGTTTCTTGCTGTAAAATTTTTGGATTATAAATGATGATAATCCCTTTCGAATCATTTTTAATATGTTCTTTTAATGCCATATATTTGTAGATAAGGTCATTAAGCACATAGTTTTTTGTAAATTTACATTCGAACAGATAAAGACGATTGTTTTTAAATGCCAATATATCAAACTCATTGTTTATCAAAGTGTTGGTCTCTTGTATCTTATCAAAAATGATTTCTGCGCCGATTAAAATGTCATCAAACCCCAATTCTTTAACGATTAAATAGACATAATCTTCAAAAAGTCCGCCCTCAAGATAGCCTTTTTCAATAAGAGTATCGTCTTCGCCAAAAATATTGAGTCGTTTTAAAATGGGGTAGAGCTTGTTTTGTTCGTATCCTTTTAAAGACTGGATCGTTCGTATCTCTTTATAGTGCTTATAGTTTTTAAAAACGTTAAAAATGTCCTCTTTGTGCTTCTCTATCCATTGCATGTCTCGTCGAAGTCTAACTTCGTAGCCATACGATTCTAAAAAATCAATAATGCCAATCTTGTGTGTGATGGGATAGTTTTTAAATCCTTGCTTATTAATGACGTTATATTCGTTATCGTACGGATTGAAAGCGATAAGTTTAAAATCAAATTGATTTAGTTTAGAGCCTATGTATGCAGATGTTGAGCTTAGGGCATGTGAAAGATTAAGATAAGTGTTGGGGTAGTTTTTGATGATGCTAAGCAGTGTGTCAATTTTTCCAACATCATCCTCGTCAATGATATGTTCGGATGAAACAGAGTATGCTAAGTGGTATTTTTCTTTAAAATGCTGAAGCATTTTCACATATCGCGCTATGTTTTTTTGGCTTGCCGTTGACGTGTCAAAGACCAAAATGATGTTTTTAATCTCTACTTTAAACTCATTGACTATATTCAATAATGCGGTGTCAAATTCACCGATGATAGAGACAAGGGTCATTTATTTTTTTTCATGATTGACATCGCTTTATCAAAAAACTTTGAGGGGTTCCGTTGGAAATTATCAAGCAAAAATGTGTAATATGAGTAGGTGGATTTAGACATGTGATGCCTTTTATATTTTTCATAATTGTACATCATCATCATAAAATTTAAAAGGCTTTCTATAAAATCGTGATACTATTATAAAAAGTATTAAAAACCCTAAGGAACTTTATGGCAAATCGTATAAGTATCGCAAAGAGGTTAGAGCTCTTACAAACGGCACTAGAGTTGGAAGATTTTGATGTGGTTACGCTACAAATATCTAAGCTTCAACAAGAAGGGTCTCAAGAACTTTTACCCTTGCTTGCCTTACTTGAAAAACCACAAATCAATAGCGATCAAATAGATAAATGGATTGAGGATTATATCTTCTCCCCAAAAGGAGTTTCCCTCACTCCCCATCAGCAAGAAGTATTTAATGCCCTATGTTTAGAATTTGATGCCTTGCTAAAAGATGCTTGTGTAGATCTTTCATCACATAAAAATTTTGTATCATTGAGTGGATTTGCCGGAGTAGGCAAAACATTTCTAACCTCTAAGCTGATCGAGTATTT
>JFJP01045921.1_pt1 | contig 12182 bp, 10 predicted proteins | sample 431651 | NCBI WGS metagenome assembly JFJP01 (sample SAMN02602958, study PRJNA72255) | Microbial mat metagenome, whole genome shotgun sequencing project. | biome: fresh water; feature: sink hole; material: water; isolation source: purple microbial (photo- and chemosynthetic) mats found in... | reverse complement strand
AAGGGCCATTCAAAACTCCGGAGGTATCCGGAAATAGAATGGTCTTCACCCCGATCATCTTGGTGATGCGCTTGATCTCTTCCATGTCCGCCGGCTCAACCCAGCCGGGGATAATATTGACCTTGCCGTTCTTCTTGCCGGTGGGCTCGGCAAGTCCGACCATGGACTTGACCATGTTGGAAAAACCGGTTACATGGGACCCGACATAACTCGGTGTCGAGGCACTGATCATAAACTTGCCTTCCGGAATCTTGCCTTCGGTAATAGCCTTTTTGCGGATCTGTTTCAGATCATCCCCGATGGTCTCAGAAAGACAGGTGGTGTGGCAGGCAATGATCTCCGGGTTATAGACGGCGAAGATATTTTCAATGGCCTGAAGCATGTTGGCCTGTCCCCCGAACACCGAGGAACCTTCGGTGAAGGAGCTGGTGGAGGCGGAAACCGGTTCCTTGTAATGCCTGGTCAAGGCGCTGCGATGATAGGCACAGCAGCCCTGGGAGCCGTGGCTGTGGGGCAGACAGCCGTGAATGCCCAGTGCCGCGTACATGGCACCAATGGGCTGGCAGGTCTTGGCCGGATTGATCATCAAGGCGCTGCGCTCGGTAATTTCTTTGGGTGTGTGTCGTAATAACATAGTGAACCTCGTTAGGTGTTTAGTCTGTAGTCTTGAGTCTGTAGGTATGTAGTCTGTAGTTGTTAGCTATGCGACTAACCACCTACAGACCAACCACCTAAATATTTATTCCCAGCCGTATGTGGCTGAAAGCTGCGGATTATCCTGCCAGGGGGCCTTCATATAGCTCCAGACCCTGCTGTTGACCAGACGGTCAATCTCATAGTAGAAATTAATGGCGCCCTTGAACCCGGCATAGGGGCCGCCGGAGTCATAGCTGTGCAGCTGCTTCATGGGCACACCCAGCTTCTGGATGGAATATTTCTCCTTGATTCCGCCACAGAAAAGATCCGGTTTCATCATTTCCACCAGTTTCTCAGCCTCATACTGATTGAGATCATCAATGATCAGGGTGTCTTTCTCCATGTCCGGAGCCATGCCGTCATACTCCTTGAACTTGTACCCGGAGTCTTCCAGGGCCTTGATCTCTTCCGGGGTCTTGCGTTCCCGATACTTGGCCTCGTCACGGAAGACCTCTATCTCTTCGATATTCCGACTGTCGGCATCCACCTTGAGATCCGGGATAACCTTGCGTCCCTCATAGTCATCGCGATGGGCAAACTCATAGCCGGCAGCGATAACCCGCATTCCCATTTCCTTAAACAGCTCCTGATAATGATGGGCCCGCGAACCGCCGAGAAACATCATGGCCGTCTTGCCCTTGGTACGTGGCAGGACATCGGCTATAGCCTTCTCAACATCAGGCATTTCCTCAGCAATAACGGCTTCAACCTGGTCGATAAGTTCTTTCTCGCCAAAATAAGCAGCAATCTTACGCAGCGACTTGGCAGTGGCCTCTGCGCCGATAAAGTTTACCTTTACCCAAGGGATTCCGTATTTGGTCTCGAGCATATCAGCCACGTAGTTAATCGAGCGGTGGCACATGACCGCGTTCAGGTCTGCGGTATGGCACGAGGCAAACTGATCGTAGGTGGAGTTGCCGGAGAAGGTGGAGATACTGGTGATCCCGCACTTCTTGAAAATCCGGTCAATCTCAAACCCGTCACCACCGATATTGTACTCGCCCAGGAGATTGATCTTATACTTGCCGGGCTTGACCTCATCATTCTCGCCGACAATGTGGCGGAAGATCTGATTGTTGGCAATGTGATGGCCGGCTGACTGGGATACGCCCTTGTACCCTTCACAGGAAAAGGCGAAGACATTGCAGTCACCTAATTTTTCCTTCATCCTTTTGGCCACGGTATGAATATCATCCCCGATCAGACCCACGGGACAGGTCGCAAAGATGGCGATGGATCGTGGGTGAAAAATGTCATAGGCCTCCTGGACGGCGGCCTCCAGTTTTTTCTCGCCGCCAAAGATAATATCCGAATCCTGCATATCGGTACTGAAGCAATAATTCATATAGTTGACGCCATCGGCCCCGGCATTGGTCTGGTTCCGGCGGGTCAGCCAGGCGTAGAAACTACAGCCGATGGGACCATGCACCAGATTCACAACATCGCGGGTCGGCCCCATGATTACACCCTTGCAACCGGCATAACTACAACCACGCATGGTGATAATGCCGGGGGTGGTACGGACGTTTGCCGAAATCTCCGGCGTAGTATTCTCCAGAGCCTCGTTGATCATAATCTGCTTGGAACGCTTGCGAGCAACCTTGGAAGGATACTTCGCGAGCAGTTCCGCCTTGATATGAGCCGGCTCATCCTGCACTATTTTTTTTAGGGTTGTTGTAGTCATTTACTCACTCCTTGTTGATCTTATTCGTGACTTACAGATTATGTTCCTTATTTTTCAAGAAAATAACCCGCGAAAGGCACTTATCCCGTTCATCGGGGTTAGAAACCGTAACGACACATCGTCTCTCTTTTTGGCCTCTCTCGTGAACGCTCTTTGGGCCTTTTACGGCTTCTTCAGAGGGCCTCGTTCTCTTCTTCCGCAGGCTTTCGTTGGCTTACATCACCGACTTCAGCCCCGTCTCTCCGGTGCGCACCCGCACCGCGTCAGCGATCGGCACGACGAAGATCTTTCCATCGCCGGGCTTTCCGGTTTGATTGACACCGATGATCGCAGCCACCACATCCGGTACCTGTTCATCTTTGACCACGATCGTCACTACCCGTTTTCCGTAAAGTTTGCCCTTTTCACCGATCAAAGACGCTGCCTCCTCATAGCCCCGGTTAGCACCATCCACGAGATCGAAATTAACAAATCCCTTCCCCCTTCCATGGGCCTCGTGGGCAAAAAAGGCATCAATTCCGGCATCGGTGAGGGCCTTTTTGGTCTGGTTCATCATATTTAAACGCACAATGGCAATGACTTCTTTCATACCGGCCCCCTTTCGGATTCAAATTCCGTCTCCTTAACACCGGAGCTGATAGTATAGGCCTCCTCCACATCACTGACGAAGATCTTGCCATCGCCAAAGGCCCCTTTGGTGCCTGATTTGGCAGTACTCATGATCGTACTGAGAACGAAATCCTTGTCCGCAGGATTGATCACACACATCAACATGACCTTTGGGATCTCATCATAGGTCACATCGCCAATCTTAATCCCGCGTTGCTTGCCACGGCCGGCTACAGCGTATTTGGTAACGGAGGGGAACCCGGCATCCATAAGAGCCGCAAGGATCTTGTCCGCTTTCTCCGGTCTGACGATTGCTCTGATCATGGTCAACATATCTTTCTCTCCTTTAATTTTTAATTGTTGTCTCAGATAATTCCCTGATTGCCTGCGCTTAATTCAACAGCCCATAATCCATGAGCAGTTTTTCCAGGGTATCCATCTCCATCGGCTTTGGAATCACAAACATCTGGTTTTCATCAATGGCCTTGGCCAACCCGCGGTAATGATCGGCCTGTGGTGCCTGCGGATTCCACTCGATAACCGTCTTCCGGTTGATTTCCGCCCGCTGAACATCATTGTCACGGGGAACAAAGTAAATCATTTGAGTTCCAAGCGTCTTGGCCATCTCCTGAATCATCTCTCTTTCGTTGTCAACGGCCCGGGAGTTACAGATCAGCCCGCCCAGACGAACGGCGCCGGACTGAGCAAACTTCATAATTCCCTTACAGATATTGTTGGCAGCATACATGGCCATCATCTCACCGGAACAGACGATATAAATCTCCTCGGCCTTACCATCACGGATGGGCATGGCAAACCCGCCGCAAACAACGTCGCCCAGAACGTCATAGAACGCATAATCCAGTCCTTCACTTTCCTCATAGGCACCAAGAGACTCCAGCATGTTGATGGAGGTGATAATACCGCGACCGGCACAGCCAACACCCGGCTCCGGTCCGCCGGACTCAACACACCAGACGTTGGCATATCCCTTCTTGCGGATATTTTCGAGTTCCACATCCTCCCCCTCTTCACGCAAGGTATCAAGCACTGACTTCTGGGCCAGACCACCCAGCAGCAGACGGGTGGAGTCGGCCTTGGGATCACAGCCAACCACCATGATTTTCTTCCCCATCTCAGCCAATCCAGCCACAGTGTTCTGGGTTGTTGTGGATTTGCCGATGCCGCCCTTGCCGTAAATTGCTACCTTTCTCATTTTTTTCATGTCCGATTCTCCTTGTGAATGGGTTAACTGGTTGTCCAGCCTGTAATAAAAAAAGCCCTGTTGCAAACGTCTTCCTGAAGACAAATTGCTCGCCTTCAGTGGCATTCTTGTTTGCAAGCTCTATTACAAAGGCTGTGCCAAAAGATGAAAAAAGTGCGAATGCATACGGGACAGGGGTTTCAGCGATGGACAGAACGAAAAGTCCCCAAAAAACAGGCCAGTCTTTTTTGTGCAGAAGATGACATTTTGAGGATAAATCGACAATTTGGTAGCGTAATTCACCAAAAAAGAAACAATGACAAAATGGATACCGGATGGTCAGTCGTTCTCCATTCTCCTTGAGAATTGCCCCTCTTGCTGGTACATAAAAGGATACTCAACGCTGTTCTCCCTCGTCCGATCCCTGCTCTTTGCAAAGATCAGATCCTGAGGGTGCAACACCTCTCCAATTCACCCGTTCCATCACAGGCAAAGCGCCATGAGTTTTCCGAAAATCCTGTTTAAGGTCACCGAAAATAACAAATGCCCCCTCTTCAGCTATGGAGATACCTTCAGCGTCACCGGGATCACCATCTCCATGGCCAACACCGAGGAAAACACCCTGTTCAGCACCGTGATCATCACCTCGCCGCTGGAGAAGGAGAACTGCAAGATCCTGAGCAGCGACCTGACAAAAGTCCTCATCCACTATGAACGGGCCGACAAGATTCCGGTGTGCATCATCTCATGCAGCGGCTGCACCGGTTCGCTACGCTTGGAACATACCAAAGAAAACACCATGGAAGGCCTGGACTTTAACGATAACGCCACCGAGCTGACCGCCATGCTGCCCCAGCTCAGCGGCTTTGCCTTCTTCAAAAACATCGATGAGCAGAACATCTCCAAGGTGGTGCAGCACTTCAAACTCAACAAATTCAAGACCGGCGATATCGTCATTCGCAAGGGTGACCCGGGCGGCAGTTTCTTTATCATCGCCAAAGGGAGCGTCAATGTGCTCAACAAGGTGGGCATCACCATCTCCACCCTGAAGCAGGGCGACGTCTTCGGCGAGATGAGCCTGATCTGCAACGAGCCGGTCAGCGCCACTATCCAGGTCTGCGAGCCCACGGCCATCCTCTCCATCGACCGCAAAAACTTCCTCAAGATCCTCGATCAGTTCCCCGCCATCCAGCTCTATTTCACCCGACTGATGGCAAAACGGCTGAGCAAATCCAACATGATCCGGGCCCAGGATCTCTCCTCGGGGATGAACGGCAACCTGGCCGAGATCCCGGCCGAGGCCCTGTTCCAGATCCTCAACATGAACCTCAAGACCGGCATCCTGACCATCACCGAACTCTCCAAGGGCTCGGCCCGCTTTTCCTTCCGCCAGGGCTGCCTGATCAAGGCCAAATACGGGTCTTTCAGCGGTGAGGGTGCCTTTTACGAGCTCCTCAAGGAATCCGAAGGCCGCTTCCGCTTCACCCCCGGCATTCCCCCCGAGGAATTTGAAACCCCGGAAGTCGGCTACTTTATGAAGCTGCTTATGGAAGGCATGCGCCGTCTGGATGAAGGCCGCAATCGAGACGCCAATTAGGGATTATCCCCTGCTTCATTTTTTTCCCTTGAAGCCGTAGGCCCTTATTTGACAAGCAGGACGAATTGTGATCACATGAAATGAATCATCAAGTGTTGTTGGCAACCATTGAGCAACAAACAGAATACCGTTAGAAAACAGGCAGTTTCGCACCCATTCCCCCACTCACACAACCAAAAAAAAGGAGAACACCATGGCAACGGAAGAGATTATGGAAGGCATGTCCACCCAATTAACCGAGGCACTTAAGTCACTGGCAAAGGCCAAAACCGTAGAGGAGAAGGTCGCCTACAGCCAGATCGTGAAAAACCTGAGTGACTCCATGGGCGTTTTTCTTAACATCGCCGCCGATGGCATGATGGAAGATTATGATTTTGATGAGGACTGATGACAGGGAAGAATGGCAGTAATACATCCGCCCCCTGTTCAGGTTTTTCTGACTATTTAAAAATCTCCTGCGCTCTCCTTGCGGCAGCAACATTGTCGGCATGTCAGTTTTACCGTCACGGGGTGAACATCTTGTCATGGAGATAAAAAGCATTCCGACGACGCGGGTAAGTCTTCAGGAAAGACCGGAACTTTCCCTGGCGCTACTGCGGGGAGTCACAAGAAATGACGTGACCTCCGGCAGGCTCGTGTTTTCGCATTGTTATCTCGAAAACGAGCCGCCGCTCAGTAATCTTCGGTTCGGGGTTACGCTTCTTCCAGAAGGCACCAAGGTCAAACTTGGCGATATTATTGAAATCGTCGCAGAAGAAGCGGTTGGCGGCAGGGTGCCGTTTTCTCGCTTCTTTGGACGCTACATGGGCAAGGCAACCTCGAATCCATCGGAGTTCTTTTCCCATGGCGCTCGGGAACATTTCTTTCGATGCGAGCCGATATCACCATCTGGAACTATGCGCGTCAAGGTTGTATCGTTTGCCCATTATTGGGATTTTGACTTTGCCCAGGCGGAGGAGTCAAGAAACAGCGGAATCAATGCCAAGGAATTACAAGACGGGAGGATTGCCATCGGGCAGTGCTCACCAGGTGTTGATTCCTGGGCAACATGGAAAGTCCGCCTTCCTCCTGAGTTGGCTGTCAGAAAGGGCGACTACATAGAGGCAATCGCCGGTTCCCAAGAAAACTCTACCTCGGTGGGCCCAATCTCTGAGGCAGTCCGGAAGGTTGTTCCTCCTGAAAAAAAGTATTTCATACAGACACAGGGAAGTGATACAATCAGTTGTGATGCGCCCGCGATCCCCTTCCCTGCAAGAGAATAGCAACAACGCTGCCCCATTTTTCCTTTTTTTCTGACCATTCCCCCATCTACTCCAGCCACCAGAAGCACTCTTGTGTGATATCCCCCTGGCTCCACCCTCCTCTTTTTCGGGATGTTTTTGTCGTAAGCATCAGGTATCATCAGATGATTGCGAGATGCTCGCGGAATAAAACATCCACATCCCAGCAAAATTGAAAACGACATAGAGAAAACAAGGTGTCCAAGCATGGTTACCCCCCTATCTTCCCTCACTCAGAACTCAGAACCTTTTCAAAAAAACCGGAGGAGTCAATGACGGCGAGCAAAACAAGCAAGATCACAGCTGAACAGTTACTTGACCGGATGAGCAATCAAAGGGATTTTCCAGCGGTACTTCAACATATCACCGAAATAAACCTGAAGACCTCTCCTTCAAGCAACTCTTCCGCCAACGAACTGGCCGATATCATTCTGAAGGATTATTCGCTGACCAGCAAACTGCTGAAAGTTGTCAATTCGGCCATGTACTGTCAATTCTCAGGCCAGATCTCAACCATCTCACGGGCTGTGGTTATTCTCGGATTTGAACAGGTACGGATTACCGCTACCGGCCTTATTTTCTTCGCCCATCTGCAGGACAAATCCACAGCAAATTATGTCAAGGAGGCGGTACTCTCCTCGTTTCTCTCTGGAATACTGGCACAAGATCTCTCGGAACATTTAAAAATGGAGGACTGGGAAAATCATTTCATCTGTGCCATGTTCCACAATTTCGGCCGGTTGTTAGCCATGTATTACTTTCCGGAGAAGTATGAGGCTTACCTCGCATTAGTGAAAGAAGGAGAAGTGACCGACCAGATGGGCATGCAGGAAACTTTCGGCACAACCTTTGACAAATTGGGAATGGAGATGGCCGAGTTATGGAACCTGCCTAAATTTATTACATTCAGCATGAAGACATGCTCGGAAAAAGATATTAAAGAAAAAAACGATCCCCATGGAATTCTCGCCAATTTTGCCAATGAACTCTGTGACATCACAATTCATTACTCGCCCCACCAGCGGGAAGAGCAGCTGCGCATAGTTCTCAAAAAATACCAGCCCGCCTATGATGATCTCCTGGAGGAGGACATTGTCACGATGATGGACTCGGCGCTCACCAAAATGCGGGACTTTGCCGATGTGCTCAACCTCAAAGAAACCGACCTGTGCAAACTTGACCAGCGCAGTTTCAAGGCACAACCCGACACACCTTCCGTCAATACCTATGAAAAGCAGGCTCTGTCCGCCGATACAGCTGAAACACTTGAACGTTTTAAAGTCAGCACCGGAGCCTCACCATCACCGTCTAAGACCACCAGTGAAAACAGACAGCTGCTGATGCAGGATGCCATTCAGGAGATCTCCAATATCCTGCTGGATGATTTCACTCTCGATACTGTGCTCACCTTGATTCTGGAGACCGTTTACCGGGGAATCGGTTTTAATCAGGTACTCTTTTTCTTTCGTACCCCCGAAACAGATATCATGCAGCCCCGTTTCGGGCTTGGCAAGAATAGCGAGGAGTTACTCAAGGTGTTCAGCTTTCCGGTAGAGGATACCGCCGGAGATCTTTTTAATCTAGCCCTGGCTGAAGGCAGGGATCTCTACATTGACAACATCTCAATGCCTGATATCAAACAGCGTAAACCCGCCTGGTTTCGGGGGCTGATTTTTTCACCAAATTTCGCGCTTTACCCGATTATGATTAACAAAAGGCCCATTGGTCTCATCTATGGTGCCTATATCTCGCCGGACCACCATCTCAGCCAAAACCAGTTTGATGCCCTGAAAACCCTGCGTAACCAGATAGCCCTTGCCATCAAACTCAGTGCAACCGGCAACTATATATAAAATGCCCTGCAAAAGCGTTTTGTAAACAGATTCCCGGGCGACATGAAAAGTCCCTCTCCCCCTTGAGTTGTCCGTCAGAAAGGCTGCCTTTCTAGAAGCAAGCGCCGGTTCCTATACATACAGTGTCCCTCCGTGGGCCAATCTCCAAGGCCGTCCGCAAGGTTCTTCCTCCCGACAAAAAACTATTTCATAAAAACACCGGGGAGTGATACAATCAGTTTCGACGCACCCGCTATCCCTTTCCCAGCAAGAGAATAACAGCTAAAAAAAGAAAAAACCAAGGAGGTTTCCATGCGCCCCATTGTTCTTATCCATGGCTATTCGGCGGAATCAAAAAACAGTGATCCAGACTCCATCGAAGGGATCTACGGCTCCATGCCGCAGGCGCTGCGAACCCTTTACGGTAATACCGGCGTGGTTGAAATCGACCTCAGCCGCTATGTCTCACTGGAGGACGGCCTCCATCTCGACGATATCTCGCGCGCCTTTGACCGGGCCCTGCACAGTGCCGACTATACCCATCTTCTCAGCCAGGGCTTTGATGCCATCATCCACAGCACCGGCGCCCTGGTGATCAGAAACTGGCTGCGCAAATTCAGCCCCCGGCCTTCCCCCCTGAATAATCTGATTTATCTTGCCGGCGCCAACCTTGGCAGTGGCTGGGCCCATATCGGCAAAGGGCAGCTGGCCAAATGGGGCCGTTTAGTCTTCCAGACCGGGACAGAACGGGGGGTACGGGTTCTTGATGCCCTGGAGTTGGGCTCGACGGAGACCATCGACCTGCATCTCTTCTTTACGGAAGCAGCGAATTCTCCAGATCTGGTCTACAAGGTGCGTGAACACATCATTGTCGGCAGCCAGGCCGATGTAAGCTGGTTTGAGGCCCCGGTCCGCTACGCCAGGGAAGACGGTTCGGACGGGGTGGTCCGGGTGGCCGCCTCCAATCTGAATTACATCTACTGCAAGCTCGGGGCCACGGCCGAAGCCCTTGCCCTTGGCTGGCGGTCCATCAGCGCCGAGCTGGAGAGTCATCTGGCCAGGGCTGGAGTGCGGTCCGTCTATTACGAGGTAAAGAGATTATCCATCCCCGGCCAGGACGGCAGGCCGGAATTACCCTTTGCCATTCCCTACGAATGTGCCCATTCCGGAGACATGGGGATCGTCACCGGCGAGGGCTGCCGCCCCCAGGTCCTCAAGCTCATCGAACAGGCCCTTGCCTCGGATGATGGCAACTGGCAGGAGCGGGTCGCCTTTTTCGAGAATGAAACCAGCACCACCTACGCCCAGGTGAGCACCCGGCAAAAGCCCTCCTTCTGGCCCTGGTCCAGCGATCCCCGTAATCAGTATGACAAACATGCCCAGGTCATCTTCCGCCTCCGCGACCAGGATGGCCGGCCCATCAATCATTTCGACATCTTCTTCGATTCCCTTGAGGTTGCCCGCAAAACCTCTAAACCCTTTGACGAACTGGTCGAGGACCATCATCTGAACGACAAATCCCCGAATGTCATTACCTTCTACCTGCGGGTGGAAACATTTGATACTGACCAGAACCTGTGGGTCAATCAGCTCGACCAGGCTGGTGTCACCTATCTGGAAATAACCGCCACCGAGCCCGAAACAAATAATATCAGGTATGTTCCCTTGCGTCTGAGACTGAGCAAGGCCGAATTAAAACAATGGATTCAGCCGCATCGGACCACCATTTTTGACATCGAGCTTCTGCGGATACCAGGGCCGGAGGTCTTTATAATAAGCAAGCAGTGAGTATGATCGGGGGAAAGAACAGGACGGGGTGGAGAGGCCAGAAGAGCGCGAGAGGTATAGTTCCTCTCCGGCTGAAGAGAAAAGTAAAGGAATGTGGGGAAGGACAACCTGGATATAGACTCAAGAAGTTGCTCCTTCCCTGCCCTTTTGCGATGAACTGATGCTACTTCAAGGTTTTCAGATAGGCGTAGATATCCGCCGCATCCTGTTTGGATATCTTTGATTCAGGAAACCCCGGCATTATCGGCGCATCCGTTTTCCGCAGCTTTCGGACAAAGCTGCCAAACCCCATATCCAGCCCGGCAATATTCACGGCACGGCCATCATTGCCATGCGGCCCGTGACACGATCCGCAATTATTCATGGCGTACCATTTTTTGCCGGCTTCAGCGTCGCCAGACTGGGCAGCGCAAGAAGAACCAACAGCCATCAATGTCATTAAAAAAATACTCAAAATACCAAGTCTACATGGCGTTTTCATGAACACAGGCACCTCCTTCCGTTGTTAACATTACTACCGGGGAGTCATGGAACCCAGCTCTCATCCCGCCTGTTTTCCTTCCCCGGAAAGAACTTTCCAAAACAGGATACCACCTCACTTGTGCAAGTCACAACAATGAAATATTTATAAAGCGAAAAATTAGACAATCAGTTTTTCAAGAGGGCTGAGGATATCTCTGATCATTTGTAATAATACGAAAGTGGTTGCTAAAAATCCAGTTATCTTTCCTTGCGCCGACAACAGGCTCAAGCCATTGAAACCCCTTGACCCTGCCTGGGTTTATTGATAGCTTTTAATCATGAAAACAGACCCGAAGAAAGCGTCCAACCCATTTTCACGCAACCCGATAACTGGAAATCTGGCGAGACGGACAAGATCGAATCCCTGTACAACGCCATGGGGTTGACAGGGATCGGAGGCAATGCCGAACAACACCTTTGGAAAAACTACCTTCGTACCTTCCGGCACAGGACTCCATTCCCTCGCCCCTGCTGCCCCTTTGAAGAGCAATAGAAACCTTACGGATATACCCCTGTTGACAAAAAGACTCCAACAATTCGGATTCCCACTGGCCTGTTTTGGCGTCTTTGGCATAGTGCTGGTGGCCGGGGCTGCCTGCGAAGGATTTCGTCTGGATCGTGTTATGCAGGCCGTTCAACAGTGCTATGGCGGCAATGCTGCCATCATCGCCCGGGATTGGGACAATGCCCTGACCCTGGTTCAAGGTGAGGCGGAGCAGAAAAAGTTGCGTGATGTCAACGAGTATCTCAATCACAAGTTACGTTCTGAAAAAGATTGGAAGGTCTGGGGGCAGGAGGACTACTGGTCAACACCGATTGAGGCACAGATAAAAGGCTGCGGTGACTGTGATGATTACGCCATTGCCAAGTATTTTTCCCTGAAGTTTTCCGGCGTCCCTGTCTCCAAGTTGCGGCTCACCTATGTCAAGGCCTTGATAGGCGAAGCAAAAAAGAAGTCCCTCCAGGCGCA
>JFJP01033286.1_pt1 | contig 12182 bp, 9 predicted proteins | sample 431651 | NCBI WGS metagenome assembly JFJP01 (sample SAMN02602958, study PRJNA72255) | Microbial mat metagenome, whole genome shotgun sequencing project. | biome: fresh water; feature: sink hole; material: water; isolation source: purple microbial (photo- and chemosynthetic) mats found in... | reverse complement strand
CCACAGGCATAGTCAAAATCCAACATCCGCTGAATCGCGTTTTGTTGGTAGTTATAGACAATGGATTGGGTTTTGTTATCAAACAAAATATAGTCAGGTCTATCAGTCATAAATCGTTGTGGCAAGTCGCCCGTTCTCATTATCGTAGGGCGGGCAAAACGTCTTTTAGTGTTGCCTACCCTACAAGAGAACAGTGGGAAACTTGCCCTCCTCCTTCATAGAAAATGGTTGTCGTTCAAGAGAATGTGGTTTTATTTATTCAGTTTCAAACCGAGTGATTGTAAAGCCATCGGGACAATCTTGGTCATGTGCGTTTCGGGACCGTAGACTTCAATCGGTACGCCCAATTCATTCCCCAATACTCGCATGTTTTCCAGTCCTTCCAGATAGTTGGGACCGCCACGCCGCACAAAGATTTTGACGCGATGTTCAATCAACTTCTTCTTATATTCTTGTAAGGCTTCAATAATTCCCGTGAACGTTTTGGCAACGTCGGTAAAATTGGCAATTCCACCGCCAATCAACAGACATTTGCCGCGGGGATCCGGGCGGCGCGTCATTAATTCGAGAATCGTGCGAGCATATTCACGCGTTTCATCTTTTGAGGGATCGCCCGAATATTCCCCATAATTCGCCAATTCATGACCATACCCTAAGTCCACGACGGTATCTGCATAAATGACTGAAGCACCGCCGCCGGCGACCATTAACCAAACACAGCCATCTGGATTGAGGATCGTGAGTTTAAGCGAAGCCCCGGTTTTCTCATCCAATTGGGTAATGTATTTCTCTTCCGACGACAAATTGCGGCCAAAAGGCGATGGAAATTCGATGTCACCCCAATAATTGGTACATTCAAACGCGGCAGTGTCATCCAGTTTGGCCACCATGTCAAGGGGAACTACGCCGTCTTTACCCAGTTTAAACGGGTTAATTTCCAGATACGCAAAACCTAATTTACGATAGAAGTTATAAAGACCTTTAATAAAATCTATCGCAATTTTGCGTTGATCCCCTAAACTCGCAGGGACTAACATACTCATGTCAATAGATTCAATTCCGCCTAATACCGGCACTTGCACGACAGACACTTGATCCCAATTCTCTTCAACGTTAATCCCACCGGCAAGAGAAAAGCGAATGGTATCCCCTTCACGACTGGAGCGAATCGAGACATAATTTTCTTGTTCATGAGGAACATAAGGTTCGACAATGAAGTGCGTCAAAGTGCCTTTAGTGGCACCGACCTGCACTTCTTTATTCATCCGTTCCTCAATCCACTTTTGTCCTTGTTCGACGGTGGTATCAAGTAGAATGAGGTTGTGTTTGCCGCGTTTACCGAACAGTTGATCGGGTTTGACCACTAACCGGGTATTTCTGATCCAGTCATGTTCGGCTTTGAATTGGCTGGGGCGAGTATGGGGAGTCACTAAAGCGACTTTACCATCATAATTCAGTGATGAAGTGAATTGAGGCAAAAAGCGCGCAACCATTCTTTTTGCATCATATTCACGAATTCCTCTTTGAGCCATGTTAAGGATTCTCCTCCTTTAGTTTAGTTATTGATTGCTAGCGGTTAAAAGCTAGGCTGGGTTTTCTGCTTTGATGCGTTCATATTTCGCCATCAGTTCAGCTTCTGTTTCGGTATGATTGGGGTCTTTCGGAATACAATCCACCGGACAAACGTCTACACATTGTGGGGTTTCATAATGTCCCACACATTCGGTACACCGATCAGGGTCAATCTGGTAAATCTCTTCCCCCATGCTGATCGCACCATTGGGGCATTCTGGTTCACAAACGTCACAATTAATACATTCTTCAGTAATATAAAGTGCCATTAATATCCTCCTAAAAAATAATTGACAGTATTCCCCTTTAAAAAATAGAGAGTGAATGGAAATTTATTAATAAATTGATTAGTAATAAAATTTACTCTAATCCCTTCATTAATTAAAGAGGAGTTGCAGTCTGGTTAAATGAATTTACCCACCTTTCTGATTCCAAAGACAGCAAAGATTACCAAATTTTTCCCTTTGACTCTACTTTAATTTTTACGAGATCACATATTTCATTATTTAGCTTTACGCCGCGCCGCTTTCTCTGCTTTCTCGCGTTCTAAGCGAAAGACTTTAAATTCATGACGTTGTTTAGCAATTTCTGCTTTTTTCCGTTCCCGATCCTGACTACGGACTTCGGCTTTGGCATAGCGAAAATAACCCACTAATGGGATATGACTCGGACAAACGTAGGAGCAACAACCACATTCAATGCAGTCAAATAAATGCTGATCTTGAACTTTCTTAAAATCTTTAGCGTGGGAATGCCAATAGAGTTGTTGGGGTAACAAGTACATCGGACAAACGCCCGCGCAAGTGCCACAACGAATGCAAGGCATTTGGACATCATCTGGTTGCACATCATCCGCTTGGGAAACGATTAAACAACTGGTGGTTTTCACAATGGGAATATCATCGTCCGGTAACGCAAATCCCATCATGGAACCCCCCATCACGAGCCGTTTGATATTGGATTGTCGTCCACAAAAATCAATGAGCGCGTGCATGGGTGTTCCCAATAACACTTTGAGATTTTGCGGTTTTTCCACACCGTTACCGGTCACTGTCACAATCCGTTCGATCAGCGGTTCACCTAAATGGACTGCGCGGTAAATGCGTGAAGCGGTATTGACGTTATGTACAACCACTCCCCGTTGCGACGGAATCACTGCTTGGCGAATTTCCTGACCAGTCAACACGCGAATGAGCTGACGCTCACCACCCATTGGATAACGTGTAGGGACTTTAATGACTTTAATATCTTGTCCCTGTACCGCATTTAATAACGCTTGATAAGCTTCTGGCTTGTTATCTTCTACTGCAATTAAACAACGTTTGACTCCACCAAAGAGATGGCGTAAGATTTGCGCTCCACCAATAATTTCTTGAGGAGATTCTTGCATCAAACGGTCATCACAAGTGATATAAGGTTCACATTCTGCGCCATTCAAAATCAGCGTTTCCACAGATTGTGGTTTTAACTTAAGATGCGTTGGAAAACCTGCACCGCCTAATCCAACAATCCCCGCTTTGGCAATGTGCGTTCGCACAATCGCCGGATCAAGCGTGGTATAATCGCTCAAGGGAGTTAATTCTGGCACCGCAGGCCATTCATCTTTACCGTCACTTTCAATCACAATACATTCCGCCGGTAGTGTTGATGGATGCGGAATGCGACGGAGTTCTATCGCAATAACGGTCCCTGAAGTGGGCGCATGAATAGGCACGCTAAAGGATAATCCACAATCGGTACTGCGACAGGTCGCTACCATTTGACCTTTCCAGACTTTATCTCCAACTTTAACAGTCGGTACTGTGGGATCACCAATGTGTTGCAACAAAGGTAACACGACAACTTTGGGTAGGGGTGCAACGACGGTCGGCTTTTGCGATGACAAGGCTTTATGCCCATGCAATCGTTTACCACCGCGAAATTGCCATAACTGTTTCATATTGTCTCTACCTCTTTTGAACGAGGTGTTAAAGTCGTTACAGGATGGGGCCACTTCCACGAGGTCACAGTGGCTGAAATGGGGATCATCTCAATACATTCTACCGGACAAGGCGTGATGCAGAGTTCGCAACCCGTACATTCTTGAGTGATGACGGTGTGCATCAATTTTGAAGCGCCTAAAATCGCATCTACCGGACAACTTTGTAGGCAAAGCGTGCAACCGATACATTGGGCTTCATTAACCGCGGCGACCATTTTAGGTTTTTCTACCCCGGATTGTTCACTGCCTACCGGTTTAGGTTCGCGGTCGAGTAATTTGGCCAATTCTAACATCGTAGTTTCGCCCCCCGGAATACAGAGATTAATTTCGGACCCACTTTCATGGATTGCTTCCGCGTAAGGGCGACACCCGGGATAACCACATTTGCCACATTGACTTTGAGGCAACAATTGATTTATGGTATCTACCATGGGACTGCCTTCAACTTTGAAACGCACGGAAGCGTAACCGAGGATCAGGCCAAGGAATAATGAGATCAGACCGAGTACGGTCATTGCAATCAGAATAATCATAGTTTTACCAACCCAGCGAATCCCATGAACGCCATTGACATGATTCCGGCGGTGATTAAAGCAATCGGCGCGCCCCTAAATGAGAATGGAATATCAGCGACGATAATGCGTTCTCGCAGAGCCGCAAAGAGAACCAACACTAATGAGAAACCAATAGATGCGCCGAACCCATAAATAGCGGATTCCATAAAGCCGTGTTTTTCTTGAACATTAAGAAGAACCACGCCTAAAACGATACAATTGGTGGTAATCAAGGGTAAAAAAATCCCCAAATTTTGGTAAAGCAAAGGACTGGTTTTTTTGACTACCATTTCAGTAAATTGCACCACAGCTCCGATCACCAGAATAAACGTAATGGTACGGAGAAACTCTAAACCGACGAGAGTTAATAGATATTGATCAACGAGATAACTGATGATTGCCGAAAGGGTTAGGACAAAAGTCGTGGCCAAACCCAAACCGATAGCACTTTCAAGTTTAGTTGAAATACTGATAAAGGAGCATAGTCCTAGAAACTTTACCAGAATAAAATTGTTGACTAGCACTGTGCTAATGAAAATAAGAAGATAATGGGTCATGTTTTTTTAGGTATTATTTAGGTATTAATAGGGAGAAAAACCGGTATTATATTACACCGGTAATAACAGATTTGACAACTTTTCAAAAGTGGTCTCCCCTGTATATACTCTATTCTGCTAAAAAATGAGCTTTTATGTATATGAGCGTAATTAAGTAGGTATAAGGGTTGTCTCGATACGTTTGCTACGCAAACACTCGACAACCTTCTGTAAAAACACTTATAAGGTTGTCGAGTCGCTTGCAGAGCAAGCATATCGAGACAACTATGTTATAGCTTGCAGAGCAAGCGTATGACTCGTTTACTGCCGCGTCAAGTGTAATTGATAAGCGGTTTGTGCTAATCGTCGCCCTAAAGCACGACATAACCGTTGTTCTTCTTCGGAAAAAGGATTTTTGTTATCAGCCCCAGTAAACCAGGTTGCACCGTAAGGACTACCGCCACTGCGCGTCGTCAGTAAATCTTTTTCCGTGTAGGGAAGTCCCATGATAAGCATCCCGTGGTGTAATAAGGGTAATAACATGGTTAATAAGGTACTCTCTTGACCACCATGCAAACTTGAAGTTGCGGTAAATACCGCCGCCGGCTTGCCAACTAAAGTGCCTTTAAGCCATAATGGAGTGGTCTGATCCAAAAAATATTTCAGAGGTGATGCCATGTTACCAAACTGAGTAGGACTGCCCAAAGCGAGACCAGCGCAAACCTCTAAATCAGCTAAGGTTACATAAGGGGGACCAGACGAGGGAATTTCCGGCACCGTCGCTTCACACATGGTGGAAATGGGCGGAACAGTCCGAATTCGTGCTTGACAGTCTGAGATTTCTTCAATGCCGCGTGCAATCTTTTGCGCCATCTGCGCAAGATGGCCATGGCGACTATAATAAAGGACTAAAATTTCTGGTGTCATTGACATTCTGAAACTTGAAAGTGGATGATATAATAACAACTCATTATAAACTGAACTTCCTTGACAATTTGAAGGTTAATCACTAATAATTTCTCTATGCGGTGTTCAGTTTTTTACCATTCATCTTCGCAAGACTGGGGCGACTTTATGAAAACACAGTTCTGGCAGAAAGCCATTCTTGCCATTCTACTGATCTTATTAGGTTGTACCGAAGTGCCTACTCAAGAAATGAGCGATGCCCGCCTTGCAATTAAAGCGGCGCGGTCTGCTAAAGCAGATAAAATTGTGCCAAATAATATTGCTCAAGCAGAACAAAGTTTAACCCGTGCTGAACAAGAATTGGCGGCAGGACAAATGAAACAAGCCCGTTATGATGCGTTGCTTGCTAAATCGTATGCGCTTGACGCACATAGTATTGCTATTGCCATTGAGCGAGCGCGCACGGTTTGGCAAGAAGTCGCATTCATCGAAAATCATCCCATTCCACCTTCTCCCCTGCTTAAACAAGCAGAAATTTTAGCACAAACCAATAGTATCAATAATACTCTCTTATTAGCGAATTCTGCTTTTGAACAAGGCGAGAAAGCCTTGAATCAAGCCTATCTAAAACAAATACCTACGCTAATTAAACAGGTGAAATCATGTTCTTCACAACTAAATTTGGCACAACGACAACTCTTGGAACAAGCAGAAATCGCTTATGATCAACGACAAGGCAAAGCCGCTTACCAATTACTTGACCAATTGCCTCCACTTTTTCTTTGTAGTCCATGATCAGAAAAAATATTAATAACTGGCAGTATTATCTAAAAAAATTAGTCTCTAAAATGAGTCCTTGCCAAACTACTTTTAAAGTTTGTAATAATACGTTATAAACGATTGTTAAATCAAAATAGTGACATCATGTAGGATGATAAGATTTGACCATTTTTTGAAAATATCAAATCTCACCTGCATATTTACCGGGAGCATGAATAGAAAATTTCTGAGAACCATGATGAATATAATTAAAACTTTCACTGATTTATCTATCAAATACAAATTGATTTTGATCACGATGTTTATCAATACCGTGATATTAGTCGCCGCGTCTTCTTTTTTTGCCATGAACGAGGTGAAATCATTACGAAGCACCATGGTACGTGATCAAACGACTTTTGCTAAATTTATCGGTGACAATATCAATGCCTCAGTTGTTTTCGACCAACCCACTGATGCTGAAAAAAATTTACTCTCTTTAGCAGTAGAACCCCACATCACTGCATCGGTAATCTATGATAAATCCGGTCACGTCTTTGCGAAATATACCCGTCCGGATCAAAAAATCTTTACGCCGCTCTTAGTTCAAGAAACCGGCCATTCTTTTTCTGATAATCACCTTGATTTATTTCAAGAAATTATTTTTAATAACGAGAAAATTGGCACTATTTATATCCAATCTGATTTAGGGCGAATCAATCAACTGCTAAAAGAATACACCTTAATTACTTTGATTATCTTAATTATTTCTTCGTTATTAGCACTGATTTTATCAACCAAACTGCAAACTTTGATTTCTCGCCCTATTTTGCACTTAGTTGAAACCACTGACCAAGTCCGCCGTAAAGACGACTATAGCATTCGCGCTCACCATTACAGTGAAGATGAATTAGGGCTTTTAACCAATCGTTTCAACGAGATGTTAGCACAAATTCAAAATCGTGACATCGTTCTTGCACGCCATCGTGACCATCTTGAAGAACAAGTGCAATTGCGCACGGCCGAACTTCACCGCATCAACCGTGATTTAGAACAAACGATCCTCGATTTGCAATCGGCTAAACAAGCCGCAGAAGTTGCAAATCAAGCAAAAAGTGATTTTTTGGCCAACATTAGTCATGAAATTCGTACTCCGCTCAATGCCATTATTGGAATGACACAACTACTTTTAGATACACCGCTCATGCCAGAACAACGTGACTACCTTGAAACGGTCAGCAACAGCGGTAGTACCCTCATGACGTTGATTAGTGACATCCTCGATTTTTCCAAAATTGATGCTGGGCAACTCGAATTGGAAAATCGTCCTTTCAACCTCACTCATTGTATTGAATCAGTACTGAATCTTTTTACGCCTAAAATTACCGAAAAAGGGTTACAATTGAATTACATCTGCCATCAGGAAATTCCAGCTTTGCTGTGTGGTGATGCGATGCGTTTGCAACAAATTTTGATTAACTTACTCAATAACGCAGTCAAGTTTACTGAACAAGGGGACATTACCCTCACGGTTGCCATTCAACCCTTGAACCAACGTGACTTGCAACTACACTTTGCCATTAAAGACACTGGAATTGGGATTCCCGTTGATCGATTACATCACTTATTTCAACCTTTTAGCCAAGTAGATACCTCGATGACTCGTCAATTTGGTGGTACCGGACTCGGTTTGGCGATTAGTCACCATTTATGTCAACGAATGAACGGCAAGATTTGGGTTGAAAGTCAAGTAAATCAAGGTTCTACTTTCCATTTCACAGTAACAATCACTACCGAAACGGCTTATTCAGAAAAACCGGTGATCACACCGCTGAAAGAGATTCATCAAACGGCCTATCCTCCGGCTAAAGATATTCGCCTATTATTAGTGGAAGATAACGTGACGAATCAAAAAGTAGCAACTCTATTACTTAAAAATTTAGGTTATTCGGCCGATATTGCTAATAACGGTTTAGAAGCGGTAGCCGCGGTCAATCGCCAACCTTACGACATTATTTTAATGGATATTCAAATGCCAAAAATGGACGGTTTTGAAGCCACTCATCAAATTCGTCAACGTTACCGGCATCAAACTGTTCCATATATCATTGCAGTGACCGCCCATGCCATGCGTGGTTATCGGGAAAAATGCCTAGAAAATGGCATGAATAATTACATTACGAAACCGATTCAAGCAGAAGAATTACTTGCCGCAATCACTTCAGGTATCAACCAGTTACAGAATCCAGCGGCGGTAATGTCACTTCCACCAGCGAAGAATAAAAATGATCCGGCCATTGATGATTTAAAACCGCTTTATCATCAGATACAAACAACGCTAAATGCACTGATTGGCAAAGATGAACCGGAAACAATTCATCGAATTATACAAACTTATTTAGAACAGACACCGTCTTTGTTAATAGACTTGCAAACCGCAGTTAATCAAAGTGATGTTAATAAAATTTACCATACTGCGCATAACCTTAAATCAGTCAGTGCTAATTTGGGTATTGAAGAATTGACCGAACTCTGTAAACATCTTGAACGGCAGGGACGTGAACAGAATTTAGACAATGCGGCGGCGCAAGTTCAAAAAATTACTCAACTTTATCAAAATGTTTTACAAGTCTTGAGCGATTTAGCTTCCAGCAATATTGCTAAAAATGGGATGCCGGCGACGGATCAAACAGAGCCTACGCCTTATCGTCCAATAGATGCAGATTTATTAGTGCAAACAGTGAAAGAAACCTTGTTTAATCTGGTCGGTAGCGATGATAGTGAGATCATTAATGATTTAATAGATGCTTATCGAATCGAAGGGGTTACGCTGATAGAAACGTTAAAACAAGGGGTGGAAACTGGTCAAGCAGAAATGATTCGTAAAGCGGCGCATAGTTTGAAATCGAGTAGTGCTAGTTTAGGTGCAAAAATTTTAGCGGATTTATGTCGTGCCTTAGAACAACAAGCGAGAAACGGTGATTTAACGCAAAGTCACAATCTGTTTCAGCAAGCAGAATCAGAATATAATCAACTAATCAATGCGTTATCTCGCTTTGATCAAGCTGATCAGCCCGTTGTTGCAACAAAACCATTGGATCCGCTTGATCCTGAAGTGGTTGAATTAGAACTTGATATTAGAGAAACCCTATTTGCTTTTGTGAGTGACAGTGAACCAGAAGTGATTAATGAACTGATTAATATTTATCAAGATGATGTGAATAAGTTATTGATGCTACTTCAACGAGCGATCCAACAACAAGATGCCAATCCGATTGTGGAAGCGGCACATATTTTAAAATCAAGTAGTGCCAATTTAGGCATAGAAACTTTAGCAGAAATGTCTTTAGCACTAGAAAAATTAGCGCGACAGGGTGATTTACAAACTGCACCGCAATATTTAACTGATTTAGAAACAGAATATGTTAAAGTAAAGTTGGCATTGCAAAATATCCTAAATTCTACAATACCGCATTCTGTAACAGGAAAAATGTAAACGATGGCAGTATTTATAGACTTCCGAACTTCGGAAGTCTTTTCAAGGAGGCTAGACTTGTAACCTGATTAAAATCAATGCCGAATCCCCGGCACACTCAACTTTTGGCCGCGTCCAGCGACCGCTAAAAATAACTCTAAATCACCATATTCCGCTGATTCCGGCGGCAACTCATTGGCACGAACAGCCACGTTACACCATTGAAATCGTTTACGAATATCCCAAATCTCAGTGCGGCTAGTCCGATAAACCGGAAAATGATCAAACATCCCTTTATTATCCGCTAGATATTGACCCCGTATCCATTTATTCGCACTGATCGTATGACAATCGGTACAAGCAAAATTTAATTGTCCTACTTTGCGTTTAACCAACGCTTCAGCCCGTTTCAATGCCGCTTGTGTATGAACATCATCTACTTGTACGGCTATCGGTTGACCATTCGCAAGATAACGCAAATACATAGCAAGTGATAGATTCGCTTCAGTTTGCGATGGATAGTCATCACCCGTAGTTGCTCTCGCATGACGAGTGACAAATTCTTCTATTCCCATCATTCTCTTCAAACGCGGTTCAAATTTAGGCATGGTGGTTGCCCATGTTTTAAACGCTTTTTCTGGATCATGATGGCAGTTGTTGCAAGATTGTTTCATCGTACCAACTTTGTTAAATAGATTTTTACCCGTTTCGAGGGCTAACATTGCCGGATTAGTGAATTCATCCAAATTATCCCGATTTTCGACCGGAACCGGTCGTTTACTCGGATCTTCGTCTGCACTTTTGAAAATCGTAGGTTTAATCATGGTTTTTAAATAGGCCACCATATCCCAAATTTCCTCAGTTGTAAAAACCTGATGAGTTCCCCAAGGCGGCATAACGGTATGAGGATTGACATTGCGGGCATCATAAATATAGTTAAACAAGTGAGTGTCTGTGCGTTGCCAAGTTCCGACTGTAGATAAGTCGGGACCAACATTGCCGGGTAAATTTGCACCCGGTAGAACATGACAAGCATAACAACTGCCACCGCGACTGCGATCAGCCACTAATTTTTGACCTTTTTCCGCGTTACCCATGGGCGGTTGCTCAAAGTGTTGCGGCGGTGTGACCGGCGGCGAAGCTTCTTGCGCCAAAGTGGTGTAATTTTTCCAATCAGTTGTATCCCATCCTTTATAGCGTTGCCAAGGAACGATATGTGCGGGTTTCTCTAATTCTAACGCGACTTTATCCGAAATTTCTGCCGCAGAAATCGCCAGCGGCAACATTAAACTTACAGGAACTAACATCATTGCCAAGTTCCGCCATTGCAATGTGGTAGTATGAATTGTAATATATTGCTCCATTGTAATTTTTCCTCATTAGTTTGGTGAAGTAAAAACTTTAAGATTATCGAAGGAAACTGACCAACATGTCTATCAGCCGTCGTGAATTTGTTCGACTTTTAAGTATTGCAAGTCTGAGTGGTTTATTACCAACTTCTATTTTAGCAGGTCAATCCAATGATTTTTATGAAATTCCCACATTTGGTCAAATTCGATTGCTTCATTTGACCGATTGTCATGCTCAATTATTACCATTATATTACCGTGAACCTCATATTAACTTAGGAATTGGGCATTTTCAAGGTCAAGTACCGCATTTAGTCGGAAATCAATTTTTGGAACATTTTGGAATTCAACCAAATACACCGGAAGCATACGCTTTTACTCATTTAAATTATATTGAAGCCGCCCAGCAGTATGGCAAAGTTGGCGGTTTTGCGCATTTGGCAACTTTGGTACACCGTTTACGCGAAAGCTATGGTCATGCGAAAACGTTACTATTGGACGGGGGCGACACTTGGCAAGGTTCTGGTACTGCCTACTGGACACGCGGTCGTGACATGGTGGATGCCGCTAATCTACTTGGGATTGATATAATGACCGGTCATTGGGAATTCACCTATTTAGCGCAAGAGATATTAGATCACCTAAAACGATTTAAGGGAGAATTTATTGCACAGAATATCTTTGTTAAAGAAGAATCTCTGTTTGAAGGGGAACCCGCATTTGACGAAAAGACCGGTCATGCGTTTAAACCCTATACCGTGCGAGAGTTAAATGGGATCAAAGTAGCGATCATTGGTCAAGCCTTTCCTTATACGCCCATTGCTAATCCGGCACGATTCATTCCTCATTGGACCTTTGGCATTCGTGATCAAGAGTTACAAATTATGATTGATCAACTGCGAGTGAAAGAACGGCCGGCGGTTATCGTATTGCTTTCGCATAATGGGATGGATGTAGATATTAAACTTGCTAGTCGAGTGACCGGACTTGATGTCATTTTAGGGGGACATACTCATGATGGCGTACCACAACCCATTAAAGTTAAAAATA
>JFJP01002258.1_pt1 | contig 12182 bp, 12 predicted proteins | sample 431651 | NCBI WGS metagenome assembly JFJP01 (sample SAMN02602958, study PRJNA72255) | Microbial mat metagenome, whole genome shotgun sequencing project. | biome: fresh water; feature: sink hole; material: water; isolation source: purple microbial (photo- and chemosynthetic) mats found in... | reverse complement strand
ACCTTTAATCATCTCAGAGCGGTTTTGCCTCACTATCGTTTTCAGGTTATTCCCGGTGATCTAAATAAGTTAACGGCTGCGGTTGCCGAAAACCAACTTGATTTCATTATTACCAATCCCGGTCATTACATTGAGCTAGAGGCTACCTTTGGTGCGTCACGTATTGCGACAGTACAGTTTCAAAGCGGGCCTGATCCTGATGCCGTGACAGGTGCTGCACTTTTTGCTTCTAGTACTCGAACCGATGTTGCCAACATCTCTGATCTGCGTGGCAAGCGCTTGGCGGCGACGGCCTTAGATTCTTTTTCATTTCGCCAAGTCTGGCGAGAAATGTTAACCATTGGTATTGATCCTTTTTCTGATATTGCAGAGCTGGTGATTGTAGGTTTCCCCGCAGAGAATGTGATCGAGGCGGTGCGCGATGGCAGTGCAGATGTTGGGGTAGTGCGCAATTGTGTCATCGAAGGCTTGATCGCTGAGGGGCGGGTGAAGGCGAATGAATTTAGAGTGATCTCCAATCACTTGATGCCTGTACTGGGTTGTCAGGTTTCGACTCGTCTCTACCCCGATTGGCCATTTATCAAGTTATCACGGACTTCATCCGTGTTGGCTAAGCAGATAGCACAAGCGCTGTTGTCGATGCCGCCAAATGCGGATCATCAAAATTGGACTGTGCCGGTAGATTATCACTCAGTTAATAAGTTGTATCAGGAGCTGAAGATTGGGCCTTATGAGGTGCTTGGCCGGCAAAGTTTGGCGGATGTTTTGTGGCAATATCGGTATTGGCTGACACTGCTCGCGCTAACTTTCGCTTGGTGGGTATTTCATGTGTTTCGCGTAAAACATTTGATACGTAAGCGTACCGAAGAGTTGTTGATGGCTAACAATGAAGTGCGCATCAAAAAAGAGGAGCTTGAACATGCTTCGCGGCTTTCGTTATTGGGCGAGATGGCCGCTAGTTTGGCGCATGAACTTAATCAGCCCTTGGCGGCGATTACGAATTATTCTCGGGGATGTGAGCGGCGTCTTGAGCAGGGCGGAGAATTGCCTGAAATTTTGCACGGACTACAACAGGTGACTGTGCAAGCTGAGCGGGCTGGTGAGATCATTCGCAACATGCGATCTTTTGTGCGTAAGCGTCAGCCAGATTTGCGCAGGATCACCCCAGAATTAATTATTAACGATGCGTTAAAGCTTTTTTCACCTTTGGTCGATCGGCACAAGGTGAAAATTGTGTTTGAGCCATCCGGATCGTTACCTGAGATTAATGCGGATAAGTTGCAGCTGGAGGAGGTGTTGCTTAATCTGCTACAAAATGCAGTTGATGCAACTGAAGGTGTATCGGAGGGGGTGGTGGTGATTCGAACATCAATCGCCAATGGCATGGTCAAAGTGAGTGTGGCTGATAATGGATCAGGTTTGGATGACGATGCAATGAGTCGGTTATTTGAAACTTTTTACACCACAAAGCCGCAAGGGCTTGGGCTAGGGCTTTCTTTGAGCCGTAACATTATTGAGTCTCACGGCGGAAGATTGTGGGCAGAGAAAATACAGGGAGGCGGGGCGAGTTTTCACTTTATGCTGCCGATAGTTAAGGAGAGGGAAAAGAATGACTGAGACTGTAGATAAACCCACTGTTTATGTGGTTGACGATGATGCTGCCATTCGCGATTCCATCGCCTTTTTGGTGACGTCAGTAGGATATTCGTGTGAAACCTATGCTTCGGCGGAGGCGTTTCTTGAAATAACTGAATTGGTGACACCAGCATGCTTGGTAGTGGATGTTCGTATGTCGAAGATGAGTGGCCTTGAGTTGCAGCGCGCACTGATAGAGAGGGCTGCGACGATTGGGGTGGTGTTTGTCACCGGGCACGGTGATATTCCGATGGCGGTGGCGGCGATTCGAGCGGGCGCGGTGGGGTTTTTAGAAAAACCATTTCACGATCAGCAGTTGCTCGACAACATCAATGAAGCGTTGCGTTGCTCTGAGCGGACGACCAATGCGGCCAAGTGCCGTTCGGCTGTTGTTGGACGGTTGGAACAGTTGACCACGCGTGAGAGAGATGTGTTGGACCTAGTGATGGCAGGGAAACAAAATAAAGCCATTGCCGCAGCACTGGATATCTCTATTAAGACGGTGGAGGCGCATCGTGGCAAGGTGATGGAAAAAATGGCGGTGATGTCGGTGGCTGAGTTGGCGTGCTGTGTCAATCTCGCCAAAAAAAATAGAGACTAAGGGTTTTCCCTTAATTTTTTTAGGATCATCCCAGTGGCATAATATTTTTGTAACTGTAGTATATTGCACAACGATCGCTTGCCCTTTGTTAGGCCAGAAATCAAACATTAAGTCGGTGTGATTTTTGTTGGGCGGTGGTTGGGGAAACATCAGAATCAATCTTGATTGAATGAATATAAGGGAGAATTTTTAATGAACATGGAAGTTAATTTAGATCGCCGTAACGCGCTTAAAGCGGGTGGTGGACTTGGTTTGATGGCATTGTTTGGTGCAGTAGGCTTGCTGTCTTCTAAATCTGCTTTGGCTGAGTGGAATAAAACTGCTTTTGCTGCTAAATCGGTGGATGAGGCATTGGCTGCAATGGGCGTGAGCACAGCTGAGAGCAATGCAGTTTTTATTCAGTTGACTGTTCCTGAGATTGCTGAGAACGGTTCGATCGTGCCTGTTACTGTTGCAAGCACCTTCAAAAATGTTGAACAGATCTCTGTGTTTGTTGATAAAAACCCAAGCGTGTTGGCAGCACAGTTCACTTTGCCTGCCGGTACTGAGCCGTTGGTGACAACTCGTGTGAAGATGGGCCAGACAGCTAACGTGGTTGCGTTAGTGAAAGCGGATGGCAAGTTTTATCGCACATCTAAAGAAGTTAAGGTCACTGCTGGTGGTTGTGGCGGTTAATCACGCGCAGCTATATTCCACAAGATAATTAGGAAGGATACGAAATGGGTAGCCCAATGAAAATTCGCGCTAGTCTTAAAGACGGCGTAACAGAAGTTAAAATTTTGATGCAACATGAGATGGAAACAGGTTTGCGCAAAGACGGTGAAGGTAAGCCGATCCCCGCTTGGTTTATTACTGAGGTGTTGGCTCAGCACAAAGGTAAGACCGTGTTGGATGCTCAGTTTGGCCAGTCAATTTCTAAAAACCCCTACTTGGTGTTCCGTTTTAAAGGCGGTGCAGTAGGTGATAAGGTTACCGTTAGCTGGGTAGATAACAAAGCCGATAAGCGTACCGATGAGGTAGCAATCGCGTAATTTGTTAGCAAGCAGTTTAATTGGCCGTGCATTGCGGCCACAATCTTGGGAGATTTTAGATGACCACCAGTAATTTGATGAAAGTAATACTGGCCTTGGCACTGGGTGCGAGTTTCGCGGCAGTGGCGGCAGAGCCAGAGATGTCAGACTCAGATCGTATTGCAAGATACCGCGATATGATTAGCGACGGTAATCCAGCCGACTTTGATGAGATGGCAGGCGAAGAGTTGTGGAAAACAGCAGCCGGTCCAAACAAGGCTACGCTGGAAAAGTGTGATTTAGGTAAAGGCCCTGGTGTGGTTAAAGGCGTTTACGCTATTTTGCCAAAGTACTTTAAAGATACCGATAAAGTGCAGGATCTTGAGTCTCGTTTGGTGACTTGTATGGTGACTCTGCAGGGTTTCTCGGAAGAGGAATTGGTGAAGAAGCCATTTAGCACTGAGCAAAAGAAATCAGACATTACGTTGCTGACTACTTATGTGGTGGGCCAGTCTAAGGGCGTGAAAATGGCGGTGACCATGAAGCACCCTAAAGAAAAAGAGGCTTATGAGTTGGGTAAGGTGATTTTTAATTACCGCGCTGGACCGTACGACTTTGCTTGCTCAACTTGCCATGCGACAAACAATGTCCGTATTCGTATGCAAGACTTGCCAAATCTTAACGTTAAAAACAATGCGCAGTCAGCTTACACCAGTTGGCCTGCATACCGTGTTTCGCAAGGATTGACTCGCTCATTCCAGTGGCGTTTGAACGACTGCTTCCGTCAGCAACGTTTCCCAGAGCCTAAGTTTATCTCTGAGACAACGATTGACTTGACGATGTTTTTGGCAGTCAGTGCAAATGGTGCCAAATATGCTGGCCCCGGTTTGAAACGCTAGGAGATGACATACATGAATAAGAAATCAATTATCGGCGCAACACTCGCTCTTTCTATGGCAGTTTTGGCGCATGCGAGCTGGGCTGCTGGGGTCGTTACTTTGGAAGCTAAGGCTGCGGCTAACATCAAGCGAGATTTTCGTGACAAGGGAATTGCCAAGGCAGATCGCGTGATTCAGGATAAGTTGCAAGCAAGTTGCAGTAAGTATTTGGATAACTTGCCCAAAAAGCTGAATGAGGAGATCAAAGCTGAGCAGGAAGCCAACGTTAAGTATCCAGCGGATGGGATTTACATGGGTGACTGGAAGGCTGGCGAGAAATTGGCGCAGAGCGGACGTGGTATGACTTGGAGTGATAAAGCGGAAGAACAGCCAGGCGGCAATTGCTATAACTGCCATCGTTTGTCATCTAAAGAAATCGCTTACGGTACGATTGGCCCAAGCTTGCTTCACATCGGTAAAGAGCGCGGCAATACACCAGAGATGCAGAAATACATCTATGGCCGTATCTATAACGCTAAGGCTTACAACCCTTGCGCCAATATGCCACGCTTTGGTCACATGGGTATCTTAGGTGAAAAGGAAATCAAGGATTTGGTTGCGTTGTTGTTGGATCCTGAGTCACCAGTAAACAAGTAATCTAAATCAATTCGCGTCATCCCTTCGTAGGCGGAATTCAATTCTTTGTATCCACTGGATCCCCGCCTTCGCGGGGATGACGACTTACCGTTATTTTAAGGAATTTTGAATGGACATGAATCGTCGTGAGTTTTTGCAATTATTAGCTGTTGCCTCGGCTGGAGGCTTTATGCTGAGTAATAAAGAAAGCTTTGCGGCGAGCCATGCTTCCCGAATGTACGATTTACCGCGCCATGGCAATGTGAGTTTGTTACACATTACCGATAGCCATGCGCAACTCAATCCGATTTTTTTCCGCGAGCCGGAAATCAATCTGGGTGTGGGCGCCATGACTGGGCAGCCCCCCCACTTAGCAGGCAATGCTCTGCTCAAGCATTTTGGCATTAAGCCCGGCACGGCCGAGGCGCATGCCTTCACTAATCTTAATTTCGTTGAAGCCTCTCGTACCTACGGCAAGGTAGGTGGTTTTGCACATTTGGCTACCCTGGTTAAACAAATTCGTGCATCGCGCCCAGGCGCTTTGTTGGTGGACGGCGGCGATACTTGGCAGGGCACAGGTCAAGCTCTGTGGACTAAAGGCCAAGACATGATCGACGCTTGTTTGGAGCTGGGCGTAGATGTGATGACCATGCACTTTGAGTGTATGTATGGCGCTGAACGTATTAAAGAGGCGGAAGAGGGTAGTCTCAAAGGCAAGATGGATGTGGTCGCGCACAACGTTAAAACTAACGACTTCGGCGACCCTGTGTTTAAGCCTTATGTAATTAAAGAAATTAATAAGATCCCTGTGGCTATTATCGGACAAGCTTTCCCTTACAGCACGATTGCAAATCCGCGCTATTTTGTGCCGGACTGGTCTTATGGTATTCAAGAAGAAGCGCTGCAAGTGACCATCGACGAAGCGCGCAAAAAAGGCGCGCAAGTAGTGGTGCTGTTGTCACACAATGGCATGGATGTGGACCTCAAGTTGGCCTCGCGCGTAAGTGGTCTAGATGCGATTCTGGGTGGACATACACACGATGGCATACCAGCTCCTATTCCTGTGAAAAATCGTGGCGGAACAACCCTTGTAACCAATGCTGGCTCGAACGGCAAGTTCCTCGGTGTGCTTGATTTTGAGGTGAAGGCCGGCAAGGTGGCGAGCTTCAAATACAAGCTGTTACCAGTTTTTGCGAATTTGCTGAAGGCCGACCCGAGCATGTCCGCGCTGATCCAAAAACACCGCGCACCTTATGAGGCGAAACTTTCCGAAAAATTAGCGACGACCGATGGTCTGTTGTATCGCCGTGGTAACTTTAACGGCAGCTTCGACCAAGTGATTCTCGATGCGATGATGAAGGAAAAGGACGCGCCGATTGCGTTTTCACCTGGCTTCCGTTGGGGTACTTCGTTGTTGCCAGGCTCCTCCATCACGATGGAAGATGTGATGAATCAAACCGCGATTACTTACCCGTACTCAACCGTAACCAATATGACCGGCGAGCAGATCAAAGGTATTTTGGAGGATGTGTGCGATAACCTATTCAACCCGGATCCGTATTATCAGCAGGGTGGTGACATGGTACGTGTAGGTGGCTTGCAATACACCTGCGAGCCAAGCGCCAAGATGGGCAGCCGTATTCAAGATATGCGTTTAGATGGCCAACTGCTTGATGCTACGAAAACCTATAAGGTGGCAGGCTGGGCTCCGGTAACTGAAGCAGCGCGCGATAAAGGTGGCGAACCAATATGGGATGTGGTGGCAAGACATTTGCGCAACGAAAAAGTGGTGAAGGTGACTGCACCTAATGTGCCTAAGTTAAAAGGTGTGGCGGGTAATCCAGGTATTGCTTAAGGGGCTCTTTCAGCTTGCGAATCGCTAAGGTTAATAACTTACTGAAATTGATTTAAGGAAATTGTGATGAAAAAAATATTTTTGGGATTGGTAATATTCCTAGCGTCTTTTGCTCAGAGTGCATTGGCGGCGGATCCACTCAGTTACTTTGATGTGAAGCTAAAAATTGCACGTATTCAGGTGCAAGATAGTGTGAGTTTTGATGATGCGATTGAATCGCTCAAGTTGCGTGCGAATCAGCACAATTTGAAATTCGTTGGGGTGAGTCAAATTTACAAAGAGATTTCAGCGCTGACTGGCCAACCCGCAAAGCGCATGGAAATATTTAGCTTCTGTGATGGTCTGACTGCAAACAAGATGTTGAATGCTGACCCGATGATGATTGCTTTTATGCCTTGCCGCATTGCTATTTTGGAAGATGCGTCCGGCAAGCGTTGGGTGGTTTCGATGATGATGGATCTTAAATTGGTTAAAAACTTGCCTGTCGAAGCGCGTCAAAGTGCTGAGCAAGTAATGTTTGCGATGAAAGATATGATGATTGCGGCGAGCAAAGGCGATTTGTAAGTTTGCTGCTTTCTGACGCTGGAAGAGCTTGGGCGATCTAATTTATTAATTTCGCCCCTCTCTGAAAAACTATTCCCACTCCAACTTTGGATAAATCAACGCTACGTTACGGCGATTGACGATGTCGAATAAGACCCACTTGCCATTTTCAGACTGGCCTGCCGTTTTAATAGTTTCTTCCATGCTGCGCCCTTCTTTGATTGCGGCGCGAATGTCATTCAGTAAAGTCGATAAATAGCGTTGTTCATTGCCTAGTGCGGTATGGCCGTCGGTTGTGACGCTTCCGTGCCCAGGCACGGTGAGAGTGCCTTTGAATTTATCTAACTGATTGATTGCATTGATCCATCCGATAACGTCGCCATCAATCGATGGTGTGCGCTCGATAAATAATAAATCCCCTGTCCAAAGTGTTTTACTTTTTGTATCAATCACCGCCATATCAGTGCTGCTGTGTGCGGTTGGGTAAGCGGTTAAGTCTAGCGAGCGCCCACCCAAGTCAATTGTTTTCGAGCTGGCTACAGTTAAGCTAGGGGGAATGACTTCATTACCCAAGGCAGGTGTGCCAACCCAGGTAGCTAAGTTTTTTAAATAATTTTCCTTGCGTTGCGCCATCGAACTAGCCAAGTCGCTGTGTCCAACGAAAGTAGGGCTGTCTGCTTCAAAGGCGGCGTTGCCCAAGACATGGTCTGGGTGAACATGGGTGTTAATCACATAAAGAATTGGAAGTTTAGTAACTTTGCGAACGGCTTCGCGCAGTTGAGCGCCCACCTTGGGCGAGCCGCCGGTGTCAATTACGGCGACACCTTTTTTGCCGATGACAAAGCTGAGATTGCAGATGTCACCGCCGTAGCCGACATCAATATCTTTATGTTCTCCGTGGTGAACGTAGATGCCTGGGGAGATTTGTTTAAAGGTGAGGTCTTGCGCGAACACGAGTGAAGGCAGTAAAGCAAGTGTTAGTAGTAGTTTACGCATTGAGTTTTTGCTCCAAAATAAAAAACCTCCCAGCTTTAAGCTGGAAGGTGCTGGCGACTATTTAACTATATGTTTTATTGTAATTATAATAATTTAAACTACAAACTTTTTAGTGATTTCGTTAAGCGAGCGAGCAGCATCAACCATGTGCTCTGCTTCGTTTTTGCCTTCTTGGGTAAGATTTGCAGCAGCTTCAGTACGAGATTGGTTTTCAGCAATACGAGAAAGCACGATACCGACCAACATTTGCTGGTCGTCTGCAGCTTCGCGTACGGCATCAACAGAGGTTTTCATTGCGGCCGTTGACTGTTCAATTTGCTCGAAAATTTCGGAGGAAGCTTGCGAAGCACGTAGTCCGTCACGTACCGCGTTTGCATTTTCTTCAGAGATTGCTACAGTCGAAGCAACGTCAATGCCCACGCGTTTGAGAACAGCGTCAATGCGTGTGGTTGCTTGGGCAGCTTGTTCAGACAGTTTTCTAACTTCGTCCGCTACCACCGCAAAGCCACGGCCTTGCTCGCCTGCGCGCGCGGCTTCGATAGCTGCGTTCAGCGCGAGTAAGTTGGTTTGCTCGGCAATCGCTCTGATCGCTGAAACGGCTGTTTCTACTTCTTTCGCGCTGCTTTCTAAGCTACTTGCGTTGGAAGAAATTTTACGGCTGGCTTCGTCCAATACGGAAATTGCTTTTTCAGTAGCGCTCACTTGAGTGACACCGTTACGAACTAACTCGTCAGCGGAGGAGGAACTCTTACCTGCAGCATCAGCCAGTGCCAAAATTTCGTTTGAGGAGTCTGCCATGCCGTTGATCACTTTAATCACTTCGTGCTCATTTTGGCGATACTCTTCCATGGTGCTGGTGAGTGATGCCATGGAATCACCCATTTGGCGAGCCGTGGTATCTACTTTGTCGGCTGAGTGAGTCATCTCATTGAGCGTTTCGCGCAAGCCATTGGCCATGCTGTCAAAACCTTCGGTGATTTCACCGATGCAATCGGCGCTTCGTACGCCACAGCCTTCACGCAGGTCGCCCTTGCGAATTCGATCAGAGGCAACTGCAACGAGTTTGAGTTTGCTGATTAACAACCACTCAAGCAGTTTGCCGTTAACGACACCGATCGTGACGCCAGCAACGATACAGCCGACGACAAACCACATCAGCATGCCTTCTTTCCAATCTACGAAAAAGTTAGCGTAAACCGGAAAAACAAGGCCCATGCTGAGGCCAAAGCCAAGGAATGAGACGCGAAGCTGTTTAAGAATTGAGGTTGTGTTCTTTGACATGATAATCCTCTCTATTAATGCTCAGGTTGTGGATCTTCTTCTTATAAAGTCCTTTAACCAATAAATGAAACTGTATGCATCTTATCGGCTAGGCTCTGGAAACCTTTAGCAAATTTATATTATTTGTTTGCCAGTCTATCCAGATATCGAGCCCGAAACAACAACCGAGGTTTTAAGGGGTCGTCTGTGAATGCGGTTCGGTCATGCAACACATTATTACAGACTATTCCCATTCCATTTTCGAGAAGTAAGCGGAAAATATAGGGCATTTCTGAGCTTAGAAGTTGCTCCAATTGCGCGACTGCTGCCAGAGTAAGCGGGTCTTGCTTCCACTCGATGCTTCTAGTGCGCGCAGTGTATCTCATGTGTAGCTGTCCATCGTCAGGGTTGACGGAAAAAACAGGGCCGACTTGTGCCGGACGCGCCACGCCATCTTCGTCGGTGCGTGCGGGGATAGTCATTGCGTCAAGAGAAGAGAGCGCTCTGATGTATTCGGGATTAATGTCACGCAACATTAAATAAACTATTTCGTGATCAATGACGCGATTCTCCCCCCCTTGGCCTGCGTTTTGTACGCAATGCAATACCATGCCGTGGATTTGTCGCTCGGGTGAATTGTAATAGCCATCGGTATGCCACTTGATGGGTTTGTCAGTATAGGGAATATATGCCTGACGCTGTCCTTCCTCGTGCGATACAGTGATGCGTGTGACACCCTTTTCGCCAGCCAACCAGTTTGCATCAAGATGCCTTAGCCCCAGTTGCAAGCTAAAACTTTGCAATGCACTTTCATCCATGGCCTGTTCGGAGGCGTAGATTGCCATGTTGTTACTTTGGGTACGGGCGAGCAGTTCAGTACGTTCGCTTTGGCTTAAAGTGAGCGGGTTTTTAATATGAACAATAAGATCGCTCGCGTTGGTGCTGGCGTTCTCCAGCTTGTGGTCACGCCAATGCCGATAATCATCGACCGTGTTTAGGTCAAATGGGGTGGCCACGTTTTAATCGTAACTAGATGATGCGCGTTTACGCGCTTGACGAACTTTACGGGCTTTTGATTCTTCACTTTCCGTAAGGTTTTTGAAGGTATTTTCAACCATGTCGACTGCTTCTGGAGCTTCGATACTCATCATTTGGTCGATGATCCAGCCATGGTCTTTTCCTTCCATGACCACTTGGTCCATGCAAAAGGCAACATAACGGAAAAAGGCAAATTCAGGGCCTTTGTCAGTGTAGTTAAAGTCAGCATATTCGCCGGCACGTTCGTTTAGCTGATCAATAAAAGTGTTTTTGCACTCAGCAAGTGTGCCACCTCCAACAAGAAGCCTGCTTTTGTTTTCAGCAAAGACATCGGCCACATGATTGGCGAGGGCGGAGGTGAATTTGAAACGATCTTCTTCTGAGAAGTTCTTATAGGCGATGCGATCAGCCACCAAAATAAGAAAAATTGTGAATTCAGTGAGAAAGGCAAAGTACTGCGGTCCAACTTCAATTTCGAAATTGGCTTTGCGCGTTTTTTTTAGTGCGTTTTCTGCAATTCTGGAAACGTTGAACGCAATGGCACCAGCGAGCTCTTCTGGGGCTCTCTCTGCTCCACTTTTAAACCAATGGCTTTTGATGCGCAAATCTCAACCTCTTCAATTGGTTATGTGAATTTTGGTTTTGCTCTATCCCCCACCCAGCATGCACTGATTCACGCATGATGTAGGAGATAGAGCAAATAAGCTCACGCAAGCCAAAGTTGTCTTAACTAGCTAACTTTGAGAAATGCGTGCGTTAGCTTAGTAGCCGCCTTTACCTTTTGGCTGTGGCAAACCTGCAACTTTAGCTGCTTGTTTTGCTGGACCCATCGGGAATAAGTCATACAGATCTTTACTTTCTGCTTCTGGCCAAAATTCATTAACGCCTTTGAGCATTTGGCGGAAAATTGGTGTTGCGCCATTTTCGCGATACTGCTCGCGCATGTAGTTGATGATTTCCCAGTGTCTAGGTGTCAGCTCAATGCCTTCAGCAGCAGCGATCACGCCAACAACCTCTTCACTTAAATTTGGCTCCACCAGATAACCATCTGCGTCTACCTCAAGTTCGTTGCCTGCAACTGTGTATCCCATCTTCTTTCTCCGTTAAAAAACCTACTTACTCATCACGTAAATCTGTGATGGTCTTGTAGGGTACAAAAATGCCGCAGCCAAATTGGCGGTCGGCGCCTAATCCTAAATATTGTAACCGCAACGAAGGCTCCGCCTTCATATTGTGTATCACCAAACTATAACCCTTAATTGTGCGATCGTGGGTGCTCATCGTGCTGTGCAGGCCGCAGAGTAAATCTCCAACTGCACCTAGCTCATTGAGTTTATTAGTTACGTTGGCTAAAAAAAGCTCTTCACTTTCATCAGTTGATGCTACTAGGTTAGAGTGCAGGGTGGTGAAGGACTGGATCGGTTTTAGTTTGCTTGTGCCAAGCTGTAGGCTAACGCCGTCGATATTCAACTTTTTCCCATTCAAGGTTGCAGTGTCTGATGCAAGCGTGGCCGGCATGCGGATGGTCAATTTGGCACGCCTAGCGAGCAATAATCCTGCGTCGCTCGGAGAAGTCTTAAGTGGAATGACGCCAATCGATGAGTCCGACTCCAAAGTCGGAGCATGACGCACTAATTCCTGCCAAAGAGGAAAAGCATAGTGGGATGGTAGGGTATCTCCACTCACGTCATACACTACGTCGATCATTTCGGTGATAGCTAAAGTCATTT
>JFJP01012413.1_pt1 | contig 12183 bp, 14 predicted proteins | sample 431651 | NCBI WGS metagenome assembly JFJP01 (sample SAMN02602958, study PRJNA72255) | Microbial mat metagenome, whole genome shotgun sequencing project. | biome: fresh water; feature: sink hole; material: water; isolation source: purple microbial (photo- and chemosynthetic) mats found in... | reverse complement strand
ACTTCGGCTTGGGTTCGATCACTGAATTACCTCCGCTTGCCGCGCCTGCGGAACCAGATAATGAACATAGTGTGTTGTTGAAAGGATAGTTAATCTCATGCAGGAACGCTTACAAAAACTACTCGCCCAGGCTGGGTACGGATCACGCCGCGCTTGCGAAGAATTTATTGTCGCAAGCCGTGTGCGCGTGAATGGACAGGTTGCTACGCTCGGGCAAAAGGCTGACCTTGCCGTAGATAAGGTCACGTTGGACGGCAAGGCTCTGCCAAAATCTGAAGCCCTGACGTTGACTTACATTGCATTATACAAACCGCGCAATGTGCTTTCTGCGGCGGAGGGGCAGGATGATCGTCAGACTGTCCGCGACCTGATTCCGCTGGAAGGGCATTTATATCCCGTCGGACGGCTGGATTGGGATTCTGAGGGATTGATCTTGATGACCAACGATGGCGAGTTGACTAACAAGCTGACTCATCCGCGTTATGGGCATGAAAAAGAATATCGCGTACTGGTTGCTCGAAAACCCGATGATAAACAAATGGAAGCATGGCGGCGCGGCATTGTCCTTGAAGACGGCGACAAAACTGCGCCTGCCGACGTAAGTTTTCTCTCCTCATCTGGCAAAGGCGCTTGGATCCGCGTGATAATGGGCGAAGGCAAGAAACGCCAAATCCGCGAGGTGGGCAGGATGCTGGGTCTGCCGGTGGTGAAGATCATCCGCCTGCGGATTGGCACGCTGAAACTTGGCAGCCTTAAGCCGCGTCAATGGCGGCACCTGACCGAGAATGAGGTGATGGAATTAAAAGGGGAAAAAGTTCCAACGATGGAAAAACGCATTGCTCGTGGTCGCGCAGATCGAAGTGATGTGAATTCCAAAGATCGCCCCGCTTCTGACCGCATCAAACGCAACCCCAAAGACCGCCCCAAGCGTCCGCCTGTTGATAGACCGCGTACAGCGGAACGCAAGCCCAACGAACGACCTGCCACGGCGGATCGTCCAAAGCGCGCGCCGAATGATCGTACCCGCACAACAGGCCGCACTGAACGTGGGCAGAGTGATCGAACTCGCAGTACGACCAAATCACGCACTTCGCGGCGATAATTTGTCATTGATTAATTTCAAAAAATAAAGAGCGCGATGATTTTTCAATCTCGCGCTCTTTATTTTTTAATTATCAGTGAGTCCACTGCAAAAAGGTCTTCAAACACAAAGGACACGAAGTACACGAAGGTTAATAGATGAAAGGCTTTACGAAGTACACGAAGGTTAATAGATGAAAGGCTTTTACTTGGTGTTCCTTAGTGACCTTCGTGTTTAATTGGTTTTTGCAGTAGAGTCATCAGTATTTCATGATTCTGGAGTCCATCCGCTCACTTGCCCTGTGGGTGCCGATGGCGTGAAGTATAAACTTTAGCCATAAATTTACCCTGTGAACGTGATTTTACGGGTAAAACCCGCGTGAATCGGCATTTCTTTATTTCTCACGTCAAACGGACAGCAAGCTGTCCGACTCCAGAGTCTTTTTCGTGAAGTACTGATTATTGGTAACTGCTCAGCGTTGTAATGCTCGACGGTGCGGGCGGGCGGGCTGAAGCAAAGCGGACTCAATCATCAGCCCCGAAGGGGCTTTCATGAACTGAGCAGGCGGCTTCAGCCCCGCGAATCATGGTTGGCTGAGCAGTTACGATTATTGTTGATTAGTCTATCGAATATCCAGGAATTTCTTGACCTCTTTGCCCAAAATTTTCTTTACGTCTTCCTTCTTAATGCCAGTCACCTTAAAGGTAATGATCATCAAGCTGGCATCTGGTCCCGCAAACGAGCCAAAACCAAGGAAGTTTCCGCCCGCATCGCTAATTAATCTGGACACCTTGGCGATCTGACCTGGTTTCTCCTCTATGAGGACGCTAACGCGGAGTCCTTCTTCACGCGCGCCCATCATTTCCATGAAAACCTTGAACAGGTCGGTTTCTGTAATCATCCCGACTACCTTGCCTGAGCGAGTGACAGGCATGCCGCCGATTTTTGCATCCACCATGACGCGCGCTGCTTCTTCAATGGGGGTGCCTATTTCAATGGATATAACTTTTTTTGTCATCACCTGTTCGACAATCACTTTGCTCATCAGATAGTTTATTTCCCAGACGCTTAGCGTGGTGACTGGAGATGGAGATGCATTAAGCAAGTCAACTTCGGAAACAATCCCAAGCATTTTGCCATCCTTCATGACTGGCGCCCGGTGTATTTGACTTTTTCTAAACACAGTCAATGCTTCCAATACCGGCATTTCTGGCGTGACTGAAATCACTCGATGGGACATTCTTTCGCCTACAAGCATTTTTGCCTCCAAATAGGTTAGGTTGAAAAAATTAGGTGGGATATAGTACTGCCACATTATACGTGGAATTTATGAAATTTGGACTAAAGAAGGTTGCTTTGGGTGTGCTGGAGTCCAAAGTCTCCTGACTTTGGCTGCAAAATCGGGAGATTTTGCAGCCCGCGCTGACATGTTTTGCTTGCGCACGGTTGCTTTTATGCCGAAAACTCTTTGAGCGCCCGCGCCATGTGCTTTGCTTGTTTCAAGTACAAATCGATGCGGATGTTTTCATTGGGCGCATGGGCTTTGGTATCGAGGTAGCGTCGGCTGGTCAAGCCGCAGATGGTGCAGGTCGGCGTGAAGACCTCCTCAACTTTCAGGTTGGTGCCACCCGTCAGCCCTTTGATGAATCCGCTTGCGCCGTAGCGTTTTTTGTATTCGTCGGCGAAGTCGGGAAGTTTATCCATCAACTCGCGGTCACGGGCTGATGGCAGAATCACGTCATCGTAAAAACCGGGGGTCAGAATCCGCTCATCGACTCCTTTTAGGCTGGTCAATGCCCAAGTGAGTCTCGATGCCGCGTTGGGCTGGATACTGCCACCCAAGCCGGAGTGAACGTCCGTGCCGAGTGAATCTACCTAAAGAAACTTGCCATCCAGTCAAGGGAATATGCCCCGGCAAAAGCAAACATCGACATCTTGATCAGTTGTCCGACCCAGCAGAAAAGCAGAAATTTCCAGACGGGAATTTTGGCAACGCCTGCCGCGATCCCTGCCAGGTCAAAGAATGGGTTGGGAAACGCGGAAAGTACAAGGATCGCCCACGCGCCATATTTTTGAACCCAGGGGGTAATGCGGTTATAGATCTGCGTATTTTCAACCACTGCCTGTCCGCTGAACCCTGCAAGGTAGCCTGAGAGTTCGCCGATTGCGCCGCCCGTGCCTGCCGCAAGCGCAACCAAAATGGGGTTGAAAACACTTCCCATTGCAAAGACCACCGCCACGCCCGGCGCAGGCAGAATCACCGTGGCATTTGCCATCAACATGATCAGGAAGATGCCCGGATAGCCGTACGCCGCAAACTCATCCACCCGTTCGCGGATGCTGTAAATATAGACCGTGATCCCAATCACAGCGGCAAGCGCGAGAATACGCAAAAGGACAACGCCAACCCCGGATTTTTTATGATCCTGAGTCGGCGTTGTTTCTGCTTTTGCGTTTTTTTCCTGCTGCGGATTAGATTTCTTCGATGGTGACACGGATGATCTTCACTGCGGGAGCGTTGACGTTACCCGGGTCACGCGCAGGAATGGACATCAACACATCCAGCCCTTCCACAACCTGACCAAAGACCGTGTGCTTGCCGTTCAAATGCGGTGTGGGTCCGTGGGTGATGAAAAATTGCGAGCCATTGGTGCCGGGTCCGGCATTTGCCATCGAGAGGATGCCCTGCTTGTCGTGTTTCAGGCTGGCATTGAATTCATCGCCGAACTTGTAGCCGGGTCCGCCTCTGCCTGTGCCGGTCGGGTCGCCGCCCTGTACCATGAAGTCATTGATTACACGGTGAAAGATGACACCGTCGTAATATCCTTCGCGCGAGAGAAAGACAAAATTGTTAACTGTCATTGGGGTTTTGTCTGCGAATAATTCAATGACCATCGTGCCTTTGTCGGTTTCCATGTGAGCTTTGTATTGTTTCTTGGGGTCAATCTGCATTGCGGGTGGGGTAGTCCATTGTTTTGCCATTCAAAAATCTCCTTTGAGCTAAATTGAAGTCGTTGCGAGCCGCCTCTTTTTTTTGCGGCGCGGCAATCCCATTCTAATACGGAGATTGCTCACCGCACTGGCGTACGGCGCAAGTGTCGGGCGGAAGTGTGCCACCCTCGCAATGACATGATGTTTACTTTAATAATGTTTCAATCCTTGCCACAACCATATCCAGTGCGGCGACGTTATGTCCGCCTTCGGGGATGATTACATCTGCATATCGTTTGGAAGGTTCGACAAATTCAAGGTGCATTGGGCGCACTGTTGCCTGATATTGTTTGATGACCGATTCTGTTGTACGGCTGCGTTCGGTAATATCACGATGCAGCCTGCGGATAAAGCGCACGTCTGAATCTGTGTCAACAAAAATCTTCACATCAAATAATTTTCGTAAATCAGGTTCGACAAAGATCAAAATCCCCTCCACCAAAATGACGCCGCGCGACGTAACACTGAATGTCTGGTCGGTGCGGCTGTGGGTGGCGAAGTCGTAGATCGGGACTTCAACAGGTTGATGGTCGCGCAAAGCTTCGACATGTTTGATCAACAATTCAGTTTCGAGGGAATGTGGATGGTCAAAGTTGACTTCCATGCGTAGCGCGGGGGGCAGTCCGGTTAGGTCTTTGTAATAGGAATCGTGTTGAAGGTATGCGATTCTATCTGCCCCAACACGGTTGAGAATTTCCTGAGCGACTGTTGTTTTGCCGGAACCTGACCCACCGGCGATGCCGATGACCAAAGGGGTGCTGTGACTCATAGGTATGATTATAGCAAACAAAACAGGCTTCGAGTGAACCCGAAGCCCGTTTCTCTATTGAGAAGCGCTTTTAACTGCGTTTGAACATCCCTGTGATCGCATTCCAAATTGGGCAGCGGTCATAAATTCCCATAAAGGCGATCACGCCGCCGATACCAGAGACAATCCAATTGCTGGTCGAGATGCCGACCATCACAAATAATGCGCCTGCTCCAAGTCGAAGCATACGGTCAAATTGGGTAAGTGGAATTTTTACTTCCTTGCCTTCAGCCAATGCCTCGAACATCATACGGTAATTGGTTTCGCTCTGCACACCTGTGACGCGCCCCACTTCTTTTCCGTTACGCAGGGTGATCACAGTTGGAATACCCAAAACGCGGAATTGCTCAAGCACCTCACGCGAGTCATCTGCGTTGATCGGCATGAACTCGACCTTTTCGGCATATTCTTTTCCGAGTTTTTCGAGAACGGGTTTTGTCATCATGCAAGGACCACACCAGGTAGCCCAAAAATCAATAATGACGGGTTTGTTTGATTCTGATATTTTTTGTTTGAATTCTGATTGGTTCATGTTTTATTATTTTAGAGCGGGCGATTTCTCGCCCGCTCTGTTAGTTGACTTACTATTTATGCGTGCTTAACTTGAAGGGCACATATAACGGACAGAACGCAAGCACTGCGGTGAGCAGGAAGACTGCGCCGAAAACAACAAGCACGATTCCAAGAGTTCCGGTGACAACTCCACCAAAATATAAATAAGCGAACACGGCGGCGAGCACGACACGGGCGATACGATCAATGTTGGACATATTGCGTTTCATAACGATAAATCTCCTTTGGTTAGTTTGATGCACATAGTATAGGAGATGTTACAAAATTCGTCTGTGACATTGTCACAGAAGTGAGCGGGATTTCAACAACTCAAAATCCAAAATCTCGATCGTGCCGCGCCCCGAGCGGATGCTTCCTTCGCTGACGAAATCTTCAAGCAGACGGCTGATGACTTCGCGTGAACTGCCCAGTTCAGCGGCAATTTCCTGGTGGGTGATCCGCAGTGGATTTTGATCTCCAGCCTGATTTAATAATAATGCTGCAACACGGCGGTCCATGCGGCGAAATACTACTTCATCTATCACCGCCATGACGGTCGAGAGTCTTTGTGACAGCAAATCAAAAACAAACTCACGCCACAAGTCGTGCTGCTTTACCCAGTCGCGGAAGGTATCGGCAGGGATCATGACCGCTTCCGCTTCTTGCTCAACAGTTGCTATGGCAGGAAAAGTCTTGTGGCTTAGAATTGCATTTGCAGTCAGGATGCAGGATGACCCGTTGCCAAAACGGTAGAGCGTGATCTCCCGTCCCGTTTCACCCACTTTGTAAACACGCACCCCGCCAGAAATGAGCAGCGCAATCGCCTCTACCTGGTCTCCTTCAAGAAATACATCGCGCCCGGCAGGGATGCGGGCAAAAAAAGCCGCCTGCTGAAACTCCCGCACAAACGCGGCTTCTGCTTTTCGCAGGAAGGGTAGAGAGCGGGTAACGCGTTCAAGCTGTGACGAATCAATCATGGGTCACTTGTTGCTTATTCGAAACTGTAGGCAAGCCCTATTGTGCCCGGACCTGTGTGCGTACCGATCACCGGACTGACTTCTGTGAAAATAGTTTCCACAGGATTAAGTTTTTGCGCCGCCCGTTCGAGCATGGCTTTTGCATCTTCAGCCGCATTTGCATGTAATACCGAAAGGCGAATATTGGATTTGTCCTTTACTTTTTCTGCAACCAATTCAATAACACGGTCATGTGCTTTTGATTTGGTGCGAATTCTCTCCATGCCTTCCACTTTTCCATCTTTAAGAGTCAGAATCGGCTTGAGATTTAGCGCAGAGCCAATGAATCGCTGCGCCCCTCCAATACGTCCGCCGCGATGTAAAAATTCAAGCGTATCCACGGCAAAAAAGATACCGGAATTTTCGCGTGCTTTTTCCACCTTCGCAAGGCAGTCGCTGAGATTTGCGCCGCTTTCCAGAGCGCGCGCCGCAGCCAACGTAACAAAGCCCATGTTCATGGATGTGGAAAAACTGTCCACGATGGTAACTTTTTCACCAGCAGCGCCCATCATCGCCTTGGCTTGCATTGCCGACTGTATGGTGCCAGAGAGTTTTGACGAAATAAAAATTCCCAACACATCAAAGCCCTGGTCAACCAGACTTTGAAATGCAGCATGCATATTTCCGACTGAAACCTGTGAGGTCGAAGGCATGGTTTTGGATGTCTTCAGGCGGGTGTAGAATTCCGTTGAACTAATATCTATTCCATCCTCGAAGTTCTTTTCATCCCAAATAACAACTAACGGGACGATTGTGATGGCATATTGTTTTACCAACTCTGCCGGCAAAAAAGAAGTGCTATCTGAAACAATTGCAATTTTTGACATGTTTTCTCCTATGGCGTTTTTTACATTGACGCCCGCTATTTTACCCCCTGTGGGGGATTGCGCATATAAAAATGGTTTTTCAATGCTCATGGTATAATTTTGCCCTGAACTTCATGGATAAGCAAAAATTCTTCTTAGGAGCCTGTTTTGGCCTTCAACCCTATTAATTGGCTGCTAGGCCTTTTCTCTCTTGATATTGCCATTGACCTTGGCACCGCAAACACCCTGGTTCACGTTCGCGGTAAGGGGATTGTTATTAACGAGCCCTCTTGGGTGACTGTTGACAAGAAACTACGGCAGCCCCTGGCGATTGGTCTCGAAGCCAAGGAAATGGTCGGACGCACACCGAGTAATGTGGTGGTGGTGCGTCCTATTCGTGATGGTGTCATTTCCGAATTTGACGTCACCCAAGTTATGCTTGAATATTTTATTGGCAAGGTACACGAGCAAAGTATGGTCCCGTTACCGCGTCCGCGTGTAATTGTGGGTTTGCCCACCGGTGTTACCGAAGTGGAAAAGCGTGCCGTTTACGATGCTGTGATGGCTTCCGGCGCGCGTCAAGCCATGTTGATCGAAGAACCAATTGCGGCGGCGCTGGGTGCTGGTCTGCCCATCGGAGAGATTCGCGGCTCGATGGTGGTAGACATCGGCGGCGGCACAACCGAAGTGGCGGTCCTCTCCATGAGCGGCGTAGTTGCATCCCGTTCTTTGCGTGTTGCTGGCGACGAGATGGACCAGGATGTCGTTCAATATCTTCGTAATAAATACAACCTGTTAATTGGCGAAGGCAATGCAGAACAAGTCAAATGGCAGATCGGTTCCGCCTATCCGCTCCAGCCGGAGAAAACGATGGAAGTGCGTGGGCGCAACCTGGTGACAGGCTTGCCCGAAACCATCGAAGTCTCTTCCATTGAAATTCGTGAAGCGCTTTCTGCTTCTGTGCAGGTGATTATTGATACCGTCCGCGATGCCCTCGATGAAATTCCACCTGAGATCGTGGCTGACCTGATGGACATTGGCATTTGTCTGGCAGGCGGCGGGGCACTTTTGCAGGGACTGGCAGAACGCCTGACCGATGAATTAAAACTACGGGTGTGGGTGGCGGAAGACCCGCTTACCTGTGTTGCGCGCGGCGCAGCAATGATCTTTGAAGAGTTTGATATCCTTGGTCGTTATTTGGTTGGTCTGGAGCGCGGCAGTACGCGCCACATTCTTGGATAACTATAAGCCTGACAGGTTCTGTCGAGCTTTGTAAAATATGAACTCGCGTTCTTTACAAACAACAATTGTTTTTCTTGTCATAGGCGGGATTCTGGCTTTGGCGCTTGGCGGCTTTTTCGGCTCCGCATCAAGGCAGTTTAGCTCTGTATTAATTGAAATTCAAACATGGATATCCTCTCGTTATCTTGGCATCCAAGATTTTGTTACCGCGCCGCGTGACATTGTTTCCTTGCGTTCGCGTAATGTTGAGCTTGAAGCTCAGGTATCACAATTACAGGGGCAGGTAATTGAACTTCAACAGCGAGTCAATGAAACCGAGATTCTAGCGGCATTGGTGGATTTCTCGCGTTCCAACCCTGAAAGCACCTATAAAGCCGCAGCAGTCATCGGGCGTGACCCAAGCCCTTTTTTGCATTACATCATCATCAATCGCGGTTCGAACGACGATATTCGGCGCGGTATGCCCGTCGTGACTAATCAAGGTCTGGTGGGTCGCGTGGATTCGGTCATTGCAGATGCCGCGCGTGTTCAACTCATCACCGATCCCGCATCCTCAATTAACGTGTATCTTCAAAATGCAGAAACAGATGGGGTGCTATTTGGCTCTGTAACGGGGGATGTCTCTTTGGATATGATCTCGCAAGATGTCTCTGTCGAAGCGGGCGACCTGATCCTGACTTCAGGCTTGGGTGGCGGATACCCATCTGACCTGATCATCGGGCAGATTGTCACGATGCGCACCCTTGAATTTGAACTGTTCCAACAGGCAACCGTTCAGCCTGCTGTAGATTTCACCCGCCTGGAAATTGTCCTTGTAATCACCAACTTCCGCCCTGTGGATATAACTCCGCTGGTGCCTTAATTCTCCCCATCACTTTATTTGACATGCGAAATATTATTGCATTCCCTTTGCTTTTGCTGGCGGTTATTCTTCAGTCCTCCATTGTCAGCCAGGTCAAACTGCTTTCCGGTTATGCTGATCTGGTCCTGCTAATGCTTGGCGCATGGGCATTGCAGAAACATGTGAAATCTGCCTGGCATTGGGCAGCGCTTGCCTGCGCCTTCCTCGCATTTGTTTCCAACATGCCCTGGGTCGTTGTGGTGATCGGTTATTTTGCAGTTGTTTACATCGCACAAGCCCTGCAACGGCGGGTTTGGCAGGCGCCGTTACTGGCAATGTTTAGCGTTACTTTTATTGGCACTTTGTTCCTGCATTTATTATCCTTCGTTGTTTTGAAAGTGTTGGGCACGCCTTTTTTATTTGGGGATGTGATAGGATTAATTACCCTGCCGAGTTTATTGCTTAATATGTTATTCTCAATCCCAATTTACACCTTCATGCGCGATCTTGCGCGTTGGGTTTATCCTGCTGAGGAGTACGAATGAGTTCTGGTTCCATGCCCCGCCCTGTTCGTTTTGAGACTTGGCGGCTGGTTTCTGTTTATATTATTGTTGCTTTGGCGTTTACTGGGCTGCTGTTCAGGCTTATTAACCTGCAAGTGATTGAAGGTTCAGCGTGGAATATCAGCGCTGTTGATAATTACACCAATGAAGTCAGTATGCCTGCCCCGCGTGGAATTATTTATGACCGCAACGGCTACATTCTTGCCCGTAATCTTGCGTCCTATAATGTTGTGATTATCCCCGCAGATTTACCCGACGATGATTCGGATATTCAACGGATCTATCGTGAACTGTCTGCGTTGATTGAAGTCCCAGTTGGCGGTCCAGTAACAGATGACTCTTTGGCAGAAGCCAAACTGTTTGCAGCTTGTGTTCCGGGTCCTGGCATTGGTCAACTTGTGGCATTGCAAGACACGCTTGCTCCGTACAGCCCTGTAAAAATTAAATGTAATGTTTCAGAGGAAATTGCCAGGGTGGTGGAGGAGAAATCGGTTGACTGGCCCGGCGTAACAGTTGAGGTTGACCCGATACGTGATTACCCAACTGGATCATTGACATCCGGCTTGGTCGGTTTTCTTGGACCCATTCCCGCGTCACTTGAGGAAGAACTGCGAGCCAAGGGATTTATTCCCAACCGCGACAAGATCGGTTATTCGGGCGCGGAAGCCTCCTTGCAGGATGTTCTTGCCGGACGAAATGGCTTGCGCGTGGTGCAAATTGATGTGGCTGGACAGGAACTCCGTAACCTGGAGCCGCCCATCCCAACGATCCCTGGAAATAATGTCTATCTGACAATTGACACCCGCTTGCAGGCGGCGGCTGAAGCTTCTCTATTGCAGGAAATTAATTTCTGGAATACCTATTTTGGAACCATTCGTATTTCAAGCGGCGTGGTGATTGCTATGAATCCCAAAACGGGTGAAATCTTGGCTATGGTTTCGTACCCTTCATATGAGAACAATCGCTTTGCCCGTATTATCCCCGCTTATTATTACGAACAATTAAGCCAGGACCCGCGTCATCCACTGCTGAATAATGCCATCTCTGCAGAGTTTCCGCCTGGTTCCGTTTTCAAATTATCCACCGCCACCGGCGCCATCAACGAAGATATCATTGAACTAGGCGAAATTATTGATGCGCCGGGACAATTGCTGCTTTGTGAAAAATTTAATCCCAACGATGTCTGCACTGACCTTAATACGCGCCCCTTCGTAGATCATATTTACGAGAAGAAGCCCGAAGGCTTTGGACAGATAGATTTTTTACGCTGTATCGCCTATTCCAGCAATGTCTGCTTTTATAAACTAGGCGGCGGCTATGAAGATGAAATTCCCCAGGGGCTTGGAATCGAGCGCTTGGGTGAATACGCCCGCGCGCTTGGATATGATCAGGCGTCGGGCATTCAATTGCTGGGCGAGGCGACTGGCTTGATCCCTTCACCTCAATGGAAGCGCATCAATACAGGTGAGAACTGGTCAACGGGTGACACATACATCGCGAGTGTAGGTCAGGGGTACGTACTTGCCACGCCTTTGCAGATATTAATGTCCGGCGCTACAGTTGCCAATAGAGGAAAACTTATGCAGCCAACCATCGTTCGTGATATTACAGACGGCGACGGTAAATCTGTGGAAACCTGGTTCAATCCAGAGGATTTTGCGGTAACAACTTTTGAAACCCCAGGCAGTTACCAAATATCGCCATTCACCCCCAACTTAAAATGGGACGTAACTGTCACCCCCATGATTAAAGGTTATTCCTGCGAAGACGGCTATTGTAGTTTGACTGAGGATTTGAAAACCATCAAACCCGAATCGATGGAGGCGGTACGAGCGGGCACACGCATGGCAGTGACCGATCCATTGTTTGGGACTCTCTATGATGTCTTTAACGAATTTCCCATTGCGGTGGCTGGCAAGACGGGAACAGCCGAATACTGTGATGATGTAGCGCGCGCCGCCAATCAATGTGACTTTGGCAAATGGCCCACGCACTCATGGACTTTGGCGTATGCTCCCTTTGAAGACCCCGAGATCATTGTTGCGGCGTTTGCCTATCATGGAGGCGAAGGCGCAAGTGTGGCAGCCCCGATTGTCGCGCGTGTTATTCAAGCCTATTTCGAATTGAAAGCCATTGATATTGCTCAGGAAAATCCGGTATCAGCCGGGCAATAATCCTGTAATTCCGTTTTCTACAAAGCGTCAGGTATAATCCAAATAATCATTTATGGAGCAAACTACTTCCCTCGTTCAAATAAAAGGCATACGTGACGGACTTCTAGCC
>JFJP01002968.1_pt1 | contig 12184 bp, 8 predicted proteins | sample 431651 | NCBI WGS metagenome assembly JFJP01 (sample SAMN02602958, study PRJNA72255) | Microbial mat metagenome, whole genome shotgun sequencing project. | biome: fresh water; feature: sink hole; material: water; isolation source: purple microbial (photo- and chemosynthetic) mats found in... | reverse complement strand
GAGCTCGTCGAGGCTGTCGATCAACTCGGCCTGCGGGTAGTCCAGCAGCAGCGACAGCGTCTTGTAGATATTGATAGCCATGAATATCTCCTATTTCCGCGGGGAGGCGTCGGGCGCCAGTTCCTTGGAGTCGGCGCTGGTATCCTTGCGCCGACTGGGGAACAGCGTGATCTTGGAAATGCCGCGCGAGCTGTCGTTGCCGAAGGTGAAGCCGTTCTGCCCCTGGAAGCCATAGGCGTCGTCGAGACGCATTTCCTCGTGGCCGGTCGGGATGACGAAACGGTCTTCGTGGTTGGCGATGGCGAGATAACGGTACATGTCCTTCGCCACCTCCTCGGTAAGCCCCGTCGCTTCCAGCGCCCGCGTGTCGGCCTTACCCTCGACGTGGATCGAGCGCATGTACGAGCGCATGGCGATCATGCGGTTGAGCGCCGAGCGAATCGGTTTTTCGTCGCCGGCAGTGAGCAGGTTGGCCAGATACTGCATGGGCAGCCGCAGGGTGTCGGATTTCGGGATGCAGCCGTCGGCTTCGGTCGGCAGCTTGCCCTGGTCGATCTGCGATTGCACGGGCGAGAGCGGCGGCACATACCAGACCATCGGCAGGGTGCGGAATTCCGGGTGCATGGGGAAGGCGATCTTCCAGTCCATCGCCATCTTCCAGATCGGCGACTTGCGGGCGGCCTCGATCCAGTCCTCCGGCACGCCGTCGCGGCGCGCCGCCTCGATCACCTTCGGATCATTGGGATCGAGGAAGATGCGGCACTGCGCTTCGTAAAGATCCTTCTCGTTGGTGGTGCTGGCCAGTTCGCTGATACGGTCGGCGTCGTAGAGCATGATGCCGTTGTAGCGAATGCGGCCGACGCAGGACTCTGAGCAGACCGTGGGCATGCCCGACTCGACGCGCGGGTAGCAGCCGATGCACTTCTCGGCCTTGCCCGATTCCCAGTTATAGAACACCTTCTTGTAGGGGCAGGCAGTCACACACATGCGCCAGCCACGGCATTTGTCCTGATCGACCAGCACGATGCCGTCTTCCTCGCGCTTGTAGAGCGAGCCCGAAGGGCAGGCCGCCACGCAGGCCGGGTTGATGCAGTGGTTGCATATCCGCGGCAGGTACATGTGGAAGGTGTTCTCGAAGGACTTGTAGATTTCCTTGTCGATGTTCTTGAAGTTGTCGTCCTGCGAGCGCTTGGCGAACTCGCCGGCAAGGTCGTCTTCCCAGTTCGGCCCCCAGGTAATTTTCTCCATGCGGCTGCCGTCGATCAGCGAACGCGGCCGCGCCGTCGGCGCCGCCTCGGACAACGGCGCGTTCTGCAGATGGGCGTAGTCGTAGGTGAAGGGCTCGTAGTAGTCGTCAATCTCCGGCATGTCCGGATTGGCGAAGATGTTGAGCAGCTTGGAGGCGCGGCCGCCGGCTTTCAGTTCCAGCTTGCCGTCCTTGAGCTCCCAGCCGCCCTGCCAGTGTTTCTGGTTTTCCCACTGCTTGGGATAGCCGATGCCGGGCTTCGATTCGACGTTGTTGAACCAGGCGTATTCCACGCCCTTGCGGTTGCTCCAGACGTTCTTGCACGTCACCGAGCAGGTGTGGCAGCCGATGCACTTGTCCAGGTTGAAGACGAAGGCGAATTGTGCGCGTACTTTCATGGTGATCTCCTGTGTCCTTGCCTCAACGGGGCCCGATGCCGGGGGGGTTGAGCTTGGCTTCGCGCTCCGGTGTCAGCGGCCGTTCCAGCCAATCCACGTCCTTGTCGGCGATTTTGTGCAATGCCACCATGGTGTCGCGCTGGGTGCCGACCGTGCCGTAGTAGTTGAAACCGTAGGCCAGCTGGGCATAGCCGCCGATCATGTTGGTCGGCTTGACGATGACGCGGGTCACCGAGTTGAGAATGCCGCCGCGCTTGCCAGTGGTGTTGGAACCCGGCACGTTCATGTTCTTCTCCTGGGCGTGGTACATCAGCGCCATACCCCGGGGAACGCGTTGCGACACCACGGCGCGGCACACGGTGGCGCCATTGCCGTTGATGGCTTCGACCCAGTCGTTGTCCTCGAGGCCGATGGTTTTGGCATCATCCTCGGCGATCCAGACATAGGGGCCGCCACGGAACAGCGTCAACATGCGCAGGTTGTCCTGGTAGCTGGAGTGGATGCCCCACTTGGAGTGCGGCGTGATCCAGTTGAGCTTGAGGTGCGGCTTCTTGGTCACGCTGGCGGGCACGCCATCCAGCTCTTTCAGGTCGATCGGCCCCTTGTAGGTGCACAAGCCCTCGCCGAAATCCAGCATCCACTCGTGATCCTGATAGAAGTGGGCACGGCCGGTGAGGGTGCGGAACGGGATGTGCTCGTGGATGTTGGTGTAGCCGGCCGTGTAGGACACCTTCTCCGACTCGATACCCGACCAGGTCGGCGCGGTGATGATCTTGCGCGGCTGGGCCTGAATGTCGCGGAAGGTGATCTTGTCCTCGTGGCGACCTTCATACAGGTGGCTGTGGTCGATGCCGGTTTTCTTCGACAGGGCGGTCCATGACTTGTGCGCCACCTCGCCGTTGGTTTCCGGCGCCATGCGCAGCACGGCATCGCATACGCTGATGTCTTCTTCCAGCGACGGCATGCCTTGCGACACGCCGGGCTCCCGCACCGTGTAGTTGAGCTTCTTGAGCTCCTCGTATTCCTGATCGGTGTTCCAGTCGATGCCCTTGATGTTGTTGCCCAGCTTGGTCATCAGGGGGCCGAGGCCGATGTACTTGTTGTAGATGCTGCCGTAATCGCGCTCGACCAGCTTGAGCAGCGGCAGGGTCTTGCCCGGCACCGGCTCGCATTCGCCCTTTTTCCAGTCTTTGACCTGGCCCATGGGCTGGGCCAGCTCGAACGGCGAGTCGTGCTGCATCGGCAGGGCGACAACATCCCGCCTGACGCCGAGATGCTTGGCGGCCAGGGTGGTGAAGGCCTTGGCAATGTTCTTGAAGATCTGCCAGTCGGACTTCGACTCCCAGCCCGGCGACACGGCTTCGGCCAGTGGGTGGATGAAAGGGTGCATGTCGGTGGTGTTGAGGTCGTGCTTCTCGTACCAGGTCGCGGTCGGCAGCACGATGTCCGAATAGGCGCCGGTGGAGTTGAGGCGGAAGTTGATGTCCACCATCAGGTCGAGCTTGCCGGTGGGGCCGTTCTCGTGCCACTTCACTTCCTTGTTGTTGTTGCCGGAGCCGCCTTCCTGCATGACGCCGTTTTGGGCGCCGAGCAAGTGCTTGAGGAAGTATTCGTGACCCTTGGCCGAGCTGCCGATCAGGTTGGCCCGCCAGACGAACAGGTTGCGCGGCCAGTTGACCGGGTTATCGACGTCGGCGAAAGCCATGTCCAGCTGGCCGGACTTGAGCTGCTCGACCATATATTTGGCCACGCCCGCTTCATCGGTAGCGCCGGCCTTCTCGGCTTCGGCGACAACTTCCAGCGGGTTGCGGTTGAAGTGCGGCATCGACGGCAGGAAGCCGAGACGGGTTGCCACCACGTTGTAGTCGGCGAGGCTGGCGCCCTTGTACTTGGCCTTGGCCGAGGGCGCGTGCAGGGCATCGACGTCGATGGTCTCGTAGCGCCACTGGTCGGTGTGGAAATACCAGTAGGAGGTCGAGTTCATGTGGCGCGGCGGCCGCTGCCAGTCCAGCGCGAAGGCGATCGGCGCCCAGCCGGCCTGCGGCCGCAGCTTTTCCTGGCCCACATAGTGCGCCCAGCCGCCGCCCGACTGACCGACGCAACCGCAGACGTGCAGCAGGTTCATGACCGAGCGGTAGCCCATGTCATTGTGGTACCAGTGATTGATGGCCGCGCCCATGATGACCATGGATTTGCCCTTGGTCTTGGCGGCGTTGTCGGCAAACTCGCGGCCGGTGCGCTCGATGTCTGCCGCTTTTACGCCCGTTACCCTGGCCGCCCAGGCTGGCGTGTAGGGTACCTTCTCGTCGGCATAGGACGAAGACCTCCTCGCCGCTGGCCAGCTTCAATTTACGCGCCGGAACGTTGCGGTAGATCATGGCGGGTTCGTCGATATTGAAGTGGGGGAAGCCCACCGACACCACCTCGTTACCCTTGCCCTGGCAGGACAGCTCGGCCTGGATGGCAGCCTGGCCGGTGGCGTTTTTCGGCAACAGGTTCCACTTGCCCCCATCGGCCACTGAGTCGCCCCAGCGAAAGCCGACCGAGCCATTGGGCACAACGAAGGCGCCCGATTTCTCGTCGAAGACGACAGTCTTCCATTCAGGGTTGTTCTTCTCGCCGAAGTTGTCGGCAAAGTCGGAAGCGCGCAGATTGCGATCGGACACGTAGCCTTCGCCAAACTTGCGCAGGATGACCTGCATCGGCATGTCGGTATAGGTGCGGCCATACTCGACAAAGTAGGGGTCCTGCTTGTCGATGTAGAACTCTTTCAACGCGACATGGGCCATCGCCATCAGCGCGGCGGCGTCGGTACCCTGGCGAACCGGCATCCAGAGGTCGGCGAACTTGACATATTCGGCATAGTCCGGCGCCATCGACACAATCTTGGCGCCCTTGTAGCGAACTTCCGCCGCGAAGTGGGCGTCCGGCGTGCGGGTCATTGGCAGGTTGGCGCCGCAGATGATGATGTAGGTGGAGTTGTACCAGTCGGCCGCTTCCGGCACGTCGGTCTGCTCGCCCCAGGTCTGCGGCGACGCGGCGGGCAGGTCGCAATACCAGTCGTAGAACGAGCCGCAGGCAGCGCCGATCAGGCTGAGGTAACGCGAGCCGGCGGCGTAGGAAATCATCGACATGGCCGGGATCGGCGAGAAACCGTAGATGCGGTCCGGGCCCCATTTGTTGATGGTGTGCACGTTGGCGGCGGCGACGATTTCGGTGATCTCGTCCCAGTTGGTGCGCACGAAGCCACCGAGGCCGCGCACCTTGACGTATTTGTCGCGCTTGCTCGTGTCGGCCTGAATGGCGGCCCAGGCTTCGACCGGATCTTTGCCGGTCTTGCGTTCGGCGCGGTACAGATCAAGCAGGCGGCCGCGAATCATCGGGTACTTGATCCGGTGCGGGCTGTACAGATACCAGGAGAACGACGCGCCGCGCTGGCAGCCGCGTGGCTCATGGTTGGGCAGGTCGTCGCGGGTGCGCGGGTAGTCGGTCTGCTGCATCTCGAACGAGACCAGGCCGTTCTTGACGAAGATCTTCCAGCTACAGCCGCCGGTACAGTTCACGCCGTGCGTCGAACGCACCACCTTGTCATGGCGCCAGCGGTTGCGGTAGGCGTCCTCCCACTTGCGGTCTTCGATGGTCATCGTGCCGTGGCCGTTGGAGAACGGCTCGCGCGGATGGGTGAAGTAGGTCAGGCGGTCGAGAAAGTGACTCATGTTTTGCTCCTTACAGTCGCGGTAAGCGGTTAGCAGGTAGCGGTGAGCGGTAAGAACAGTCGCGAATTTCCGCTTACTGCTTACCGCTTACCGCTTACGGGTTGCGAATTTCCGAGTTCTTGCGCAGGTAGAAGCCCCAGTTCAGTAGCAGGCACAGCGCGTAGAAGATGGCGAAGCCGTACATCGCGTTTTCCGGGGTGCCGGCCTTGATCTGGGCGCCGATCACCACCGGGGCGATGAACGAGCCGTAGGCGGCGACTGCCGAGGTCCAGCCCAGCACCGGCCCGGCCTGGACGCGGTCGAAGATCACGCCGACGGTGCGGAAGGTGGAGCCGTTGCCGATGCCGGTGGCAGCGAACAGCACGACGAAGGTGACGATGAACTGGGTGAAGAAGATTTCCGGCGTCGCCGATTGGTAGGCCTGCATCATCAGGTAGCCTGCATAGGCGGAGGCCGCGACCATCACCACCGAGATGATCTGGGTGACGATGGAGCCGCCCACCTTGTCGGAGATCCAGCCGCCGACCGGGCGGATCAGCGCGCCGACGAAGGGGCCGATCCAGGCGTATTGCAGCGCCGAGGGGGCGTTCGGGTTCTTGGCATGGACCCAGGCCTGGGTGGCGGCGTCGAACACATGGGTGTCGCCGAAGATCACCGTGATGGACAGCGGCAACGCCATCGAGAAGCCGATGAAGGAGCCGAAGGTCAGCAGGTACAGCACGGTCATCGACCAGGTGTGCTTGTTGCTGAAAATGGCGAACTGCTTGGCGATGTTGCCCTTCATCTCGCCGAACGCCGCCAGCTTCATCACCATCAGCGTGCCCACCATGATCAGCGGCAGCGCCACCCACATGTTCAGCAGCCCCAGGCCGGTAGGCGCGGGCAGGTAGAGATAGAGGCCGACGCCGGCGGTCAGGAAGGCCAGGCCATATAGCCACAGCACCTTGATCATCGCGGAGATAGAGCTGCCGAGGCCAGGCGTGATCGGCAGCAGGTTGTTCATGCCGAACCAGCCCAGCACCGCCAGCGGAATCAGCGCCAGCATCCAGACATAACCGGCGTTCTGCACAAAGGTCTGGGTGCCGGCGACGATCTTGCCGAGGATCCAGCCGCTGTCCTTGACCAGTTCCATCGAGCCGCCCGCGAAGGCGCCGAAGATGCCCGCTGTCATCACCAGCGGAATCAATATCTGCATGGTGGTGACGCCGAAGTTGCCCAGGCCGGCGTTCAATCCCAGCGCCGTGCCTTGCAGCCGTTTCGGGAAGAAGGTGCTGATGTTGGACATGGAGCAGGCGAAGTTGCCGCCGCCAATACCGGACAACAGCGCCAGCAACTGGAACACGATCAGCGGCGTTTCCTTGCTCTGTAACGCCATGCCGGTGCCGAAGGCGGGAATCATCAGCAGCGCGGTGGTCAGGAAGATGGTGTTGCGGCCGCCGGCGATGCGGATGAAGAACGAGGATGGGATGCGCAGCGTCGCGCCGGACAGGCCTGCGATCGCGGTGAGGGTGAACAGCTCATCCTTGCTGAACGGAAAGCCCAGGTTGGACATCTGAACGGTGATGATTCCCCACATCAGCCAGATGGCGAAGCCCAGCAACAGGCTCGGGATGGAAATCCACAGATTGCGGTAGGCGATCGACTTGCCGGTGGATTCCCAGAACTTCTGGTCCTCCACGTCCCATTTTTCGATGTTGGTGCTCATGGTTGGCTCCGTTGGGTGGTGGGGTGTTGAGTCATGGCTTTCATTCCATGTCGTCCGTCGCGAGGGCGGGCTTCTTGATCAGATCCAGCTTGCGGACCTCGGTCGTGTACATCCAGATCAGCGACACCCAGACCACGCCGTACATCAGCATGAAAGCCGAGGAGCGGATGCCGGTGAGATCGACCAGCGCGCCGAACATGATCGGCAGCAGGAAGCCGCCGAGGCCGCCGACCAGACCGACGATGCCGGAGATGACGCCGATGTTGTGCGGGTACTCGTCGGAGATGTACTTGAACACTGAGGCCTTGCCGAAAGCGAAGGCGACGCCGACGGTGAACAGCAGCGCGGTGAACACTTCCGGGCCGAGATGCAGGTGATAGGTCTGCGGGCCGGTCACGGTCTTCACGGTGAATTCGGAATCCGGGTAGGACATGATGAACAGGCAGATCCAGGACACCCACAGCACCCACCAGGTCACCCGGTGTGCGCCCCATTTGTCCGACATCCAGCCGCCCACCGCGCGCAGCATGCCGCCGGGCAGCGAGAAGCAGGCCGCCAGCAGTGCCGCCGTCTTCAGGTCGAAACCGTATTCGGTGACGTAATACTTGGTCATCCACAGCGCCAGCCCGACGTAGCCGCCGAACACGATGGAGTAGTACTGGCAGTACTTCCACACCACCGGGTCTTTCAATGCCTTGAGTTGTTCGCGCACGGTGACATGGGCGGGCACCTTGTGCGCCGGATCGTCGTAGGTGAAGAACCAGAACAGGATCGCGGTGACCAGCATGGCGGCGGCGTAGACCTGCGGCACCATGGTCCAGCCGTAGGCCATGACGATGGCCGGCGCGACCAGCTTGGTCACCGCCGCGCCCGAGTTGCCGGCGCCGAATACGCCCATCGCCATGCCCTGGCGTTCCTTCTCGTACCAGCGTGCGCAGTAGGCAATGCCGACCGAGAAGGAACCACCGGCGAGGCCGACGAACAGGCCGATGGTCAGGAAGTGCCAGAATTCCGTGGCGTATTCCATCAGCCAGATCGGGCCGACGGTGGACAACATCAGGAAGAAGAACACGATGCGGCCGCCGAACTTGTCGGTCCACATGCCGAGCGGCAGGCGAATCAGCGAGCCGGTGAGCACCGGCGTGGCGATCAGGATGCCGAACTGGGTCTCGTTGAGGCCGAGCTGGGTTTTGATTGGAATACCAATGACGGCAAACATCATCCACACGGCAAAACACACCGTGAAGGCCAGCGTGCTCATCACGAGCACCGAAAGCTGTTGTTGCGAACGAGGTGTCATTTGCTATCCCCCACCAGATCAAAAAACCAGAATGTCTGAAATCGATGTGGCGCAGTCTCCGCGTCAAAAAACCGACTTGAAAGAGGGGGTAGGGGCGTGAAAAACGACGTGAATACCCATTAATGGGTAGATGGGTAACGTGTTAACCCATTGATATTTAATGGGTTGTTTTCATGGCTGCGTGGCAGCGCAAACCTGATGGCACTTAGTGGGTATTTCATCCACGTCGGGCTGGGGCTAAAAAGAGGTAGCCATCTCATTTGGTTAAAACCAACCCGAAAATGATCCGAAAACACCTCATTCACCTGCCCGCCTGGAAAACCCTGCAGCGTTCTTTGCTGCTGCGCATGGGCGGCGCCATCGCGGCGATTGCGCTGCTGGCGGTGCTGGGGATGTCGGTTTCCGGTCTGGTGGCGGAATCGACCCAGGGCAGCGGCGAAGCGATCAACCGCGCTGGCAGCTTGCGCATGCAGAGCTGGCGCATGGCCAGTCTCTACCTGGCGATGCCGCTTCCAATCGAGCAGGATGCTCCCCGACGCATGGCGGAGTCGATCCGCAGTTTCGATGCCACGCTGAACAGCGAGGCTATCCACGCCATGCTGCCGCGCGCAGGCGACAACGTGCTGACCGCGACTTACACGCAGATGCTGCACAGCTGGCAGCAACGAATCCGCCCGCGCTTCCAGGCTGTGGCCGATGGCCGTGCGCCGCAACTCGACGATCTCGCACGCGCCGCTCTGCTCGATGACATGACCCGCTTCGTCGATCAGCTCGATGGTCTGGTCAAACAGATGGAGGACACCACTGAGGCCAAGATTCTGGTCATGCGCCTGGTGCTGGGCGTGGCGTTGATCCTGACCGTGCTGGTTGTCCTGCTCACGATCTGGCTGATCCATACGCATCTGGTGCAACCGTTGAAACGCCTGCTGGCTCTATCTAGCAGCGTCGGCCAAGGCGATCTTTCGGTGCGCACGACCTACACCGGCGAGGACGAACTGGGCCAGCTTGGTCGCGCCTTCAATCTGATGGCGGAAGACTTGTCCAAGCTGTACCAGGATCTGGAAAGCCGGGTTCAACAGAAAACCGCTGAACTCATCCGTAGTAACCAGTCGCTGGAACTGCTGTATCACTCCATCGCCCGCTTGCATGGCGCACCACCGGGCAAGGCGGTGTATCTAGCGCTGCTGCGCGACATCGAACAATTGCTGGAATTGGGCCACGGCATCATCTGCCTGGGCGAACACGGGGATGCGACCGGGCAAGCGGTCGCCAGCACCATGCAGCCGGAGGATGGCAAAAGCGGCGCCAATCCCTGCGCCAAGGCCGAATGTCTGTGGTGCCACGGCAGCGACCAGACCCGTTTCAGCATCGCCAGCGACTTCCATCGCCGTCTGACGCTGCCCTTGGCCGATGCCGAGAAGCAGTACGGCGTGTTGATTCTGGACATTCCGGAAGGCCGCCAGCTCGAAGCCTGGCAGGTGCAATTGCTGGAAGCCCTGTCGCGCCATATCGGCGTCGCCATTGGCGCGGAACGGCGCATAGAGCAGAACCGCCGCGTCGGGCTGCTGGAAGAACGCGCGGTGATTGCGCGCGAGCTGCACGACTCGCTGGCGCAATCGCTCGCCTACATGAAGATTCAGGTCAGCCGCCTGCAAACCATGCTGAAAGCGCCGGAACGGATCGCTGATGCCGAGCAAGTGCTGCTCGAATTGCGCGAAGGCATGAGCAGCGCCTACCGGCAATTGCGCGAACTGCTGTCCACCTTCCGCTTGAAAATGGACGGCCAGGATCTCGGCACAGCGCTGGCCCAGACGGTCAACGAGTTCGCCGAACGCGGCGAGCTGGACATCGAACTGACGCATCGTCTGCAAGGTTGCCCGCTCAGCCCGAACGAAGAAATTCACGTCCTGCATGTGGTGCGCGAAGCGTTGTCGAACGTCATCAACCATGCCCGCGCCAGCCATGCCTGGGTGAACCTGTCCTGCCAGCCGGATGGCCAGGTCGAAGTTGCGATTGATGACGATGGTCAAGGCATCGTCAAAAGCGCCGACGTACACCACTACGGCATGACCATCATGATCGAGCGCGCTCGCACCCTGGCTGGTGAAGTCCGTTACGAAGAACGACTACTGGGCGGCACGCGTGTCGTGCTGACCTTCCGTCCGGCCAGTCGCCGCATGGTTAGCAACGCAGGCAACGGCGCACAGATCCTCAGGAGATTGGAATCATGAACCCCGACATCCCTCAACGCCTGCTGGTCATCGACGACCATCCCCTGTTTCGCAAGGCCATCCTGCAGTTGGTGGAAATGACCGGGGATTTCGAAGTCGTTGGTGAGGCGTCAAACGGCCGCGAGGGGCTCGAACTGGCCCAGAACTTGCAACCGGACATGATCCTGCTCGACCTCAACATGAAGGAAATGAACGGCATCGAGGTGCTCAAGGTGATCAAGTCCTGGGGCATGGACAGCCGCGTCGTCATGCTGACCGTGTCCGATGAAGCGAGCGACCTGATCGCCGCATTGAGGGCGGGTGCCGACGGCTATCTGCTGAAAGAAATGGAACCGGAAGACCTGTTCGCGAAGTTAAAGGCCGCTGCCGCTGGTCAAGTCACGCTGACCGAACGCCTGACCCGTTTGCTGGCGCATTCATTGCGCGAGGACAGCAAGCCGAAAGACCCGGCGCAGGCCGGTCTGACCGAGCAGGAAAGCCGCATCCTCGACCAGATTGCGCAAGGCAAGAGCAACAAGCTGATTGCCCGCGAACTCAACATCTCCGACGGCACCGTCAAGGTTCACGTCAAACACCTGCTGCGCAAGCTGAACCTGCGCTCAAGAGTTGAAGCGGCGGTGTGGGCGGTGGAGAAAAAGCGTTGAGGGTGTGCGAATCGCCACGCCGACGGCGACGGCCAGGTTTTCGCTGCTCTGGAAGATTTTCTGGAAGCTCATTTGAACGACTCCATGCGGGTTATTGGTTGCGATGCGGTGCCATTCTGAATCCCCGGCAGGTTGCAGCCTTGATAACGGTCAAGCGTGCTTTCCCACAGCTTCGGCCAGGTTGATAAATGTCAAACGCATAACTCGGGTATCTCGCCACCATTCGTTGCACTGCAATGAATCCGAGGAGAGCGCCATGCTCGAACCCGTCAAGCTCGCCAATTTTTTCCTTGTTTTCTTTAGCGCCGCCCTGGTCATTCTTTTTGGCGCTTCCTACGCCTTGCTGTTCGCCTGGTCGCGTGTCAAGGACCGTCCCCAACTGCTGCTGGTGGCTTATGCCGCTTATGCCGGCCTGTTCTTTTCCGTGATTACGCTGGCCTTCGCCGCCAACCTGTTCAACAACGCTTTCTGGACCTTCATCGTCCTGCTCATGCTGGTTGGCTATCTGATTGCCCCGCATGCCATCTGGCGTTTGTGCATTGGCACGCATGAGACGCAGGCGTTGTGGTGGGCATCCGAATCCTTTTGGCGAAAGATGGCCATCTGGGTTACGGCAGGCTCGTTCGTAGTTCTCATCTTTCTCACCTTCGATACGGTGAAGCAGATTACGGCGGGTACCAAGCGTGTTCCAGCCTATGCCAATGCACTCAATCACCGGATCGACTACGTGTTCGACGCGAAGCGGAATTTCCAGGTGCCGGTGATTGGCGTCGAGGAACCTTTGTTCGGCAAGAAATTGACCGAAGAGGAAGCCGAGGCGCTGGTCAGCCACGGCAAGCTGACCACTCAAGCGAAGAACTGCATGAACTGCCATACCTTGCTGGGCAACGGCTCGTATTACGCGCCGGATCTCACCAAGGCCTGGCTGGACCCGGCCTGGGGAT
>JFJP01027772.1_pt1 | contig 12185 bp, 15 predicted proteins | sample 431651 | NCBI WGS metagenome assembly JFJP01 (sample SAMN02602958, study PRJNA72255) | Microbial mat metagenome, whole genome shotgun sequencing project. | biome: fresh water; feature: sink hole; material: water; isolation source: purple microbial (photo- and chemosynthetic) mats found in... | reverse complement strand
TAAACTTGCAAATTTTCTAAATCCTGCAAAACTTTTTCAAAGGATTCTTTTTGAACAATCTGAATATCCAATTCGCTCAATTTCTTAATCAGACTCTCATAGGTTGTTTTTATGGTTGGCTCTGAAATCTCACTGATTTCTGAAATCTCCCTGAAAGTCTTTTTGTTTTCTTCAGTGCAATTAGTTTCATTATAAATGATGACACTTGCAATGTTTTTCGGGTTTTTTCCTTCCATAATACCAACTGTTTCAAATTTTTCTCCAATTTTCTTAATCTTTTCAATTAAAAACGAAGGCAATTGCAATTTCCCAGCAAATATTTTAGCGAAATATGATAATTTCATAGTGGTTGGTCTGAGGCAATTCGTTTTTAAGCAGTTCTTCTTAATTAACCAGAAGCATTTTTTAATATTTTTCTTGGATTTTCCAGTGACCTTTTCCAATTCAGAAATATTGAGAAAGCTGTTTTCAGACCTTGCCGTCATAAACAAAATCGCAGCCAATAATTCATCTAAATTCTTAAAAATCGTTTTTTTTTTCATGAGCAATCTCTCATAATTCTCAATTGCCAAATTAACAGTTTTCAAATCAAGGCTTAACATATTAGCCCAATTCTTCAGTTTGTTGATAGCATCATAATATTTAGCATTGGATGGGTTATTACAAGTTCTAAATTGAAATTTTTTATCACCAATTTTCTCAAGGCATGTTCCTAAACCACCATCTTCTAAATTTTCATTATAACATCCAGCTGTTCTTCTCGGATCTGTTCCATCATTATCTTCAGAAAAAATCCTGTACTCTGCTTTAAAGTCAATAAAACGTTTGTGAGCGATGAAACCACAGGATATGCATAAAATATTGCCGTCTTTGTAATCGTAACGCATGCTATCGGGATTGCTGCAATAATTGCAAATGAGATCGTCAAGAAATAAGCTTTGATTGATGAGAGTGGCCATTTTTTTTGAATTGGAATTTTTTATTTTTTTTGAATGAACAAAAATTATAATTAAAATAATGGTTTTGAATTATTTTCTAATATAAATTTATTGAATCTTTGAGCAAAATAAATGAAAAAATAACGATAAGTCTTGGTTTCTTGAAAATCACAAGCCCTTTACCAAATTTGGATTAAAATAAACAAGAGAGAGAAAAAAAAACTAATTTTAAAACATTATTTATTTATTTTTTTATTGAAAAATAATGAAAACATTTGTTTTAAATTAAATTGAATTTTTTTTGCTTTTTTTTGATAAAAATTAACCCACTAAAATATTTCATTTAATTGGCTTATTTTTAAAAATTTGAATATTTGAAAAATCGGGAATTCCTTTGAAAAAAATTTAATTTCGTTAATCTTTAATTTCATTGGTCTAACCAGCATAACAAATTCTATAAAGGGGAAGACGAGATCCCAAAAATTATAATTCAAAATTTCAAACCCATCCAAAAACTTTCAAACTCAAAAAATCTCAAAAAAAATGTCAACCGCCGGAAAAGGAAAAGCCAAGGGCAAAACCGCTTCATCAAAGCAAACCTCACGATCTGTGAAAGCTGGTCTTCAATTCCCAGTTGGTCGTATTGCCCGACATTTAAGACAAGGCAAATATGCTGAAAGAGTTGGTGCTGGTGCTCCAGTTTATTTGGCAGCTGTTTTGGAATATTTGGCAGCTGAAGTCTTGGAATTGGCTGGCAATGCTGCTAAGGACAATAAAAAAACTAGAATTATTCCTAGACATATTCAATTAGCAATCAGAAATGATGAGGAACTTAATAGATTAATGGCAAATACCACCATTGCTGAAGGAGGAGTCTTACCGAACATCAACGCAGTTCTTTTACCAAGCAAAAGTGAGAAAGAAACTAAAGTTCAAGAATCTCAAGACGTCTAAATATAAGAATGATTTATAAATTAATCATTTATGTTCGTTTTTTTTAATATGTAGAGTTCATTTTTAGCTTGCTAAACTCCAAAAAAAAAGTTCACTGTAAATTTAAGAAAATAGATGCTTTTTTTAGAAAATAGTTTATTTTTTCTTTCATTTCAATAAGAAAATATTCCTTTTTTTTTCAAAAAATAAAAAAAAACAGATTAATTAAGAAATTATTGCATTTGAGAAAATTTCAAATTTAAAGTTTAAGAAAAACTAATTTTGATTTTATTAATTTTTTGAAAAGACTAAAAATATCATTTATTTATAATTAAAAATTTAAAAAAGAAAAGAAAAAAATAATTTAAAATATTGAACTTAAACAATATGATAGTTTCCATTAAATTAAATATAGATAATTATGCGTTATTTCTTTTTTTGACAGCATCCTTTCTTTTCTTGACAGCATTCTTTTTTTTCTTGACAACATTCTTTCTTTTCTTGACAACAAGCCTTCTTTTGACCACAGGCAGCATCTTTGCAATCTTTATTGACACAAGTGCATTTGTCACCACACTTACATTCATTTAAGCATTCTTTGCCTTTGCATTTGCATTCGGCACCACATTGACATTTCCCTGATTTGCAACATTCTGATTTGGCTTCCATTTTTTTTGTAAAAATTGTTTAATTTGAGTTTTTTTTTCTGTGAAAATTAAATTTGGCTAATTTTTTATATTAAACTAAAATTGAATATAATTATTTATATTTTTAAAAAAACAAGGAATCACCAAAAATTGAGGAATCACCAAATCAAGAAATCACAAATTATTTTATTTTATTTAAAAACAACTATAAAATGGATTTTATTATTAACAAATTTCGGAGGGAAGGGAAGGGAAAAACAAATTTGGATTTCAATCACAAAAGTTTTTTTCATAGTTATTTTAATTTAATTTATTTTTTGATATTGAGTCAATGAGTTTGAGAAAATTTACTTTTAAGAAGATGATTTTTGAAGAAAAATTGTCAGAAAACTCTTTTTATGAAAGTCTTCAAAACAAATGTTATTTTTATTAAAAAAGATTAATTTATTTTTGAAATAATGATTAGTTTTTTTCTTGATAAGTTCCTTTTCCCAAAGATTTTCTGTTTATTTTCCTCACAAAAACTATCATCTTTCATTCTTTATTTTCACAAATGAATTTGTCACTACATTTGCAATGATTTTAAGCATTCTTGATCTTTGTATTTGCACTCAGCACCAATTGGCATTTTCCTGATTTGCAACATTCTGATTTGGCTTCCATTTTATTAACAATGCTTTTGGTAAATTTGTTTTGGAATTGAAATTGTTTTTAAAAAACTTTTTCTTTTAATTTTTTAATTTAAAAAACCAAGGAATCAAAAAAAAATCAATGAATCACAAAAAGGACTTTATTTATTCCAGAACTCTCTATTAATTTTTCAAGAATTTTGAAATTTTGATGAAAACAGAAATTATTTTAGGTTTTCTGATAAGTTTTTGCGTTTTTTTTTTAAATGACTAATTATTTTTATTTTCTTCTTTTGATTGTTCCCCGCATTCTTTTTTCCCAGACGAACAACAGCCTTCTTTTTTTTCTTGATTGCTTTTGCAACATTTTTTCTTCTGTCCACAACAACTTTTTTTCTGCCCGCAGTTTGTATCCTTGCATTCAGTATTCGAGCAGACGCATTTGTCTCCACAATGACACTTTGTTTGAGCTTGACATCCAGAATCATTTCCCATTTTTTTTTATTTTGTTTAATTAAAATATTTATCTAATTTTCTGATAGGAATTTTTTTATAAATTACTAAGAGCCGAATTCTGTGTTTGAATTCAAAATAAAAAAGTAAAAGAACAATTTTTCAAATTAGTGCTAATTTTCTTCTTATTTAATAAATTTAATTACAGATAATAAAAAAAATTGGAAAAAGAAACCTTTTACTCTTTTATTGAACTTAAATGAATAAAATAAATGATGTTAGTGATAAATTTTCCAAAATGCTAGTCAGCAAAAATACAATTGAAGATAAAAATGTTTTTCCAACAGAGAAACCTAATTCCAAAGCTAAAAATTCTGAGGTAACTGATTTTCTGTTCATTTCCAAAAAATACCTCTTTGAAAAAAAATAAAATAAGAAAAAAGGTGTAACGTATGTAGCAGAAAGTGTGATAGGAACAGGAACATTTGGTGTCTTATATTTAGTAAAATAATAAAGATTGCTTTTATAAACGCTTTAAATTTTAATAGGCATTGATCCCAGAAACCAACGAATATGTGGCAATCAAGCGAGTCTTTCAAGATAAGAGGTATAAGAATCGTGAACATTCAATAATGAAGGAAATAAATCATTCAAATTGTGTGAAATTATTGACATCTTTTTTCTCTAATGATGAAGAAAAAGTAAAATCAAAGCTAATATACAATTTATAAATAACAATCGTTTTTCTTTAATTTTTTTTTTTCTTTCTAAAAGCCCGATGATGTGTATCTAAATTTGGTTATGGATTATGTTCCATCTGATCTTTATAAAATCCTCAAATATTTCAGAAAACAGAAGCAATTCATGCCTGATTCTCTGGTTAAGCTTTATTCTTATCAGATGCTTCGTAGTCTTGCTTATATTCATTCCATTGGAATTTGCCATAGAGACATTAAACCACAGAATATACTTGTAGATCCAGAAAGTCATATTGTTAAGTTATGTGATTTTGGCTCAGCCAAAAAATTACAGAAAGGTAATATTTAAAAAAAACTATAAATTTTTAAGCAGGTTTATGAAATAAATAGATGAAACAAATATTGCGTATATATGTTCTAGATATTACAGAGCACCTGAGCTCATTTTTGGGGCCACAGATTATACGTTTTCTATTGATGTATGGTCTCTTGGTCAATAAATTATATTATTTGTTTAAATTTTATAATATAAAAAATTATGGTTTAAGGTTGCGTGATAGCAGAAATTCTTTTGGGGGAGCCAATATTTCCTGGGGATAGCTCAGTTGATCAAATAGTTGAAATCATCAAAGTTTTAGGAACCCCATCAGCTGAAGAAATAAAACTTATGAAAGGAAATGGAACGCAATTCAAATTTCCTTTAGTGAATAAACATCCATGGAGCAAGGTAAAAACAATCAAAATTCGGATTTTTTCTTAAAAAAAGAAAACATAATTATTTTTTTTTTCTTTCTGCAGTTTTTTAAATCAAGCGTTAACCCCTTAGCTATTGATTTAATTGATAAACTGCTAGTTTATGTCCCTGAAAAAAGATTAAAAGCTTGTGAAGCATTAGCTCATCCTTATTTTGATGATTTAAGAAAAGAAACTTACAAAATCGATAATAAAAAACTGGTGATAAATTTGTTTGATTTTACACTAGGTTTTTTTTTTTTTTTTTTTTACAGCTAAAAATAAATTAAAATATTAGAGGAACTGAATGGAAGTGTCGCACTAAAAAATAAATTGGTTCCTTCGTGGTATAAGCAAAAATGATAAATTTGAAGGAAAGAATCATTTTCATATTACTAAAATATTAAATGTTTTGTTTTGATCCTTTAAATAATTGTGAGATTAAAATTTTGAATTTTTCTGAAATTATTTTTTTTTTTTTTAATTAATATCACATTTATATTTCAAAATAAAAATCTATAAGAAAGATGCAAAATTTTGAAAATCAACCAAAACTTGATGATGAATTACGCTTAAAAAAAATGTTTTTTTTTTAAAGGGAAAACCCGAAAATAAAAATTTAAAAATTTCATTAAAAGAGCTTATAAAGTATGTTTAAAAAAATGCATTTTCAAAGATGATTACTTAAAAGGAGAGACTATTCATTATACAGTTTATGAATGCCTCAACAGTTGCTCTATAAAGGTTCTGTATAAATCATTCAAAAAACTTTGCTTATTTTATTCATAAAGCTGAGGAAAACAGACATTTTGATAAAGAAAGTATTTAAAGAACTTGACTTGAAAAATTATTAAGAAAGTTTTATAAAAATATTTTTTTGTTAATTTTTTTTTCAAAAAATTTGAAATTTTTTTGATAAACAATTTATTTTCTTTTAAGGCGATAATAATAATAAGGTTGGATTTATGAATCAATTTTTTCATGATTTTCTCTTTTTTATCTTTTATTAATTCTGTAAAAAAAAATTTATTCAACAAAAATAAAAATTTGAAAAATGAAAATTTAATAAAGAAAATAGGGACAATGAAATATTTTAAAATTTTTGAAAATTTTGTGAGAACGATATTTCAAAATTTTTAATTTTTTGAAGCGAAACAAGATATTTTTCTTTAATGTGTTTATTTTCAAGGATGACTGCTTTATTCTCTTCATTTAATCTTTCACTTTCAATTTTTCTGGAGTTAAGTAAATGAAATAATCTTTCGATTTCTTCTTTGTTTTTTTTATCAATTTCTCTCAATTGTTTCAATTGATTTTCTTGTAAATTTTTATTAGTTTCTATATTTCTGTTTCTCGTCAAATTAGTTATTTGTTCATTTAATTCTTTATTTCTACTATTCAATTTTTCTATTTCACCTTTAGAAAGTTTTATTTTATCTTTAATTTTTGTCAAATTCTCTTCCAAAACACCATAGAAATTTTCAAAATTCTTTATTTCAACGCATTTAAAATTTATATCAATTTCATTAAAAGCACAAAAAATCCTTTTGATTTTTTCAGGCATCAACACTATTTCAGATTTTTTTTCTTTTAAAAAAGTGTTTTCTCGATTTTTTTCAAGAAGTAAATTTTGAAGCTCTTCAATCATTTCTTTATAATTTTCTAATTGTAATTCAATATATGTTGCTTTCATGTATTTCTCTTTTATCACCAAAATTCTGTCTTTTAAATCATCGATTTCTTCATCCTTTTCTTTGATAGTAATTTCAAACGTACCCTTTTCTTTTGAATATAAAGACAATAATCCTTCTAATTCTTTGATTTTAGATTTGAAAGCAAAGTTCATTTTTCTTTCTTCCTCTATTTGTTTCACTTTGACATTTAAAACCTGATGTAAATCGTAATTTTCTTTCAAATTTTTGTTTAATTTCTCCTCTAAATTTTGAATAACTTCTTCTGTTTCTTTTAAAGAATTCTGACTTCTCTCGATTTTCTCTTTTGATGTGTTCTTTGTATTTGAGTTTGAATAATATGGAGATAGAGTAATTTTGTTGGACTTTGAGAATTCAAGGGGTGATTTTGTTAAGTGATTGGGAGAGGGGAAATAAAATGGCGGTTTGGCTTGTGCTGTTACATTAGCTGGAGATGATGATTTCATGGTGAAGATTGATATAATTGTTATTTTTATTTTTTTTAAAGAAATTTTTAAGAAAAAAAATTTCTTGAAGGAAATAAAAAAATTAAAGAAATGTTTGGAAAATTAAAGTCTTTTGAAGATAAAAAAACACCTATAAATGAAAAAAAATTAGCTCCATCTCCACAAAATTTTCCTCCTATCAAAAAGAAAATTCACAAGAATAAATCCAACGATGTCAATGCAAGAATCAACGATAATTTGCAAGGTTAAGATTATCCAAAAACTTCTTCATAAAAGTGAAAATAAATTTAAAAGGCTCAAAATTTCGTATGATAAATGAATATTTCTACACAAATGACAGCGTAAAAACGTTTGACTATTTTCAAACTCACAAACAAGATTTTAAAACAGTTAGCATAAAATAACTAATTCTTGAAAGATCTTACAAAATTTTTTTTAAAGTATCATGAAGGGTTTCAAAATCAAATCCATAAATGGCCTCAAAAACCTATACAGTCCATAATAAAAATGCTTGAAACAAACGAAAAATTCTATAATAAGTTCCAAAATTTCATAACACAAATCATTTTTAAATAATTAATAAAGAGAGATCATTGATTTAGGATGTGGAGAAGGTATTTTATATGAATATTTTTACAAACGCCAACAAATTTTATCACCTCATGATGGCAAAATCATTGAAAATAATAAAAAAAAAGAAAAAAACACTCCGTTTTTTAAAAAGATATCTTGTTTTGATTTAATTTCCTTGAAGGATTTTATTACAATAGCAGATATAAGAAAATTGCCTCTGATAAATAAATCAACAGATATTGCGATTTTTTGTTTAGCTTTGATGGGGACAAATTATTTAGAGTTTTTATTGGAAGCTAGTAGATGTTTAAGAACTAGTGGGTATTTAATAGTTTGCGAAGTTGTGAGCAGAATGCCTTATCCTGAATGGTTTTGTTGCATGATAGAGAATTTGGGATATCATTTAGAGGAAAAAGTAATTAAAATTGTTAAAAAAATAAAAAAGTTGTTTTAGGTTCAAAATAATAATTATTTTGTGATTTTGCTTTTCAAAAAATATAGAGATTTCAATGTTAAACCTCAGCAAAAAATAAAGGATATTAAAGCATTTAACAAAATATGGGGAAGTGATCTACAAAATCAATTATATAATAATATAACGCTTTCTGAGCTTTCAATCCTTTTGCTCAAACCTTGCATTTATAAAAAGAGATAAAAAATTTTAGGAATTTTCATAGAAATTAATATTTTTTTAATAAAAAAAACTCATTTTTTGTAAAATTATTAAAAAAAAAATCTTGACAAATATGACGTTTGGTCATTTTTGAAAAAAAAAGCCTATTTATCATTTTTTCCTCATTTTTTGAAAGTTGAAAAAAAATTTCCCGAATGTTTTACCGATTCTTTCACAAAAAATCCAAAGTCTCAACAGACCTCAAACCCAAAACTACGTCATCTCCTTTTGCTTTGACCTGGATAACTTCCAATCACACAGGTGACATTGCATTATCTCAAGCTCCGGGCAAAAAAATAGAAAAAGGACGTAATGGCAAGAAATTTGACAGAAATCTATCAGAAGACATCAAATACATCAAAGAAAATCATGGTATTTCAACTATTGTCTGTCTTTTAAACAAGCATGAGCTTAGAACAATTGGAATAAATATCGATGAATATAAAAAATACTGTGATATTTACAAGATAAATTTAATTGTATATCCTATTGTAGAAATGGGGATTCCTGAAGAAAATTTTGAAAAATTTCATAATGGATTAATCAAAAAAATTGTTGGAGAAATTGGCTTGGAACATAATGTTTTGATACATTGTAGGGGTGGTATTGGAAGAGCAGGGACTATTGCTTGCTGTTTGCTTTTGATTTTACAATTCAAAGAGTCAGTTAATGATGCTGTTATTTATTTGAGAAGTGTTAGAGATAAAAGATGCGTTGAAAGCAGAAAACAATATGATTTTATTAAGGATTACAACATTTTTTTTAAAAATGATTGTATAACCAAAAAATAAAAGATGTTTTTTGTTTTGTTTTTAAATAATAATAATATTTGGAATTACATGTATTTTACTGTATATAGATAGAAACATTGTAAAAAATAATTAAATCAAGTTTTTATTAAATATTTTTAAATGTTTTGTATAACAGTCAAATAGCAAAAAACAAAAATTCTTAATTAAATATAAAATCAACATTTTTCTCAAAAAACAAGGTAAGAATTTATATAAATAAAAAGAAATTAGTTGTGAATAATCTAATTTTTTTTTTTATTCTCTAAATTTTTTATTGAGGAAAAAAAAACTATCCTTTCTTAAAAAAATATTATTTTTTTTTTAATTATCCAATCTTTTTCATTAAAATAAAAAAATGAGCTTCATTAAAAAAAAGCTCCTAGCACCAATTTCTCTCATAAATAAATTTCATTATAATTTCGCAGGTATCGGCACATCCTTTTCCCTATTGGTTCATAAACCCAAACCAAACTCACGAGTTTATTCTCGCGAATACCTGGAAAACTATAGCAAAAATCCTAATTTTGAAGCTGATCGAATCAAAGAACAAGCACTAGAATTAGAACGCCAACAAGAATTTCAACGTTTGCAACATAAAGCAAATGATAAGAATTCTCTTAATTTCATTAGAGTAAAACAAAAGAATGAATGTTTTCAAGCTGAATGCAAATTCCATCCAATAAAAGCATCAGGTTTGCCACTTTACTCCTTAGTTCAGGTAAGAAAACCCAAGATAATAATCCAGGGAGTTCGTCGAAGGATCCATTGCAAACTAAAGAAATTAATCGTTCCAATGAGAGGGATCACTGGTCGACATATATATGATGCTTTAGCTTTAATGGCTTCAAAAAACCGTAAAAGTTGGAAGTTTGTAGCAAAAACTTTAGCACAAGTGAAAAACCATGCTATTGATAGAGGTTTTGATGAGACAAGACTTTATGTGGTAGAAGCTATAACTGGTAAACATAAAAGAACTTATGGTGTGAGGTTCCATGGGAAAGGAAGAGGAGGAAGAATGAAGCATGATTTGAGTCAATTAAGAATCAAATTAGAAGAGAGAAGCTATGAAGATCTGTTTAAACAGATGTACGCGGGCAACACACCACCTATGCTTGCATATTGCATGAGACAAAGGATTTTAGAAAGCAATGGAGGTTATGAAGAAATTAGAAATGGAAGTTCATTTTTAACTGCCAAAGGAAGACAACAACAAAAATTAATGCTGAAAAGAAGAGTTTTTATGACTTATTTAGAAAATTTAGTATGAAAAATCTTTGGGGGTTTTAAGTTTTTTGGTTTTTTTATAAAGAAAGAAGGAAGGAAAATCCCGAAAAGAGTTATAGAGGCAAGAATTCTAGAGGTCGAAGCAGCTAATTTTGCCAGCAAAATGAGAGAGGATGATAGTAAGATAACAGATCTTTCTTTGAGCAAGAGACAAGAAAATTTCAAAAAAAATGAGGAGAAAACAGCATAAGGAAAATATAAATTAAAAGAAATTTAGAAATTATTTGTTTCAGTTTGAATGAGAAAAAAATAATTCTTATTTTTCATGTGTTTTCGCAAGAACAACAAAAGAGAAAACTCTTTTTGCTCCCCAATTTTTAAATTTGATGTTATTCACTTCATTATTTTATAAAATTTATCAAATAATAAATTTTTCATACTTTTAAAAGAAAAAAATTAGATTTTTTATTGGTTTATTAATCCTCTTTCCTTTTAAAGCTTTTGCAAACGAAACTACACAAATTTTTTGATATCGAAATCATCGAAAACAATGGTGCGAAAATCCAGAATCCATTAGGAATAAAAAACAAGAAAACCAGCTCCCAAACTTCTTTATTATAATTGATAAATGCCTTATCATATGCAAAATAAATACAAGTCTTCCAAAAAGTGAAGCTTAAACACACTAAACTAAATAAAGCGCCAATTGTTTGGAATTTTATTGATTTTTTAACCAAAATTAATAAAGAAATCATGTTCAATATAGTCTCAACGCAATTGAACCAAGATTGAATCACAACATAACGATCTTTTTCATCATTATATAATGTATCGATTTCAATATATCTTGAATATGGACTCCAATAACGATACAAGGAACCTCCTGGAAAAGTAGCTGGTCTCAAAAGAACGAATAGATAATCCCAGGTAACGATGAGAGCAGAGGCGAAAAGCCAGAATTTGACAAATTTGGAAACAAACATTTTATTAAATTATTTGAATAAAAATCTTCCAAAATTTAAGGTTTAATGTTTTAACAGTTTTTTTGTTAACAAAATAATTTTTTTGAATTATTAAAAAAATCATTTTTATTGTATTTAATATAAAAAATTTAAAAATTTACTTTAAAATAAAAAACGAAAAAAGTTCACGAATTCTCTCTCATAAAAATAAAAAAAACCAAAACTAGAACAACACAAAACTCAAATTTTTTTCTTTTTTATAATTTTTTCCTCTTTTTCCCCATTCTCAATATCTTTTTCTCTTGCCAACTTCTTTTTTAATTTCTTCACGTCTTCTTCAATATTCTTGCATTCCTCGCATTTGCAAGAAACAGTGCATTTCATTTTCGCCTCAAAACACTCACAATATCTTTTCAAACAATGAGATTTTTTGCAATAGCACCCCTTTTTTAATTTTTCCACAATATCATTCACCCCTTCTTCTTTATTAAATATCAAAGAATTTTCATTAGAATTGAAAGCTAATGGGTTTTTTACCAAGAGACTTTGAATTGCGAGCTCTCTTTCTCTTTTATTTCCTTCTTCACGATTTGAACAGTCGAAACAACTGCAAAATTCTTTGCAAAAATTCTTTGCTGAAAAGCATTCGCAATACAGTTTCAAACATTTCGATTTTTTGCATCTGCAGCCTATGGCTTGAACATTTTTATTAGTTTTTGGTGAAGGATTAGTAATATCTTGTTGATTTTCTTCAGAAATATTCTGTTTTTTTAT
>JFJP01022087.1_pt1 | contig 12185 bp, 6 predicted proteins | sample 431651 | NCBI WGS metagenome assembly JFJP01 (sample SAMN02602958, study PRJNA72255) | Microbial mat metagenome, whole genome shotgun sequencing project. | biome: fresh water; feature: sink hole; material: water; isolation source: purple microbial (photo- and chemosynthetic) mats found in... | reverse complement strand
TTGAAAGCGAATCGGTATTATTTATCTCCTTATTATAGTTGTACTATATAATGATCACTTGTTCTATATCGCTAACAAAAAAGTAATACCAATTCGCTGTCAAAAACGGTGTTCTCCGTATCTGTTTTAAGCCGGGGCGCTTTTCAGGCGATCTCCGTAAAACCGCTTTTCAAGCGGTTTGAATCTGTTTTCAGCCCGGGCGCTTTACGGTCTGAAAAGACCGATCTTTGAAAGCGAATTGGTATAAGGGCGCACCGGCGGTGCGCCCCTACGATTGCTCTTGTTATGAGGCTTTGCCTCGATATGTGGGCAGCAAGCTGCCCACCCTACTGTTTTAGAGTCCCTTCAACCACAGTCCGTAATAACCCATCGGAATGTAAGCGTCGGTATCTGTAAAGAAAATCTTATTGTACCAGCCGTATCTGTAATCCTCAAGCACGACCCGGGTCGGATCGGAAATATCATAACAGGCAACCCCGTTGTATGATGTGGCAAAAACTTTCCGATTTTTCGCGCCGATCATGTTGAACATGCCGGTGGGCAGCTCGCTTTTGTAAGCAACGAGATTCTGAACATCGGCAAGATCAATCACCGTCAGCGTGGCAAGCGATGAAGACCACCAATATCCGCTGGACAGATATGCCCGTCCGTCGGAAACCAGAATATTGCTGAAATATCTGTCCAATTCAACCGTATCCAGCAGAACCGCCGTGTCGCCTTCTATCTTCACGGTGTTGAAGGAATAATTCTGGGAATACTCATCTTCAAATCCCCATGCCGTATCCATCGTATAAGCATACTGACCGTCCGGCGTCATGCCCAAGCACACACCCGGCATGTTGATCGAAAAGAGCGATGCCGGATTTGACGGCTCAGACACGTCCACTCTGCCGAGATAATATTTCGCCTGCGGACGTTCTTTCACATCCGGATCGGCTTCTCGTTTGTAGCTGAAGTAAACCACGTCATTCTGTGCAAAAAATCCTGTGATGTCAGAAACTTCTATCGGGAATTTTGCCGCTACCGCCGGCGCATCCGCATCGGAAAGATCAACAATCATCAGTCCGTTGAAAACTTCCGGCTGGGTCACATCGGTGCCGGGTTTGGCCGCGACGCCGTCCGCCTCAGTGTAATAAAGCGGTCTGTCATAGTAGTAATAGTTGTTCACCGTCGGGAAAACCAGAAGATCATCTCTGACCCGAAGTATCTGTCCCTGCGAGTAGTAATAAGGATAAAGTACCGAGCCGCCTTTCAGGGGCATGATGCTGTAATAACTTCCCGGAACCTCAACAGAACCTTTTTTCGCAGGTTTTGCCGGATCGGTAAAATCAAAAACCGTTACTTTCGAGAACTGATACCCATAGTAAGGCAGATAAGCATCGCTTTCAGTATAAGCTTTCTCGTAATATCCGTTGGTGACAACATAAACAAGATTTCCGTTTCCGAGAATGCCGGTATAATATCCGCCTTCGTTCAGAATCGTCTCGCTGACGCCGTTCACAGCATCCGGCTCGGACATTTTCACTGCCATCAGCGCATAATTGCTGTTCCCGTCAATGACAACCTGCACGCCGTAGCCGTTTTCAAGGGGCATAAAATCCGTCACATTGCGGACCAGCGTACATGCTCCGGTGACTACGGGCTTGTCGCGGTCAGCAGCATTGATGACCTGAATCTCGTCTGCGGATACCGAGAAAAGCCGATCTTGGAAACTCCGGCTCCGAAGCACGCTGCCTTTCTGGCTCACCCAGCCCCGAACTGTCAGGTCTGCGGATGTGTAGTCAATGAGTTGCAGACGGCTTTCGTTGCGATAAGTCCCGTCAGCGTAGTTCGAGAAAGAATAAGGCAGCAGAATCAGCCCCATATCGTCCAGAATCGTAAAGGACTTCACATCATTATATGCCGAAGAGGTGCTCCATCCGTTTTCATCGCCGAAAGACACGCGTTTGATCAGCGAAGGTTTTGCCGCGTCCGTAACATCAAACAGAGACACTGCCACTTTCCAGCCGTCGGTATCATCCACACCCAGCGCAATCAGCCGGTCGCCTTTGGCTTCGATATGCGTTGACCACCCGGGAACAATGAGTTCGCCTTTGATTGCCGGTTTGGTCGGATCGCTGAGATCAATCACCCAGAGCGGGTCTTTGCGCTCATACGTCACCATATAAGCCCGATCTCCGTCAAAACGCGTGGCAAACAACTGTTCGCCTTTGCCCAATTCCACCGCGCCGACCTGATTCAGTTTGTCGGGATTGGTGACATCAATCACAAAGAGATTGCTCAGTCCCTTGTCTGTCCAGCTATAAGTGCAGACCCGCAAGTAGCCGTTGTTGTAATCCATCTTGTACTCGTCTGCAATCTGTCCCGCAACCTCAATGCTGCCTCTTTTTACGATGCTTCCTTTCGGATCGGAAATATCAACGTAAGTCAGCGTTGTTCTGCTCTCGGTGTAATAGTTGGGAGATGAGGAAATAAACACAGCTTTTTCCGTCACATGCACATACTGCGCGCTTCCTTTGAAATCTTCCCGATCCGCTTCCTTAATATTGCTCGGGTCGGAAATATCAATGGACGCGATATAGACATTCTGCTCCGGAGCCTGATAATCCTGATACGGTGTTGCGATGAGCTTGCCGTCTGTACTGTTTTCAGCCGTGACAGCGGGAGCGGCTGCCGCATCGGTTTTGACTGCGGTTGTATCCGTAGCCGCAGCGTCTAAAAGCACGGGTTCTCTCAGCAGCGGATAGTAGTAATAGGGATTTTCCGAAGACACCACATAGAGAATATTTCCCACGATGCGGGAATCGGTAATAGAGCCGTCCAGCAGGAAAGAATCGCTGATTTTCGGCTTTGTTTTGTCATTGAGATCAACAACTGTAATACGGCTCTGCGTAGTTGCAGACCCGGCAGTATTGGTTCCGACAATGCCGTAAACCGGCTGATTATCAGCAGATACGATGATATAAGCCATATTGTCCCGGATATACATTTCCAGCGGTTCGCCGGTCACATCAGCCCGCCCCGAAATTTTAGGCTGATCCGGTGTGGAAATGTCACAGACAAACAAACCCCGATACTGATTCAGAATATAGAGATTTGTCCCTTCGATTTTGATAATGTCGGCTTCTTCAATCTCACGGGCAACGTCAGCGCCGTCACCGACAGTGCTGTCGTCTGTGGGGGCTGCAATCTCAGCATACTTATTCGCGTAGGTGTTTTCATCGGCAGAGACAAAATCCGACTGTTTTCCGATGATAATCGTATCAGATTCTTTGCTCAAATCCGCCGTGCCGGTCCATACGGTTTCAGTCACCGGTTTTTCATCTGTAATAACCCGGATCAGTTTTACCCGGATAACGCCCGCATCAACATCAGGCACTTCCACCTGAAAATCAAAAGTACATTCGCATTTGCAGCGATTCACCACACCGTCGTTTACGTCAGCTTTGTCGCTTTCATAAATTTCATAACTTTTATCTTCATCGTTCCATGTCACTTTCACCGAGCGGTTTCCGCAACAGTTCAGGGTAACATTTTCATTTACAAAGGTTACGGTCTTTGATCTCAGGTCATATTTCCATGTCAGATTTTCCACTTTGCCGCGGCCTTTGTCGGTTTCCGATGTGGCAGCAAAACCGCCGCATTCGCTGACTTTGCTGTTCTGTCCCAGACCGCCCGAATTGCTCTGCGCCGTCATTCCCTGAAGCCAGCAATTCTCTTTCCATGCTTCAAATTCTTCTTTCTGATCTGCTTTTTTGTCTGAACGGTCTTCACGGTTTACAACGCCGTCGCCGTTGTAATCGCCGCAGTCCTGTTTTCTGTTATAACAGTTTTTCTTCCATGTCTGAAATTCTTCATCCATGGACGCTTTCTTTTCCGTGACATCGCTTCTGTCAACAATGCCGTCGCCGTCGGCGTCAGCTTTGCATTCACGGCATTCGCCGTTATAGAGGACATCAACGCCTTTCTGGGCTGCCACACAAGCGTTGGAATAGGTCTGACCGTCAACGCCGCAGACCGGATCATAAATCATGATGCAGGCATCGCCCGCGCCCGTTCCTTCTCCGGGAACAGAGACATTCAGTCTGAAGGTTGAAATTGCCGAATCTGCGCTCTGCCAAGAGCGGTAATATGCAATTTTAAGCGTTGTACTGCCGGCTGCAACTGCTTCAAATCCGAAGAGTTCTTTTCCGCCGCAGCCCACGACAGTTTCTTCGCAGGCAGATGCGTAAGATTTGCCGGTATGCTTCAGCACGTTCTGGTCAAGGCTTTCAATGGTCCACTGGTATCCGGTGGAAGGATTGCTCATGAGGGAGACGCTGATCGTGTCGCCGATTTGCAGGCTGACAGATTTGCCGTCATCCGCGCTGGTGAATGTTCCGGCATTCGAGCCCTTTTCTTCTCCGGCAACTCCGACAACTCCGGCAACAGAAACATGGAGCGTAAATGTTGAAATTGCGGAATCCGCGCCTTCCCATGAGCGGTAATAAGCGATTTTAAGACTGGTTGTACCGGCTGAAACCGCTTCAAAGGTGAAGAGTTCTTTTCCGCCGCAGCCCACCATACCGTCTTCGCAGGCAGAAGTGTAAGTTTTGTCAGTATTTTTGACGACCTTCTCGTCAGTGTTCACAATCGTCCACTGGTATCCGGTGGAAGGATTGCTCTCAAGAGACACATCGAGCGTGTCGCCGATTTGCAGGCTGACAGATTTGCCGTCATCCGCGCTGGTGAATGTTCCGGCATTCGCGGCAAAAGCCGTTCCCGCAGCCAGAAAAACAAAAAGGGTCAATAATGCTGTAATCTGTTTCATGGTTCTTACCTCCGTTAAGTTTGGTTTCGGATAAGAGAGGCGCCTTCTCCATCCAGTTTTTAAAAGCATATATTTCATTTTTATCTGTCTTTGTCAAAAGATTTAGCGTGAAAATTGAGTAAAAAACGGTTAAAAAAGGGAAAAGCATATTTTCTGGCATGATATTTGCATTATCGGTGGAAATTTGTCTGATTTTTCAGGGCAGCAGTCAGCGTATAATCAGGAGAATCAGATAAATCAGCGGTTCAGACTGCGGTCTGAACTGTGATTCGTCTGATTTATCTGATTTATCTGATTCGTCTGATTTTCAGAGCCGCTAATCAGGACAATCAGACGAATCAGAATAATCAGACGAATCAGCGGTTCAGACAGTTTTTTTATGATTGAATCGCCCGCTGATTTGCTGAAGATACAGCCATCTGACCGTTCATCACCTCGGAAACCAGATCGCCGTAAGCATTGTTCAAAAGTTCCATAATGTCCGATGATGTTTTCTGCTTGAGAATTTCTTTCAGCAACATTTCGGTATCCGCAGCTTTGAGCGACCTTATCATCCGTTTTATAACAGGGATAGACTGCGGATTCATGCTTAATTCATCTATTCCCAATGCCAAAAGTATCGGCAGGTTGAACGGGTCTCCTGCCATTTCGCCGCACATGAAAAGTTTTATTTTTTTTTCTTTTGCCACATCTGACACCTGTTTCAGCATACGGATAATCGCCGGATGTAAGGGATGATAAAGATGCGAAGTGTATTTGTTTCCCCTGTCTATTGCCAAAGAATACTGAATCAGATCGTTTGTTCCGATACTGAAAAAATCAACCTCTTCTGCCATCAGGTCGGCGATAACCACTGCCGAAGGCACTTCAATCATAATGCCGATTTCAATTTCCCGGTTAAGCCTTGCGCCTTCTTTTTCCAGCGCACCGGCAGCCTCCCTGAACATCTGTTTTGCAGCCAGAATTTCGCCGAAACAGCAGATCATCGGAAACATGACTCTGACGTTTCCGAATGCCGCAGCCCGTAAAATCGCCCGCAACTGTGTTTTGAAAATATCGGGTTTTTTCAGACAGTAGCGGATACCGCGAAGCCCCAGCGCGGGATTCTCTTCATCATCGTGGCGGGAATCCGATATTGCCTTGTCGCCGTTTATATCCAATGTGCGGATCGTTACCGGCTTGGGAGACATAACTTCGATCACATCTCTGTATTTGTCAAAAAGCTCGGATTCATTGGGAAACACCAACCGGCTCATATACTGAAATTCTGTCCGGTAAAGTCCGATGCCGTCTCCGCCGTTGTCTCTGACAGATACCACTTCTTCAGGAAGTTCGATATTTCCCATGATGCTGACCGTAACGCCGTCAATGGTTTTTGCAGGGAAATGGCTTCCCTTCAGAATCGCTGCTCTGAATGCCTCATATTTCAGCCTGCGTTTGACAAACTTTACAAGGGTTTCTTCGGAAGGATGAACAATCACTTCGCCACTTGAGCCGTCAACCACGATAATATCATCGTTTCTGATGACATGCGTGGAGTGTTCAAGCCCCAGAACTGCCGGAATTTCAAGGGTCCGGGCAATAATGCCGGTATGGGATGTGATGCCGCCCCTGTCGGTGATGAATCCCATGATATTTTCCAACTGTATCTGGCTGGTGTCCGCAGGGGAAAGATCGGCTGCCACCAATATGACCCTTTTGGTAATGCCTTTAATATCCACGGTTCCCGCGCCGGTCAGATTCCGCATAATGCGGTCAGCCACATGGACAATATCGGAAGCCCGTTCTCTGAAATAGGGATCAGACATATTTTTAAACACGGACTGAAGATTTGATACGACTTTTTTCAGCGCCCATTCGGCGTTGATTTTATCCTGTTCAATATTTTCAATAATTTTATCATACAGCATCTTGTCTTTCAGCAATATAAGATGCGTCTCAAGAATGTTTGTGTGTTCCTGAAATTCTTTTGAAGATTCACTGATAATTTTAATAAGTTCTTCTCTTGCTTTTTTTACGGCTGTTCTGAAACGGTTTTTCTCATTCTGCAAGAGATCTTCAGGGACAGCATATCTTCTGACAACATTTACCCCTTCTTTATCAACAAGGTAAGCTTTTCCGACACATATACCGGGCGCGGCACCGATGCCCTGCAATATGATTTCACGGGTCTGTGTATCCGACATCCTCTATTCTCCGAATCCGCTTTCAACCAGCCTGACAATACGGTCCAAAACTTCAATATCCGGCTGGTAATCAATTTTTATTGTTATATTTGAACCCTTTGTGCATCCGAGGGTGAGCATGTCAATAATACTTTTCGCATCCACTTTTTCACTGCCTTTGATAATCCAGACATTTGATTTTGCGTGCCGGGCGATTTCCGCTATCTTGGCGGCTGATCTTGCATGAAGTCCCAGTTCGTTTACGATAACCGCATCTTTTGAAATATCTTTATCCGAATAAGCCATTGTCCGAATATGTTACCTCTGCCTTTCTGTCGGCATATCTGCACATTGCCGATATAAGCACACACAGTGATGTTATGTTTTTTTGTATAAAGTTGCAATATATATCATTCATCGGATCAAAAGTAAATGGGTTAAAAACTGTATTTTGTTGGGGTGTAGCCCGGTTTTTGAATTCCGGATTTGACAACTTTTCAAAAGTTGTCAAATCTCCTGTCTGAAAGCATACAATAAAATCACAATAAAACGGATGTCAACCTGAATGGATTGACAAGAACGGAAATAAATGATATTTTTTGTTTTAATAAATTTTATCTGTATGAGTTACGCAGTTGAATTTTTTCGCTGCCGCAGAGACCCCACCCCCGGCCCTTCCCCAAATGGGAGGGGAGATGCTCCCCCTCTCCTTCGGAGAGGGGGCCGGGGGGTGAGGTCTCAACTGCGTAACTCCTAATCTGATTGAAATTTCAGCAGGACGGGTATTAAATGCCCATTTTACGGATTCAGGGAAAAAGCAATGCCGGAAAAAATTCTGATTTTCGGAAAAGACAGTTGACCGTTTACAAAGGCGGCTCGTGAAGCTTTCTCAAAACAGGGGCGGGAGGCGGAATATATCAATGTTCTGTCTGACCCGGATAAACGGGAACTCATGCTCAGGTATTCCGGGGGCAGCAATAAAATTCCGCTGATTGTAAACGGCGATGAGATCATTATCGGTTTTAAAGGAAAAACATGAAGGGCTTAGAATCGCCGGCTGTATGCCGGTACAGAAAAAAAAATTATGGAAAAACAGTTTCTGCTTAATGCACTTGAAAAAGGGGAAGCCTGGCGTCTCTTTAAAATCATCGGAGAATTTGTTGATGGCGTGGAGACGCTTCAGGATATAGGTCCTGCGGTCAGCATTTTCGGTTCCGCGAGGGTGGATTCCGATGATCCCATTTATAAAAAAACAGAAAAATTGGCGGCGCTGTTTGCCAAAAACGGATTTGCCGTAATGACCGGCGGGGGCGGCGGCATTATGGAGGCGGCAAATAAAGGCGCTGCCGAAGCAGGCGGTACATCTATCGGCTTGAACATTATCCTTCCCCATGAACAGATACCGAACCCTTATGCAACTATCAAGCTTGATTTCAAATACTTCTTTATCCGTAAAGTCATGCTGATCAAATATGCGATGGCATATATTATGATGCCCGGAGGCTTCGGAACATTGGACGAGCTTTTTGAATCGGTGACATTGGTTCAAACCCGGCGCATAAAGCCGCTTCCGATTATTCTGGTCGGCTCTGATTACTGGTCCGGACTGATTGACTGGATTAAGGAGCGTCTGCTGAAAAGTAAACGAATATCCGCCGAAGACCTTGATATTCTGCAAATTATTGACGAACCGGAACAAATTGTGAAAACAATAAAAAGGTTTGTGATTATCTGATGATATTGGCTGTCGGCTCTCAGTTGTTCGCTGATAGCTAAGAGATCAGTCCCGTAGGGACACCTGAGAATAGCCCGGCCCCGGCTAAAAACAGACATCGCCGGGAAAAGGGCGTTTACATCATTATTAACGTCCCGTAGGGACGACCGAAATAATTCCGAAATAATTAAGGATGAATTTTTCTCAGCCGTCCCTACGGGACTGAAAAAAATGGATACCTTATCCGGCGATAAATCGCCGGGCTATTTTCAGCCAGTCCCTACGGGACTGAAAAATACTATTTTTCAAACATCCTGTTGCTTATTTGCTCTCAGCCAATAAGCAACACCAACAATCAATGCAAAAAATAGCCTTATCTCTTTTGAGCGGTGTCCTGCTCACACTGTCTTTTCCCAAAACAAGCCTTGACTGGCTGGCGTGGATTGCGCTCGTTCCTTTGCTGACCGCTCTGAAAGACGTATCTGCAAAAGAGAGTTTCCGGCTCGGATTTATCGCGGGAATTGCTCATTATCTCACGCTGACATACTGGCTGGTTTATACCATGAAAACTTACGGGCAACTGCCGCTGTATCTCTGCATTCCTTTACTTTTTCTGCTGGCTGCGTATCTGGGCCTTTATGTTGCCGTATTTTCAGCTTTGTTGAATCGGATTTGCGCTGCGCCCGCGCTGTGTTTCCCGATGATTCCGATTTTGTGGGTTGCAGGCGAATATCTCCGCACTTTTGTTTTTTCGGGATTTCCATGGGAACTGCTCGGCTATTCCCAGTATAACCATCTGTATCTGATACAGATTTCAGACCTCTTCGGCGTTTACGGCGTGTCTTTTCTGATTGCGCTTTCCAACAGCGCATTTTTTCTTGTTTTTCTTTATGCGGGCGGAAAAAAATGGCAGGAACGGCAGGTTTCAAAGCGTAGCGCACTTGTGTGTTTCAGCCTGTTTGTGCTGCTTTTCGGCATGACATGGACTTACGGAAAATGGCGCGTCGCATCTGTGGATAAAGAGATTTCCGCTTCGCCCTCAATGACTGTTGCCGTGGTTCAGGGCAATATTGACCAATTGCAGAAATGGAATCCCGCGTTTCAGGTTTTCACCGTAAAAAAATATATTGATTTTTCACTTTCCGCACAGAAAGATCATCCGAATCTTGTGGTATGGCCCGAAACTTCCGCGCCTTTTTATTTTCTCTACAATGCGGAACTGACCGAAATGCTGCTGAACGGCGTCAAAGCCGCAAACACCAATTTTCTGATCGGCAGCCCGGCTTTCAGCCAGCAAGGCAATATCACCGATTACTACAACCGGGCATATCTCATACATCCCGACGGCGCAGTGGCGGGAACGTATGACAAAAGCCATTTGGTGCCTTTCGGCGAATATGTTCCTTTAAAAAAATGGCTTCCCTTTGCGGGCAAAATAGTTGAGCATGTGGGAGATTTCAAGCCCGGAGACACAGGAAAAACCATTCTCCTGGACAAATACGGTCTCGGCGTGCAAATCTGCTATGAGATTATTTTTCCGAGTCTTTCAAGGGAGATGGTCAGCAACGATGCGGCGTTGCTGATTAATATCACCAATGATGCGTGGTACGGCAAAACAAGCGCGCCGTATCAGCATTTTTCCATGTCCGTATTTCGGGCGGCAGAAAACAAACGCTCTCTGATACGTTCTGCGAATACGGGCATCAGCGGATTTACGGACCCCGCAGGCAGAGTGCTTGCTGCCACCGGGCTTTTTGAGAATGCGGTGCTGACGCGTTCTGTGCCTTTGCTCACGCAGACAAAAACCGTTTATACCCGTTTCGGAGATTTTTTTGCGATAGGCTGTCTGATTGCGACGCTGCTGCTTCTGCTGTCTCGTCTTCTCATTCCCACGCGTCGAATGGGAAGTTCTTCCGGAGTGCTGAAATGAGCGGAGCGAAATTTTAGCACCTGTATAAATGCTAAAATTTCATTTCAGCACTCCGGACGGGAACGCAGAGCGTGGGAACGAGATAACGAGCAACGTCTTCCGGAGTGCAAGCGAGAAATCTTAAATATGACACTGAATAACTTCCTAATTTTTATAAAAAAAGCAATCCGATTTCCCTACAAAGAAGCGGATCGCTATTTCAGAATGCTGATGCCTGATGTCCGCTTTCTGGCGAACCGGCATAAGACATTTTCCCTTGTCTATGTCGGCACCGATGAAAAATACAGAAACTACATCGGCAATCTCATGCTCGGAGAGGGGTTTACGACAGAATCTCTCCCTTCGGACCGGATTTGGCATCTCCCTGAAAAAATCAGAAAGAACAAACCTGAATGCGCGCTGGCGCTGTTTGAAATCAGCCGCTTCATGGAAAAACACTGCCGGCTTGAAAATGCTCTGATCATGCCCAAATGGGTGGAAGCGGATTTGGATATTTCCGTTCCGATTGAAGAAGTCTTTCCCAAACGGGCAGCGCGGGACATCAGAAGAAGAATCAAAAAAAATGACTACCGCTATGAAGTCACACAGGAAAAATCGCTCTCTGATCACTTCTACTATAATATGTATCTGCCATATATTCAAAGCCTTTTTGACGACGCAGCCTATCTCCCGGATTATCATTGGTATGCAGGAAAGATGAAACATTCCGAACTGCTGTTAGTCAAAAGAGAAGATATGATTGTCGCGGGCATTCTTCTGGAATATCTGAAAGAAGGCGTGCTGATGAATTATGTGGGATACAAAGACGGAGATCATAAATATTTGAAAGAAGGCGCATTAAACGCTCTGCTGTATTTCACGGTTGTCCGGCTGAAAGAAAAGCATCACAGAACGCTGCGGCTGGGATTGTCAAAGCCTTTTCTGAATGACGGCCGCCTGCAATACAAAACCGCAAAAGGCGCGCACATTAAAGAAGCAATTCTTTCTTTTACGCCTGAGACAAAGCTTGCGCTTGCTTTTTTCAGAAACACTCCGGAATTAAGAGATATTATGACAAACAATCCCTTCATATTTTACCCTGAAAAACATACACTGTGCGGGGCAATTTTTACTGACGCGGATCGCTCTTTGTCTTATCCGGATATAGAAAATCTCGTCAGTCCGTTCCGGCATTATCAGGGGCTTGAAAAGCGGCGTGTTTATGTTTTCGGCAATAAAAACAAGTGTAACAACATACTTCTGCCTGAACAGTATGCGGATAAAACAGAGATTTTTTCTGCTGAAACGCTGTTTTCGGATTTCAGAATCACAAGGATTTAGAAACAATCCGAGCAATAATTGGGCGCAGGGGGTATTTGTAAATCATAACAGACTTTATCGGAAATAAAAAAAGGGTTCTCGCAAAGCACGCAGAGGGCGCAGAGGAATGGAATGTAGAGCGATTTTTCAAATCGCTTATAAGCGAATTGAAAATTCGCTTTACTTTGCGCCCGGGCTTAAAACATGTGCAAACCGCTTCAAAGCGGCCCGAGCTGAAAACAGATTCTGTTTTAAGCCGGGCGCTTT
>JFJP01006160.1_pt1 | contig 12186 bp, 13 predicted proteins | sample 431651 | NCBI WGS metagenome assembly JFJP01 (sample SAMN02602958, study PRJNA72255) | Microbial mat metagenome, whole genome shotgun sequencing project. | biome: fresh water; feature: sink hole; material: water; isolation source: purple microbial (photo- and chemosynthetic) mats found in... | reverse complement strand
GCCGGCAAGGCGCGCTTTTCCTTGAGGATCGGGAACATGGTGAAAATCTTCTCCATGTCACTGTCCACCTGATGGCGTGGCTGGGTGTAAGCCCCCAGGCGCAGGTTGTCTTCAATCGACAGCGGGCCAAACACCTGCCGGCCCTCGGGGCTTTGGCAAATGCCACGGCGCACGCGCTTGTCCGAGCGCAGGCGGCTGATGTCTTCATTGTCAAAGTGGATGCTGCCAGCGCTCATCGGCTGCACCCCTGACAGGGTGCGCAAAAACGTGGTTTTACCGGCACCGTTGGCCCCCACCAGCGCCACGGTTTCGCCCCGCCGCACGGTCAGACTGATGCCCTTGATCGCCTTGATGCGGCCATAACAACTTTCCATGCCCTGCACCCGCAGCAACACCTCGGCCTGCGCCACCGCCACCTTGGGCGGCAAATCGCCCGCGCTATGCGCACCCAAACCGACCGACTCGGGCGCGGTGCTGACAATGCGGTGGTACAGCTCACGAAACTCGGCTTGCGCGGCCTCGCCAAACAGCGGGTCGCTGTTGTCCAGAAAAGCCCGGTTGATGTCGATCCAGTCTTCTTTGAGCAAGGCTTTGCGCGCCAGCGGCATCACCTGTTTCTCTTCGACCAGGATGTGCTTTTTCATGGCTGCGGTGTAAGCGCGCAACTGATCGGCCAGACCCGCCACAGGCAGGCTACCGTTGGCAGCAGCCGCCAGACTCTCACGCAAGGCAGTCAGCCGCCCCAGCCCGCCTTGGTGCTCGGCTTGCAAGGCATCCAAGGTGTCGCCAGCATACGGGTTGCGCAGCCGCAACATGGGGAACAAAAAGTCGTCTTCCTTGGGGTGGTGCGAGCGCTCCACAAACTGCTCAAGGTAGTCCAGCACCGAGGTAAAAAAAGCCAGCTCCAGTGCAGCGCCGGCTTCCATGTCGGTGGCAAGCTGATCGACTGTGGTGGCCAGGCGCCACAGGTTGTTGTGGTCTTCGCTGATGATGCGCAGTGCGTCCATGGTCTTGGCTCCTTCAAGCGTGGGTGCCCAGATAGGCGGCAATCACGTCGGGGTTGTTGCGCACTTCCACTCCGCTGCCTTCGGTGAGTTTTTTGCCGTAGTCGAGTACCAAAATGCGGTCTGACAGGTTCATCACCATTTTCATATCGTGCTCCACCAGCACCACCGTCACGCCCGAGTCGGCCACCTTGCGCACCAGCGCATCAACTTCGATGGTTTCCTTGGGGTTCAGCCCGGCGGCGGGCTCGTCTAAAAAGATCAGGCGCGGCTGCATCGCCAAAGCACGGGCAATTTCTAGGCGCTTCAGGGCACCATAAGGCATGGCATCGGCGCGCGCGTTGACAAACGCATCCAGTCCGACAAAAGACATCAGCTCGCAGGCCTCGGCGTGCAGCTCGCGGTCGCGTTTTCTCAAAGACGGCCAGCGCAGGCAGGCTTTGAACAGGTTGCGGTCAAGCCGCAGGTGCGCGCCGACCATCACGTTTTCAACCGCGCTCATGTTCATGCAGATTTGCAGATTCTGAAAAGTGCGAGCCACCCCCCGGCGCGCCAGCTCATCGGGCGACTTGCCAACAATCGACTCGCCATCGAGCACGATGCTGCCGTGGCTTGGCGTGTAAATGCCAGTGATCAGGTTGAACAGCGTGGTTTTGCCGGCACCGTTGGGGCCAATCACCGCATACACAATGCCTGCGTCAATGCTGAACGACACGTTTTGCACCGCCCGGACACCCCCAAAATGGATCGAGAGGTCTTTGACTTCCAGCAAGGCCATGCTCATTCCCCTTTGCTGAATTTGGCGGCCAGCGTGGGTACCAGCCCTTTGGGCATAAAAATCATGCACAGCATCAAAATCGTGCCAAAGGCCACGGTTTCCCAGCCTTCAAATGAGGTCAGCGCCTGCGGCAAGGCAGTGAGCAGCACAGCACCCACCACCGAACCATACACCGAGGCCATGCCACCAATCACCACCATGGTGACCAGCTCAATAGAGTGGAAAAAATCCGCCAGGTTGGGCGTGACAAAACCAACGTAATGCGCGGTCACACTGCCCATGAAACTGGCAAAGGTGGCGGACATGACAAAAATGGCGACCTTGTAGCGCACCACATCAACCCCCACCACCTTGGATGCCACCTCAGACCCGTGCAGCGCGCGCAAAGCCCGACCAAACGGCGAATCAATCAGGCTCAGCGAGGCCCAGATGCTAAAAACAAGCAAAAACGCGCAAATCCAGTACCAGTGTTTGTCGCCCGAAATCTCAAAGCCGGCCAAGCTCAGCGACCCTACCGGCATGCCGTCTGGCCCGCCGGTCAGGCCAGCCTCATTGCGCACGGTAATGTTGATGATGATGGTAATGGCCCTTGAGCTTGAAAATCGGCCGTGCCACCAGCGCGGCCAGTGCCGCTGCCGCCACCATGCCAGCGCCCATGGCCAGCAGCGGGGGCCAGCCAAAATGGCTTGGCAACACGGCGCTGGCATAGGCCCCGATGCCCAGAAAACCGGCATGCCCCAGGCTGATCTGCCCGGCAAAACCAATCAGCAGATTGAGCCCCAGCACAATCACCGCGTTGATCGTCATGCGGATCGCCAGGTCAACATAAAAACTGTTGGGCAGCACCCACGGCAACACCAGCAAAATGGCCAGAATGATGTACATCCCGAAAAAGGGGTTTTTGGCCATGGCTTAGACCCGCTCGGTGGATTTGCCGCCAAACAGACCGCGCGGCATAAAAAACAAAATCAGCAGAATCAGCACAAACGGCATCGCGTCCTTGTAAGCCGACGAGATGTAGCCGGCACCCAAGGCTTCCAGAATACCCACCAGCAAACCGCCCACCACGGCACCCAGGCCGTTGCCCAGGCCCCCCACCACAGCAGCCACAAAGCCCTTGAGCCCCAGCATGATGCCCACGTCATACGAGGTCAGCGTGATCGGGGTCAGCAACACACCGCCCAGCGCGCCCAGCGCGGCCGACATGGCAAAGCTCAAAAGCAGTACCCAGTTGGTGTTGATGCCCATCAGCTCTGCGGCCACCCGGTTGTGCGAGGTGGCCAGCATCGCCTTGCCGTGCAGCGTGCGGTTAAAAAAGTACCACAGCGCCACCACTACCACGGCGGTCACCCCCAGCACCCACAGGCTTTGCGGCATCAGCGTGGCACCCATGAAGTTCAGCGGTGTGTCGCCGGAAAACGCCGGCAAGCTGAAGGTGTTTTTGCCCAGCCAGACCTGGATCAGCCCGCGAATCACCAAAGAAGCCCCGATGGTGATGATGATCAGCGTCACCGGATCGGCCCCCTTGACTGGTTCAATCGCCAGTTTCTCAACCATCACGCCGACGATGGCTGGCACCGCAATCGCCAGGATGAGCGCGACCGGCAACGGCAGACCAGCCTGGCTGAAAAACACCGCCAACATGCCGCCGAGCATGATGAACTCGCCCTGGGCAAAGTTGATCACGTTGCTGGCGTTGTAAATCAGCGTGAAACCCAACGCCGCCAGCGCATAGGTGGCCCCGACGGTGATGCCGGAAAACAAAAATTGCAAAAATTCGCCCAGCATCAGTGGCTCCAGTGCGCCTGGCGATAACACCCGCTTTGGGTGGTGGACCTCAACATGGTTTTGTCTCCTGTTGTTGATGGCGATCTGCAACCCGAGGGTGGCAGTCGGCCGCCAACTTTGATTATTGGGTGTGCGACCTTAACTTGAATGGTAACGAGTGTGTCTGCGCGTTCATGGCCGTCATCGGCGGCCTTGGCAAATTATCCATCCCGCCACAGCTCATATAGCTCGGTCACCACCACATTGGACTGTTTTCAACCACCAGTAGCATCGCAGTTGCGTCAAGGCTGTCAGTGTTCAACGTGCCACTGATGACAAGCGCGCACCATGCCCCTGTCGCGCGTGGCAATCGGGATGGTCAATATTCTGGCCAAATGAAAATACGGTACGTCGTAGGGAGTCAAGATGTACACGATGGCCAGTTTGCCCAGCAACTCAAAATTGACACCCAGTGCGGGGATATCAGTCGGTAGTGCGTCCAGAACTTCGAGCGAGGTGGCGAGCCACTGCTTTGTGAACTGTTCTGGCAGGTACCGGCTTTTTTGACCAAATGCCCTGCAACTTCGATATCAAAATGCAGTGGCACGACAAATCTGCTGTCGTCACTGAAAACCCGCTCCTTCAGGCGCCTGGAATAGTTGTCACCTTCTGGTGATGGGATGAACCAATCTATGCAAGTGTTCGCATCAAGAACGATTTTTTTCACACGGCCCTGCGGCTTTCACGTGTGCTTTGCAGGTCTTGAATCAGATCAGTGGACGACAAAGGCATTTTTTGGATGATTCGATTCAATTTTTGGAACGCCTTTTTCAGCTTTTCGCGGTCTCCGGCACGGGTTGTCACTTCCAAAATTGGCATGCTAGATTTCGCTCATCTTCAAATTCAGATTTCTTGATCCGGGCGGAAATTTGAATGGCACTGAATGCGTCCTGTAGCTGCTGCTTCCAGCCGCAGATGCTGGAGAAAGCGGCAAGATGCCGTTTCTACAAGTGCCAAGCCTGATTCCGGTTTTTTCAAGCACTTGCCCAGTACGGATCAGGAAATCTGAAATTAGCAAGCCACATGAAGCAACTCTCGCGATCAGGTGACGGCGGTCAATGCGTAGCGGACTCACTTTAACGGCGAACCTTGGCAGGTTGTTCGATTGGCCGTTCACACACTGCCATATTCCTGTGGCACCGCCCAAAGATACTGGCTTTGGTTTTTGACTACAGGGCCAACCCGAAGGCTGTCGATTGCCCCTGAGCGTGATGGTTTGCGCATGCAGCAAGCCATGCGCGAGGAGTGACCGCAATGATCGCTGTCTTTGACTCCAACATCGTCATTGATTTTTTGAATGGCATCGCGCAAGCCCGCGCGGAGCTGGCGCAATACAAAAGCGCTTATATCAGCCCGATTACCTGGATAGCGGCGCAGGTGAAAGCGCCCCAAGGTTAACGTTAAACAACGCCGGATGTTCTGTAGGAGCTGCGCCCCTCGCAACGAACTGTGCGCATGTCGGCAACACCCATTCGCGGCGCGGGCGCCGCTACCCTATCAAAGTTTCATGCTTCGGGGTGGTCGCTGGACCATGAAGGTTTGAAAGAGGCAATGCGGGCGGTGGTGAACAGCCATTTCCAGCGGCTGGAACTCGACGATCAGACCCTTGCAGCCGGGCTCGCCATTTGCCGCGAGACGCGATTGAAGCCGCCAGATGCCTTGATCCTGGCCAGCGCCAGGGTGAATGGCTGGCTGTTGGTCACGCGCAACACCAACGATTTCCCGCCGTCCATGCTGGGGGTGCGTGTGCCGTATGCAATGGGATAATTTTTGCCCGGTGGGTGTGGGGTGTCAGATGGTGATGCTGCGGCCTGAACAAGGCCCAATCAAACGGCAGCACGAGCGGTGGCGCTCGGTCACCGAAGGTCATGGCACGCAGGATGGTTGTGCCGATTTCCAGCGACTACACATTGTTCTTGCCTTTGGTGTCTTTGGCAGCGGGTAAGTCAATGGTGACGATGCATGCCCGGATGCCTTGGCGGCCAGCGGCTCAGCCGCGCATCAGCGCCTCGACCTCGGCCACGCCCACCGGCACGCCACGCGTGATCAGCTCGCAGCCGGCATCGGTCACGATGGCATCGTCTTCAATGCGAATGCCAATGTTGTGAAACGGCTCGGGCACGCCTTCTGCCGGGCGCACATAAATGCCGGGCTCGATGGTCAGCACCATACCGCTGCGCAAAATGCGCGCCGGCCGGTCCCGAATGATGTCGCCGATGAGCGCGTCTTTGCGGCTGATGACCTGGCCAATTTCTGACGGCTCGGTATAAGCACCGCAGTCATGCACATCCATGCCCATCCAGTGGCCGGTACGGTGCATGTAAAACTGGAAATAGGCGCGTTTTTCAATCACGTCGTCCAGGCTACCAACCTTGTTGGCATCAAGCAGGCCCAGGTCGAGCATGCCTTGCGCCAGCACTTTTACCGTGGCATCGTGCGGGTCGGTAAAGCGTGCTCCTGCTTTGGTAGCAAGTATTGCCGCCTCTTGCGAGGCCAGCACCAGTTCGTACAGTGCTTTTTGCGGGCCACTGAACACGCCACTGGCCGGGAAAGTGCGGGTGATGTCTGACGCATAACCGTCCAGCTCGCAACCCGCATCAATCAGCACCAGCTCGCCAGCGCGAATCAGCCCGGTATCGGCGCGGTAATGCAGCACGCAGGCATTGCCACCTGCGGCCACGATGGAGCCGTAAGCCGGGTATTGCGAGCCGTGGCGGCGAAATTCGTGCAGCAACTCGGCATCCAGGTGGTATTCGCGCACTTCGCGGCCGGCGCGGATCATGCCGGCGCAGCGCTGCATGGTGCGCACATGGGCGTCGGCGCTGATGCTGGCGGCGCGGCGCAGCACGGCTTGCTCGTGTGCATCTTTGACCAGCCGCATTTCGTCGAGCAGGCTGCACACATCGCGCAGCTGGTCGGGGCACAGCGTGCCGTAGCGCACCCGTGCACGCAGACTGCCCAACCAGCCGTCAATGCGCGACTCCAGCCCTTTGTGGGTGGCAAACGGATACCACACCGACTGGCAGCCATCGAGCAACGTGGGCAATTTGGCATCCAGCTCGGGCGTTGCAAAAGCCTCGTCAAGGCCCAGCGTCTGTGGCGCAGCCTGTGGCCCCAGGCGCACGCCGTCCCAAATTTCGCGCTCCGGGCTTTTCGGCTGGCAAAACAGCGTGGTGTGGCCGTTTCCAGCAATGACCAGCCAGGCGTTCGGTTCGGTAAAACCACTGAGGTAATAAAAATAGCTGTCGGGGCGAAATAAAAAGTCGCTGTCGCGGTTGCGTTGTTGTTCGGGCGCAGTGGGAATGATGGCGATGCCACCGGGGCCCATCTGGCGCGCCAGTTGGGCGCGGCGTTGGGCGTAAATTGAAGTGTCGGTTGGGGTCATTTTCGGGTTTGGTGCTGGGTTGTTGGCGTGAGTCGGTTGATTTTCGGGGCTATTGACGTTCAGGTGCTGTCCGGCTGCAAGTTGAGCTGTGCCAAGCGCTGTTGCGTGCCCACGTCGGTCCAGCCACCTGTGTACAGCTCGGCTGACACCTGGCCCTGCGCCATGGCGGCGCGCAGCAGTGGGGCCAGCGCTGCCTTCAAGCCAGCTGGGTTGCCAAAGGGAATATTGCACCAGGGCAGCGCAAACAGCGCCCGGTGGTACAGGCCAATGGTGGAATAGGTGTAGCGCGGGCGGGCATCATCGGCCGGCAAATTGAGCGCCAGACCGCTGTCGGCATCCAGCCCGAAATCGCCACGCGGGTTGTGATCGGGGTTGGGTACCAGCCACAGATGCGCCAATTTGCCACCCGCTGCAAACTTCGCAACAGCCGCTTGCGAAAACCTGAAGTCAGGCACAAACACATCACCCGCCAGCACCCAAAACACATCGCCTGCGCCACCCTGCGGCTGCGGACACAGCAGCGGCAAGGCGCGGCAAATGCCGCCGGCGGTTTCCAGCGCCGCGCCGAAATCTTGCCCCTCGTGCGAATAATCAATATGCAAGTGCTCTGTGGTTGATAGCTGCTTGCGCTTGTCCAGTAAGGGCTGGAGCATGAAAACATCATGAAACGTTTGGGCAATCTGCTGGCCCAGCCAAGCGGTGTTGATCACCACCCTGGTGATGCCAGCGCGCGCCAGCGCCTCCAGGTGCCACTGCAGCAGCGGCTTGCCGTGTACCGGCAGCAACGGCTTGGGGCAGGTGTCGGTCAGCGGGCGCATGCGCTCACCGCGTCCAGCGGCCAGCAGCATGGCCGACACTGCCACGCGGCCAGGTGCAAGCGGGGCTTCAGGCGGGGCAGGTGGTAAAGGCATGGCGATTTGGTTTGGCAGGACAGTGCCCAAGCATAGCCTGCTGCGCGGGCAGCCGCTGACGCGGCTGTCAGCTTGCCGCCGACAACCAGTGCACCGCACCCCGGTAAGCGTGCCAACTGGCATGCCCCAGCAACGGCCCCACCAGCAGCAGCCCCAGCGCCCACGGCAGCAGCAGGGCCGCAGCTGTCAGCAGCACGATCAATGCACCCCATAGCAGCATCACCCCGGTGTTGTTGACCACCACCTCCAGACTGGTGATGGCTGCCGTGATGGCATCGGTGTCGCGGTCCAGAATCATCGGAATCGACACCGCAGAAATCGCAAACACCAGCGTGGCAAAGACCCCGCCCACCAGCGTGTAGGCCAACACAAATTCCAGGTTGTCCGGGTTGAACACCGCTTGCACCACGCCCACCGAGCTGGGCATGCCGGTATTGAAAAACACCGCAATCACCACCAGCGATGCACGCCCCCATAACAACTCCAGCACGATCAGCACGCCCACCAGCAGGCCCATGCTGCGCAGGTGGTTTTTCCAGCAGGTCAAGGACGCGGCAAAGCTGGGTTGTAGTCCAGCCTCCAGCCGGCGGCTCACGTCGTACAGGCCCATCGCCAGAAACGGCCCGATCAACAGGCAACCCGAGGCAATCGTCATGGTGAACTCAGGCCTGGCGCGAAACACCGCTGCCAGCGCTTGCGCCATGCACCAGAATGCTGCGCCATAAAACAGGCTGATACCCGGGTGTGCCCGCAGATCACGCCCGCCCAGCCGCAGCCAGCGCAGCGGTGCTGTCCAAACCAGTGTGATGATGTCCCGAGGCGGCGCCTCAGATGGCGGTGGCACATAGGGTGGCGGTGAGGCTTCGTCTTGAAAATTGCGCATGCAGCAAGACTAGCCGGGTGCTGGTGGCGTGGCAATTAAGGTAAACACCAGTAAGCCGATCGCGCCAAAGGCCAGGTGTTGGACGGGCGTTGTCCTGTGTATCATCCACGCTACCACCCTACTTAGGAGCAGAGAATGGCATTCATGGACTTCCTCAAAAAGCAGTTTATTGACATCATCCAGTGGACCGAAGCGTCAGACGGCACGCTGGCCTGGCGCTTTCCGATGGCAGGCATGGAAATCCAGAACGGCGCGCAGCTGGTGGTGCGCGAGTCGCAATTGGCGCTGTTTGTCAACGAGGGCCAGGTGGCTGACATCTTTGGCCCAGGCACCCACCGGCTCACCACACAGACGCTGCCAGTACTGACCTACCTGAAGAATTGGGACAAGCTGTTTGAGTCGCCCTTCAAGAGCGATGTGTATTTTTTCAGCACGCGCCAGCAGCTTGACCAGAAATGGGGCACGCCGCAGCCCATCACCATCCGCGATGCCGACTTTGGTGCGGTGCGGCTGCGTGCCTTTGGCAATTACACCTTCCGCATTGTTGAGCCCAAGCTGTTTCACACTGAAATTTCGGGTACGCGCGAAAACTACACCACCGAGGACATCGACGGCCAACTGCGTGGCCTGGTACTGCAAAACATCAGCAACGCGGTGGCCAGCAGCGGCATTGCGTTTTTGGACCTGGCGGCCAACCAGCTCAGCTTTGCCCAGGCATTGACCCGCCAACTGTCGCCCGAGTTTGAAAAAATCGGCTTGAAGCTCGAAGGCATGACGGTACAAAACGTCTCGTTGCCCGAAGAGTTGCAAAAAATTCTCGACCAGAAAATCGGCATGGGCATGGTTGGCAACGACATGGCCAAATTCATGCAGTACCAGACGGCGCAGGCGATTCCTAAATTTGCCGAAGGTGGTGGTGGCAGTGGCATTGCCGGTGATGCCATGGGTCTGGGGGCCGGTGTGGCGCTGGGGCAAGTGCTGGCGCAAAACCTGGCCGCTGGCCTGCAGCCGCAACACGCGCCAGCAGCACCGGTGGCCGCCGCGCCAGTGGGCATGAAGGCCGAGGATGTGATGGCCACGCTGGAAAAGCTTGGCGACCTGAAAGCCAAAGGCATTCTGACGCAAGAGGAATTTGATGCCAAAAAGGGCGAACTGCTGAAGAAGCTGATTTAGCTGCTGTCCAGATTCGGCTTGCTTCGTGCACCCGACAGAGCTTTTGTTAGCTATGTTAAATGTAGCTTCTAGCGCACATTCTGCATGGGCTAGAGGCTTATTTTATTCAAAAGACGCTGACAACTCAGATTCTGATGAAATGACATGATGCGAAGCCATTGCGATCCGTCATTCCGGCAAAGGCGGGAAGCCAGTCCGTGTCGGCCAACCCTGGATTCCCGCCTTTGCGGGAATGACGAGCGGTGAGCAGTTACAAAAATCTTGACGGACCAACGGATCGGCCTCAGTTGTTGAGGAAACGCTGCCATGGCCAGTAACCCCAGCCAACGGACCTACACCGCGCCCTGCCCGGGCTGCGGCGCGCCGGTTAACTTTGCCAGCGCGCAGTCCACCCACGCGGTGTGCGGCTACTGCCACAGCAGCATCGTGCGCAACGGCGAGGTGCTGTCGCGCATCGGCAAGATGGCCGAGCTGTTTGATGACCACAGTCCGCTGCAATTGCAAGCGGCTGGCATCTGGCGTGGTCAAGGTTTTACGCTACTTGGGCGGCTGCAATACAAATATGGCGAGGGCATCTGGGCCGAGTGGTATGCACTGCTGGCCGATGGCAGCAGTGCCTATTTGAGCGAAGACAACGGTGCCTATGTGTTTGCCACGCCGCAGGCGGTCAAGCGCGCCATGCCTGTAGCCGAACAATTCAAACTGGGGGCCAGCACCGCCATCAATGGCGAGACGTTCAGTGTGGCCTCCAATCAGCAGGTGATGCTGCTGTCAGCGCAGGGTGAACTGCCGCATTTGCCGGTGCTGGGGCAGCCATTTGCGATGGTGGAGCTGCGCAGTCAGGGTTCGGCTTACGCTGCCAAGGTGCTGAGCATTGACTACAGCACGCAGCCGCCCAGTGTCAGCATGGGCCAGCCGGTGCGGCTGGAAGACCTGAAGCTGACCGGCTTGCGCGAAGCCTCGGTCAAATCTGAAGTCGGCCGCCAGTTCGATTGCCCCAACTGCGGTGCCAGCGTCAGCGTCACGCTGGCGACCAGCCAGAGCGTGAGCTGCCCGTCGTGCAAGAGCCTGATCGACGTGTCGGGCGGCATTGGCGGCGAACTCAAGTCAGCGTTGCAAGACGAGCCGGTGCAACCGCTGATTGCGCTGGGCAGCGTCGGCCAGCTGCAAGGTATGGCGTGGCAGGTGGTGGGTTTTCAGCACCGCATGGGCACTGACCCGAGCGACCCTGACGAGCAGTTTGGCTGGGAAGAGTATTTGCTCTACAACCAGCAGCGCGGCTTTATTTTTCTGGTCGATTCCACCGACGGCTGGAGCGTGGTCAAGCCCGCCACCGGGGCGCCGGTGGTCAGCGCCAACGGCCAGAGCGCCAGCTACCTGGGCACCAAATACCAGCTGAAAGAAAGCTACGACGCCGAAACCACCTACGCGCTGGGCGAGTTTTACTGGCAGGTCTCGCGCGACCAGCGCACCGCCAACCGCGACTTTGCCAGCGGGGCGCATATTTTGTCGATGGAGCAGTCGGCCAGCGAGGTGGTGTGGTCGGTGGGCAGCCAGATCGACAGCGACAAGGTGGTGGCCGCCTTCAAGCTTGAGGGCAAAAAAGATTTGCTCAAGCGCAGCGATGCCGGGCCGGTGAGCCTGGGCTCAGGCATGAGCCTGCGCACCTTGATCATCATTTTTTTGCTGTTGATCCTGCTGTCGATCATCATCAGCCGCTGCTCGGATTGCGACCCCAAGGTGGAAAACTGTAGCTCATCGAGCTCGCGCAGTTCGGGTGGCTCGTTTGGCGGGTTTTCCAGCGGTGGTGGGCACAAATGATGACCATAATTGCCATCATCAAAATGTGGTTCACTTTTGTTAGGATGGGGTAAAGAAATGGCTGTTGTGGAAAACATTGCACTGGAAAATAAAATTCAACTTAGTAATATTAAAACCAATGTCGAATACAGCGCCAACGACCCGGAAGATGGCAGATATTGTCGGGCATGATGTTTTACTTGCGTCTCCAATGACGTATCTGCGCTGCTGGACGATATTTTGACTGAAACCACGACGGAAACATCTCAAATGATGTTGAAAATCAAGAGAACTGGTAAGTATTAAATAGGTGGTATAGATGCCTTATATTGATAAAAATACATAGAAACTGTAAAATAAAGTCATTTACATAGTAGCTTAGCGGGCAAGTTACCCATTGACTGAGGTGAACATCATGGACATGG
>JFJP01002257.1_pt1 | contig 12187 bp, 10 predicted proteins | sample 431651 | NCBI WGS metagenome assembly JFJP01 (sample SAMN02602958, study PRJNA72255) | Microbial mat metagenome, whole genome shotgun sequencing project. | biome: fresh water; feature: sink hole; material: water; isolation source: purple microbial (photo- and chemosynthetic) mats found in... | reverse complement strand
TTGTGAAAGTATTCAGTTGAAGAAGACTGACAAAGAATCCCCATCACTTTCAAACCGCCCGATTTTGACGACTATCAGAACGCCGCTGGCATGCTTGAGCAAACCTTCCCAAAGTTTGCCAGTAATACGCACATCCTTGCTGATGAATTGTGCCCGTCTTCTGTGAAAATATCTTCTGAACTGAACACGTCCTTATGGTCCGCCATGTCCGTGATCTCGGTTACATATTGGGGACGATCTTCAATGGATCGGGCGGGCAAGTCTTGGCCTGGAGTATTCAGGATTGATGGTCATGAGGACGCTCAGCTTCGGCTATTACGAGGCTTTATGATGCGGTTGCGTGTGGTGGCTCCATCAGCCGCCCATCACACGGTTCTTGCCCGCACGTTTCGCCAAATACATGGCTTGATCGGCTCGATAGACGGCGTCGATGCCGGATTCATCCTTCCCCACTTGCGCCACCCCGGCGCTGAAGGTGATCAAGATATTCTCCTTGCCCGACAGGAAGAACATCTTGGTCAGCTCACGTTGCAGGCGGATCATTATCTCTATGCTGTGCGACAGTGGTGTGTCCGGCATCAGAATGACGAACTCCTCACCACCGTAACGCGCCAGCGTATCATTCGGGCGCATGCATTGGCGGGCGACATTGGCCAAATGAATCAGCGCTTTGTCACCCGTTTCGTGACCAAGGCGGTCGTTCAGTTTCTTGAAGTTATCGATGTCGAGCAGGCAAACTGACAGCGGCTGATTCCTGCGCTGGGCGTTGGCAATTTCGCGACTCAACGCATCATCCAGGCCCTTGCGGTTCAGCGCATCAGTCAATGGGTCGTGGCGAGCCTGCGCACTGACCTTGTCCAGTTCCTCATACAAGCGCGCCAAGGTGGCCTCAGTCGCCACCACTTTATCCTGCATGTCCTGCAACTGATGGCGCGCCTGGGAGGTTCCTTCCGACATCGTGCGGGTGGCGTCAATGACCTCTTGCAGGACCGGACCGAGATCATCGATCCTCGTTGCTGCTTTGATTTTTGTGGCGCTAACTTCAATTTTTTCCTGAAATGAGGCGCTCGAATCGTTCATTATCGCCAGACTTTTGACGAACGTTGCCAGCATGGTGCGCATATCTTCGCGCGCCTGGATTGATTGACGTCTCGCCTCACTTTGTTTTGCGATGACTTCGCGCAGGCGACGCTCCATGTCGTCCAGATGCCTGAGCGTGATTGGCAGTTCGACAATGCTCAGCAAGCCATCAACCTGTCCCTTCAGCCAGGCTTCATCGAGGGTCAACTGACCGATATTCTCGAGCATCAGGTGTATCAAGTTGAGCAGCGAATTCTTGATTTGCCCCTGCTCTTCAGCCGAGATCAGTATTTGATGACCCACGTTCGCCAGCGAGTCCTGCATCAATTGACTATCGACCGGTGGCCTGCGCAGTGTCTGCACCAACTCGCTGACCATACTCGGCCCCCGCTCGTTCCTGTCACCGAGTGCAGGTAATGTACTCTCCATGAATCGGGCCAGTTCATGCGCAAACGTGGAAGCTAGCACCGTTCCATTGGACGTCTCGACCCCATTTCTTCCCGTTGTCACGGCATTAATGAAGTCCAGTAGCGCGTTCTCAACCCCTCGCCAGCTGTTGCCTGCGATCGCAGCATCGAGATTCGCAAGCGATTTCTGGTGTTCAACGCTATTAGCGGGCATCGCCGCCGCGATTTTCTGTAACTGCTCGGTAGGGAATGGGGCTTTGACGGGAAGGTTGGCAATCTGGTTGTAATACGCCTGATAATTCGCCGGCGTCGGCGCCCGATTGGCGGCGGCGAGACGCATTAATGTTTCACGGGCGATTTCGGCTGGATTCTTGGGATGATTCATCGCCGCAGACTTGAAAGCATGTGGAGAAGCTCACTAATAAAAAGATTCAGAGTCGATGAACAACTACATTGACGTGACGTTGGGAGTAGGGCTTTACGTTTGCTCAAAGACCATTGTGTTGGCCTGAATTCTAAACGAATTGGATTATGTTAGGGTGCGCAAGCCTTGCTACGCGACGCGGTAACCGATTGTCCGAGCTTGAACGGACGCTGAACCAAACAAGAGAATGCGTCCTCGCGGAACTCGCTTAGCGCAATGTGTGCCGAGCATATGTGGAAACTCGGGTATCTGACCGACCAGACTTTCGTCTTGTGAGCTCCGCGAAGCGGATAAAAAGCGAGAAGCAATAGGGAATACTGACCACGGTTTCAATTCTTTTACTTGCTTAACCGTGGTCCCTAATCTCGTTTATTGGCTATCGCCGCCGGGAAAAATTGCTTGGACGACGCGTGTCATGGGGTGCTCACCAATGATCGGTTCTGTAAGGCTTGTAGATAGGGCGTCTTCAGGGGAATGCCTTGGAGGTGGCTATAAACATCGGCCCTTCGAGTGGCATGTTCGTAGATCGCCATTTGACGGGCGTTTCGGGGCAATTGGTGATTCTTTCGGATTCTAAATGACTACGCCTCTTTAGCCCCGTATCTGCGGCGAACCGATTTCAGCGCCCGGTGAGCGGGTACTGAGCGACGATTAACCAGTCGGTGATGGGGATATCCTTGGAAGAGCGGCAGACCGCGAGTCGGTCAAAGACGATTTCACGGGCGTTGAATGTAATGGCCAGTTCTTCGCGTTGCTTCACCGTCTCCGGGCGCAACTGCCCGTATGCAAGACTCAGGTGCGGGTAGGGGGACATTCCCTCGTGGGTTCGGGTGCACGCCTTGAGCTCGCTTTGCAGATGGTCAAATACCGGCTCATGAGCAAACCGCAGGAACAGGCAGCGGAAGAAATGGCTGCTGCACTCAAGTCGCTCAACACGCCAGCGCTGCACCGGCGTCTCTGCGGCCAGGCGGGATAGTGGTGCTGCAAGTTGTTCCGGGGACTGGAGCATATCGCCCTGAATCGTGACGTGAGGCGTGAACGCACTTTCGCCCAGCTGTGTCGAAAGACTTGATATTGTTTGTGTCAATGCTTCTTCTTGCACTGCCTCTGGCAGCAGCCAGACAGAGTATTCAGGACTCATCGCGTAATCCACGTGTAAACAGCAGCGGACGTTTCATTTCCCAACGCTGGCCAGCACGTCGGCCTTGAGGAAGCGTTCGACAAACAACATAAACAGGATGGACGGCACCAGCAACAGCAGCGCCGTGATCGAAGCGATCTGGTAGTTGCCTTCCAGCGCCGCGTTGAGCATGGTGAGCGGCAGCGTGCGCACGTCGGGAACGCCGACAAAAAACGTCCCGGAAAACTCGTCGAGCGAAATCAGGAACACAAAAATGGCGCTGGCCATCAGACCTGGCGCCGCCAGCGGCAGAGACACCGTCATGAAAGCGCGCAAGGGCGTTGCGCCAAGATTGCGCGCCGCTTCCACCTGGTCTTCGCCAATCGCGGCAAACGCGGCTGAAGCGATCCACACGGCGAACACTAGCCCCTGAATGGCGTGCACCAGCATCACCCCCCAGATTGTCCCGGTCAGGCCCAGGCCGTAGAAAATACGGGCGATGTTCATATGCACGGCAACGGTTGGAAACGCCTGTGGCAGCAGGAAGAAGAGCAGGAATAGGCTGCGCAGCGGCAGTTTGCGCTTGGACAGCGCGTAGCCCGCCGGGATGGCCAGCACCAGACTGAGCGCGACCGTCATGCAGGCGATCAGCAGGCTGGTCGATAGCGCTTTCATGGCGCCCGCCTCGGGACGGAAAACCTTGCTCCAGAAGGCGAAACCCCAGCGTATCGGCAATTTGGCCGGGAAATACCAGGCTTCGGCGACGGTCCAGATCAGCATGTTGAGCAAAGGGCCGAACACGGCGGCGGCCAGCAGGCCGATCAATGCGAAGCGCAGCAGCGAGCTGGCGATGCCAGGCACGCGGAACTGGACGAGTGGAAAACGATCCAGCGTCATGTTGGTTGCCCTCCTTCGCGTAGCCCTTGGCGTAAATAGAACCAGGCCGCCAGGCCGCTCATGGCGAACGACACGAAGCCGAGCGCGTTGGCCACGCCGTAATCGCCGTAGGAATTGACTCGCCAAGCCATATCGACGGTGAGCATTGTCGGTGATCCGGCGATGATCATCATCGGCACCGAAAGCGCCGACAGCATGGTCACGAAGGACAGAATCAGGCTGACCCAGACCGTTGCGCTGACCTGCGGCAGGACAATTTCCAGCAGGATGCGCAGCCGGCCAGCGCCCAGGCCGCGAGCGGATTCCATCAGTGAACGGTCCATCGATGCCATGGCTCCACTGATCAAGAGTGCGGCAAACGGTAGTTGCTTCCAGACGAAGGTTACGACGACGCCGCGCCAGTCGAGCAGGCTCATGGCGTTGAGCGGTTCCAGCAGTCCCAGCGACATGAGCGAGTTGTTGAGCATCCCGCTCTTGGCCAGGAAGGTGCGCATCAGCTGCGCAGCGACGACGAAGGGGATGAACATCGGCCAGCGGTAAATCCAGCGCAACGCGGCTACCGCACGCGAGTTTTCACCCAGAGTGAGGTAGCCGGCGATCGCCACCGCCAGTACGCCAACTAGTGCCGTCGACAGCAGGGTGACGACGACCGTCAGCCAAATGTCGCCGCCGTACAGCGCGAAGGCTTTCGTAAAATTGCCCAGATACCAACCGCCGGAGCTTTCGTCGCGGAACGCATACGCCAACGAGAAGAGCAAAGGGTAGACAAACAGAAGCCCCACCATCAGCAAGGCCGGCATTAGCAAGGCTAGGAGCGGCAAACTCTTGCGCAGGCGGAGCGTGGCCATCAGTTCTGCACCTTGGCTTCGTATTGCTCGCGCATGTCTTTGAAGAACGGCGCCAGCGGGAAGGGCTTGGCGTTCTTGGCCAGATCCTCCGGTGTGACATCGACGAACAGCTGATTCCAGATCTTGGGATCGAGCGCTGGCTTGACGACGTTGGCGTCGATGCCCGGATACCAGTTGAAGCGCTTTACGATGCCTTCGGCCTGAACTTCCGGGCTGGTCGCCAGTGCAATGAACTTCTTCGCCAGCTCGATGTTCTTGGCCTTTACAGGAATTGCGTAGTAGTAGGGCTGGCCGGGCATGCCGGGCGAGAGGATCTTGAGTTTGAGATTGGGTGCCAGGCGGCCTTCCGCTTTCCAGGTCTGGAACATGTCGACCCACACCGGCCCCATGGCGATTTCGCCCCGATTGAGCATGTCGAGCGTACCTGCATTGCCCGGGGTGAAGATCACCTGCTGGTTGAAGGATTTCAATTCCGAGAACGCCTTGTCCCAGCCTGCCGAGGCTTTCGCGTCGTACGGTCCCTGCTGGATCGTCTCCGGGTTGCCGCCATAGGCATACATCCAGCCAACCACGAAAGCGACGCCGGACATCCCGCCCTTGAGTCCGTTGTAGCCGAAGCTCTTGGGGTTCTTGGCGACGAAGGTGCGCAGTTCGTCGTAGGACGCGGGTGGCGTCTTGATCAGGTCAGGGTTATAGGCTAGCGCGGTCTGGCTTTCGAACATCGGCATCACATAGCCATCGACGTTAACGCCCAGTGCCTGTTTCGCGGACTGGCTGACGGCATACTTGCCGGTCGGGATGCTGTCGCGGTACTTCAGGAGCAGGCCGTCACGCACCATCTCGCCGGTTTTCTGCTGATTCGGAATGATCACGTCCGTATCCCATACGGCTACGCCGGCATTTTTCTGCGCCTGCAGTTTTTCCATCATCTTTTGCGAACCGGCGTCGTCCGGCCCGGTGCCGACCACGCTCACCTTGACCCCCGGATTCTGCTTCTCGAACAAGGGGCCAAGGTAGTCGGTCACGTAATCGACCATGTTTTGCGAACCACCGCTGATGACATTGAGCGTGACCTGCGCGTTAGTGGCCCCCGAGAAAGCGCCCAGGGTCATGGCGACGGAAATTGCCAGGCTTCGATTCAGCTTCTTCATGTTTCTCTCCTTCGAGTTGTGTGTGGCAAGTGTTACGTGAAAAACGAGTGCTAACAAAACAGGGGTGGAGGCTCAGGACGGCGGTCGTACCTCGCGCGCTGGGTCGCGCGGGAAGACATGCAGTGCCGGCACTGGAATATTCACCGTGGTGGCATCACCGCTCTGCACATGGCGCGGATGATCGATAAAGAACTGACCGCATTCGGTTTTTATCTCACAGCGGTAGCCGCCGCCAAGGTAGCTGACCTGGGTGATTTTTCCGGGTATGCGCAGACTGTCTGCAGACGGATTGTCGGCTTCACCCAACGACGCCATCTCGCTACGGAAGTGCACCTGCACCCGGCCAATCGGCGCTGGAGAATCCGGAGTACTGTCCACGGACACGGCTGCTTGCGGTACCCGTGCGACGCGCAGCAATACCTGCTCCCGATCACGCTCGGTTTCGCAATCGATGATGTTTTCCGCGCCCATGAACGAAGCCACATAAGGCGTTTGTGGTCGCTGGTAGACCTCTTCCGGCGATCCGATCTGGGCGATCTTGCCCTGGTCCAGGATCACCACTTGGTCGGCCATGACCATGGCTTCCTCGCGGTCGTGCGTGACGAGGATGGCGGTGACGCCAAGCTGGCGCTGAATCGAACGGATTTCATGCCGCATTTGCAGGCGGATGCGCGCATCGAGATTCGATAGGGGTTCGTCAAGCAGCAGGATCTGCGGTTCGACTGCCAGGGCGCGTCCGAGCGCAACGCGCTGGCGCTGCCCGCCGGAAAGTTCGTTGACCGAACGCTCTCCGTACCCCGAAAGCCCAAGCATTGACAGGAGATCGTCGACACGGCGCTTGATCTCGTCGCGTGGTACGCGCCGCAGCTTCAGGCCATAGCCCATGTTTTGCGCCACACTCATATGCGACCACAGTGCATAGGACTGAAAAACCATGGCCATACCTCGACGCTCTGGCGGCTCATTCTGGATATCACGCCCATTGACGTTGATCGATCCACCGCTGGCCGGGGTGAATCCTGACAAAGCACGTAGCAGCGTGGTTTTGCCGCAGCCCGAGGCGCCGAGGAGGGCGACAAAACTGCCTTGGGCGATTGAAAGGTCAATCCCTTTGAGCACCTCGTTGCTTCCGTAGGCTACGCGCAAGCCGCACAAAGAAATGATTGGATCCGTCCCCATTGCTTCCCCCGAACTATTCGTTACCGGCGGCTTGTCCAAAATGCACGCCGTCGCCGTTGTTTGATTGCACACATGTTCAAATGCGTTATTCTGGCAGGAAAAGATTACTGAAATATTACATGCCCCTTTTTGGTTCGACAATGACTGGGGTGGTAGCTGCCTGTTCAGATTGGTCTTTTCCTAACTATACAAAGGTTTCAGTCAATGGTGGTGACTTTTTAGGCTACTCTATCGGCCGGACTTCCATCCTATCTAACGTCTTTTTCCTGAGACTGATAAAATAATCTACAGCAAGTATGATCCTATTAAGTTAAGAACACGTGTGCAATTTTTGTAGTACGAGTCAATCCGGGCAATACCGTTTTGATCAGGCGCTTCGTACCATGACAGTAGGCGACGCAATGAATGAAGAAGTGAGTGCAGAAATCCCGCCCGGATGGGCGACAGCCGCCGATGTGGCTATTCGTGCTGGCGTTTCACGATCAGCTGTCTCGCGCACATTTACGCCGGGTGCCAGTGTGTCGCAGGCCACCCGCGAACGGGTGTTGAAAGCCGCAGACGAACTCGGTTACCAGGTAAACCGGCTCGCGCGTAGCGTCAACCAGCGCCAGAGTACGCTGGTTGGAGTCGTAATTCCCGGAATGCAAAACGAATTCGTGGTACAGCTACTCGGCCCGATCATACGCAACCTGGCTCGCTACTCGTTGGCCCCGTTGCTAATGGACGTCCGTGATCCTGAGCAAATGGAAAGTTCCTTGCATTACTTGCTGCAGTACCGAGTTGCGGGGGTTATCTTTACATCGGGGTCGCCACCGATCGAACTGGCCAGAGAATATCTGCGTCTTCAGGTGCCAGTAGCCATGATCAACCGCGATGCCAGTCTTGAGAGTGTTGACGTGGTAAGCAGCGACAACCGCCATGGGGGAGTACTGGCGGCGCGCTGTCTGATTGCTGCCGGTGCCCGGCGGCTGGCGTACGTTAATCTGCCAATGGGGACCTATTCGGGGGTTTCGCGGGGTGCCGGATTCAGTGAGGCAGTGGCGTTGTCCGGTCAGGACTCGATCAGTGTCGAACTTCTGCAGGGAAAGATTTCCGGATACGAAGGGGGGGCAGCCGTCGCTAGGCGGCTACTGGATCGACCGCCGGAACTGCGTCCGGAGGGTATCTTCTGCGCCAACGATTCGCTCGCCTTTGGCTTCATGGATTGCGCGCGCCACAGCTTTGGCCTGCGCATTCCGGAAGATATGGTCATTGTCGGTTTTGATGATTTGCAAATGGCCGCTGCGGCTTCTTTTGGACTCACTACCATCCGTCAGGATATCGAGGGACTGGCACGCGAAGCGGTTGATCGATTGGTCGAACGGATGTCGAATCCATCCAAGCCCGCAGAATCGCAAATCTTGCCAGTTGAACTGGTTATCCGTCGCACAAGTACTCGCTGAAGCTTGTCGCGGTCTGGTGCTAAGCGAATGTGCTGAAAATGGGATTCGAACCAATATTTGTGGCGCAAGATGTTATCTAGGTGGCTTCGCTGCATACCTGCGCAGCCAAGTTTTTCCTTCTGGCATGTCTTGCCGGTGCGTGATCAGGTATCAATCAGAGGGGAGTTTCGCAATGCAGGAGTCAAATGATTCAAGCGGAGCCAGTTCGCTGGAGTCGCGGTATTTCCTTGCTCAAGCCGTTGCCGAACACGCTGGAGTGATGGCGCTGGATCTATTTCGGCGACGCGATCAGCTGGTCATCGAGTCCAAGGGAATCCAAGACATGGTGAGCGCCGCAGATCGCGACGTGGAGCACTATATCAAGGGACAGATTCGTGCCGTTTTCGTAGCTGACGGGTTTTTCGGCGAAGAGGGTGGCGCAGATTTCGACGACGCCGAATACGTCTGGGTTGTTGATCCGATCGACGGCACAGCCTGTTTTGTGAATGGCATGCATTCGTGGTGTGTCTCGATCGCCATTCTATACCGTGGTCAACCGGTGATCGGCGTGGTCTACGACCCCAACGCCAACGAACTTTTCCATGCACGCACGGGCGGTGGTGCCTTCTGCGGCGCCAAAGCGCTACATGTGCATCCAGGGCAGTCGCTCAAAGATGGAGTACTGGGCGTCGGCACCTCTTTCCGGGTTGGTGTGGACGATTTCATCCCCTTCCTGAACGCCGTTTTGAATGACGAGGGAATGTTTATTCGCAACGGTTCGGGTGCACTCATGATTGCCTATGTCGCCGCGGGGAGATTGATCGGCTATTTTGAGCCACACATGAATGCCTGGGACGCGCTTGCTGGTTTCGTACTGGTCATGGAAGCCGGCGGAAGGTGCAATGCCTTTATGGAAAACAACGGTCTGATGCAAGGCAATGCGGTAGTGGTCGGCAATCCGGCTGTCTGGCGCATGATTGCCCAGCATGCCGGATTGCCGTCCATTAAACATTTGGAGGTTGCCACCGGTGACGATTGGCCGCATTTAGGAAACGGAATTCCACCGACCGCTTTCCGGCGATGAATCTGAAGAGATGATGGTCGCGTCGCGACCGCGATGCATAGATTTCATCTAAGGATAGATCGCGCGTTCCAGAACGGTTCGACTCATGCATAGAGCGGTGCTTGCCTAGGTCAGCCTGAATTGTTCTATTGATCCGGCACGAATTATTCATGACGCGGCGTAGCCGACTTTTGGGTCGCGGAAATAGTTGCTGACGCGCTGAGGAGATTTTTCCAGCGGTGTAAATCATGGATATTTCAGCCCGGATCAATAAGCTCAAAAAGAGCCTGCTTCCGTTCTCGCCGATCAGCGCTTTGCAAACGACTAGCATATTCAACAAGCTGAGAACTTTTTGGTGCGAATCCTTTAACCAAAAGTAACAGTACAGATTCCCCAACAAGCATTGATTGATCGGATTCTTTTTGAATCAACTCGGCCAAAATCCTTAACAATCCACTTATCTGAGAGTCTGGAATCAAGATGGACGGTAGCCTATTTATCAGCCACCGCCTCGCACTCACATCTGAATGACCTAGTAACCTCAACATTCTTGACCAAGCTGAATCGCCGCGACGGACTTCGCATATTGATGTCACCAACTGCGCCGCAAATAGGTCATTCGCTTCTTCCGTTAACAAGCGTTCCGCGAAATTGTAAAAATCCTCTAGGGGCAATATCTGTCGCAAAGCATCAAGGGCAACTCCATCACCGTTCTGAGTTCGCTCAGTAAGCTCTTCGCAAATTTCCTCAAGCTCAGCGGTTGTCAAGCCTTCAAAATCCGAGGAGTTAAAACCCTCAAGATAATCTCTGCCTGATAAGGCCAAGCGCTTATGGAGTCTTTCATAGGCTGCTGTTTGCATAACAATCCTAGTGCCAACGTAATAGGGATTTCAAAATCATCGGTTCAACCAATTGATAGTTGATGCTGCCGACTGTTCCCATATTCTGAAGTTGTCTAACTGTAGGCTGTTCGTAATTTTTCCAGACATAGCCACCATCCCAATTTAGAACGCCGCTTGAGTTAATTGCTCTATCAGGTGCCTGCCATACGTACACATCGCCGGTTGCCCCAGATGCATATTTCGATGACAAACCTCCCCAAAATTTCTCTCCGCCATTGGCCCAATCAAGTTTCTTATTCAAGAAACTCCAACCGTTAGCAATTTTCCCGCCCGGTGTTGTCTCTAGCAATGCAATACCAGCGGAGTCTGCTTGATTCATAGCAGCGACAAGATTACCACTCCAAAAGCCTGTTGCTCGACCACCTGTGCTGACATCCAGGTTCGCAACAAGTCCATCAATATTTCCACTAACAACGTAAGGCTTCAATGATATGCGAGCATTTGAAATCGTCCCACTGGGAGAAGTATTCGCAGCCGACATACGTCCAAGCGCTGCTATTTCTTCGGACAAAGCTGTTCCGTAAGGAATTACACTATTTACGCCAAAGCTGACATCATTAGCCGCAGCCGCGCCAGTACCGACAACCTTGATTTCACCAGATATCAAACCTGTGGCCGCTCTATTTGCGACCACCACCTCAACCAGTTCGCCGACCGACCGAAGTGCAAACTTTCCAAGGACAGATTCACCCGCAGTAAGCAAGGCAAGCCCCAGATCTACTGCCAGCAACACCGGTTCCAGTTTCTCGCCGGTATGAGCCGAGGAGATTATCCCATTGATTTCGCTGATGCTGTACAGCGCATCCGCCTTAGCGGCGGGTGTCAGCGGACCGGTCAGCAGATTTTGTAGTTCCGTCCTCTTCTGGTCGAGATCCGCTTCCGTCATTGACGTCGACTTCAAGTCGCTGAATGCCTTGTTTCTGTTATCGCGACTGACGCCGATATATTCCTTGACGATAGCGGCCTTATCTTCGGGAGTATGAGCGGCAGCCAGACGCGTCTGTTTGGCGACAATATCTTCCTTCGTCAGGAAGTTGTTCACCGTCTCGTTCTGTGCCGCCAGCGCAGCTGGTCATGCCATCCTTGCCGAGTGCAGCGGCGACGCCGCCGGAGACGGCCATGCTGCCGAGTTGGAGCGTTGCCGTTTGCATTTGCTGTGCCGACTGCGGATCACTGCCCCAACCACTGCCATCGGCACCGCCGATGGCCTGGTCGATGAGCGGATTTGCGATGGCGGCACCCGCTCCACCGATGGCACCGGACAACGCGTCCTGGCCCTTGAGTTGCGCCGCCACGGCGCCGACGGCGGCATGACCGATGATGTTCTCCGGCGACAGGGTGTCGGTGCTGAGCCCGATGGCGTTGGCCCCAACTGCCGCGAGGTCGGAGACCAGGCTTGATTTGAAGGCGCCGCCGAAACGACCGCCGTAAATCGCAGAATTGACGCCGGCATTGACCACCCCGCGGGCGGCCATTCCCACGAGGTTCTGACCGAAGGTATCGGCACTGAAGGAACCGACGATGTTGGCGCCCGTCGTTTGCACATTGGCCAGTTGGTTGATGCTTTGCATACCTTGTGCGGTATCGATTACCTGGGCATTGAGCACCCCGGCGGTCACCGCACTGGTCGCCCCGGCCTTGATCCCGGCCTCGAAAGCCTCACCGAAGCTCGCCCCACCGGCCAACTGCCCGGTC
>JFJP01042653.1_pt1 | contig 12188 bp, 7 predicted proteins | sample 431651 | NCBI WGS metagenome assembly JFJP01 (sample SAMN02602958, study PRJNA72255) | Microbial mat metagenome, whole genome shotgun sequencing project. | biome: fresh water; feature: sink hole; material: water; isolation source: purple microbial (photo- and chemosynthetic) mats found in... | reverse complement strand
CAAACCAAACCCAGGGTTCTCTTTACGGCAGACGGATATTTTTTCAAGGGCAAACCCATGGACAGCATCGAAAGGATTGCCGGCATTGTAAAAGAGCTGCCGTCCCTGGAAAAGATTGTCGTGATTCCCTATGTGTCTCAGACACCGGATATCAGTAAGCTCCCCAATGCCATCATGTTCAAGGATTTTAAAGATCCTTCCGCCAAAGACATCGTTTTTGAACCCATGAACTTTGATGATCCTTTGTATATCATGTATTCCTCCGGCACAACAGGGCTTCCCAAATGCATGGTCCAGAGTGTGGGCGGAGTGCTTCTGCACCAGAAAAAAGAACTGGTTCTCCACACAGACTTAAGAGAAGAAGACACCATTTTTTATTTCACCACCTGCGGGTGGATGATGTGGAACTGGCTCACCTGTAGCTTAAGCGTCGGCGCAACCCTGGTGTTATACGACGGCAACCCCTTTCACCCCGGACCCGATGCTTTATGGAAAATGGCCCAGGATGAAAAAATCACGGTCTTTGGCACCAGTGCCGGGTATATTGAAGCCCTGAAAAACGCAGGCGTCAAACCGGGTAAACAGTTTGATCTGACCTCCTTGAAATCGGTCCTGTCCACCGGGTCTCCCCTGTCTGACGAGAATTTTGAATTCATCTACACAGAAGTCAAAGAAGACATCCAGCTTGCCTCTATCTCCGGCGGGTCGGATCTCAACGGCTGTTTTGCTCTCGGCAACCCCATGGGCCCGGTCTACACGGGTGAGCTCCAGTGCCGGGGTCTTGGCATGAAGGTCTTTGCCTATGACGAAACCGGAACCCCTGTGGTGGGCAAACAGGCAGAGCTGGTCTGCACAGCCCCCTTCCCGTCCATGCCCATTTTCTTCTGGGGCGATACCGACGGCTCCAAATACCGGTCTGCCTATTTTGACGAATACCCCAATATCTGGACCCACGGGGATTTTATCATGGTCACGGAACGGGGCGGGGTCATCATGTACGGAAGATCCGACGCCACCCTCAACCCTGGCGGGGTCCGCATCGGCACTGCAGAAATCTACCGCCGCCTCGACGCCATGCCTGAACTGGAAGACTCCGTGGTTGTGGGCCAACCCTGGAACAACGATGTCCGTGTGATTCTCTTTGTCAAGCTTACCCCGGGCTACAAACTCGACGATGCCCTGAAGAAAAAAATCATGGCCGATATCCGGGTCAATGCATCCCCCCGCCACGTCCCGGCCAAGATCATTGAATGCCCAGATGTCCCCTATACCCTCAACATGAAAAAAGTGGAACTGGCCGTGAAAAAAATGATCGAAGGAAAAGAGGTCAAAAACAAGGACGCCCTGAAAAACCCGGAAGCCCTGGATTTTTTCGGGAATATTGCGGAACTGAAAGAATAAAAAACGCCGTATCTGCTGGTTTTTATTTTTAACCATGAAGACCATGAAGGACATAAAGTTTTTATCCTTCATGATCTTCATGCGCTTTATGGTAAAACGATAGATAATGAACGATAATTAATCCTGGAATTCGGCGGTCAGGCAGTTGCGGCCCGCTGCCTTGCTCTGATACATCAGGGTATCGGCCCCGTTTGATAAGACTTTCCAAGTGCCTGACCCTTCAGAACATTTCAGACAAAACTGGGTTTACTAAAAGTTATCTAAGCCAGATTGAAAACCTCAAAAAAGAACCTCCCGGATTCCAGCTGTTGACTCCTGGAACTGACTTTTTTTCTTGCCTTAACTTGCTTAGACCTGATAAAGAGACAACATGTTGTACCCGTATCAGGTTGATGAAAGTGGTGTGTTTGAACAATGGAGGCGTAAAGGTATGAGAAGCAAAAGGCCCTCTCCTTTGTCATATGTCTGGTATATCCTTGCGGCAGGCCTGTTCATCATTGCTGCTGGCTGCACCAGCGATGAATCCGCCATCGAGGTCGACCTGAACCGGCGGACCGACCTGATGGCGCCGGGACCCGGAAAATCTCTGGCCTATGCCTATCTTCCCCAGTACTCACATCAAACCTCCTATGAGCGTCACCGGCTCCTGGTGGAATATCTCCGTGACGCGACCGGCCTTTCTTTCCGGCAGGTCTACCCTGATACCTTTGATGAACACGAAAAAATGGTCATGAGGGGAGAAATCGACATCTCCTTCTCCAACCCGTTCGTCTATGTACGCCTGGCCAGGGGGGGAGCTTCGGCATTTGCCCGGACCATTGAACTTTCGGGCCAGCCGGACTTCTACAGCCAGATCATCGTCCGGGCAGACAACCGGGCCATCCGGACCATTGCGGATTGCCGCGGCAAACGATGGATTGCGGTGGATCCTACCTCAGCCGGGGGATATCTCTTTGCTTTGGGCCATTTCCATGACCAGGGAGTGTTTCTGAAAGATTTTACTGAAGTTGTCTTTGCTCCCGGTCCGGGAGGAAAACAGGAAAAAGTCATTCTATCAGTGTATGCCGGGAACTATGATATCGGATCAGTCAGGGATGGGTCACTGGAACTTATGGGTGACCGCATTGATCTCTCTCAGATTAGAGTTCTGGCAGAGAGCTGGCATTATCCCGGATGGGTCTATTCAGCCAGATCGGGATTGGATCCCCGGGTGGTGGAGCGGGTCACCCAGGCCATGCTCGCCCTGGTCCCGGATAACCCGGTGCACAGAAAAATTCTTGATACAGCCCGCTTTAAGGCAATTGTCGCTTCAAATGATGATGATTTTAAACCGATTCGCGATCTGGTGGCCAAGCTTGAGCTGGATTAAACGAGCCATAGCCGTTCGCATCTTCGACCGGATGCGGTTTCGGACAAAGATCGAGATCGGCATCACTGCCCTGGTGCTTATCACGGCCCTCCTTCTGGCTTTAGCTGCAGGACGGATTGCATCCAATGCCCTGAAGGCGGAACATCACAGGCGGGGTCTGGCCCTGGCCGAAATCCTGGCCACCCGAGCGGTTGAACCTCTCCTGGCCCGGGATCTGCTCCACCTGAAAAACATTGTTGACGACCTGAAGAAAATCGAAGGCGACCTACTCTATGCCTTTACTCAGGACGAAAATGGTCATGTCATGGCCCATTCCTTTCCCGGCGGGTTCCCTGAGGATCTGTTAGACGTCAACCGCATTGATGGTGACGCCAGGACCAACACCCGGCTTTTAGTGTCCGATGGGATGCTGCTGGACGATTTTGCGGCATCTGTTTCTGCGGCCGGCGGTTTTATCGGCACAGCCCGGCTGGGTATTTCCAGGGTCAACATCCAGGCAGCGGTCAACTGGCTGCATTTTTACCTGATCCTCATCTCTCTGGGAGTGCTGTCCATTGCCGTTACTGCCGGAACTGTCTATGCGAAAAGGATTACCGCCAGGATCAATATCCTCAAGCATCAAGCCGAAGAAGTGGTTAAGGGCAACCTGGATCTGCAGACCGGGCCGACACTGATCCGCAATTGCTGGGAGATCATGGATTGCGGGAAGGGTCAGTGCCCTGCCTATGGTGACACGCGTCGACGCTGCTGGCACATGGCTGGAACCCTTTGTGAGGAGTGTGACAAGGGCCGGTATCCGGAGAAGCTTGATTCCTGCAGGTCGTGCAGGGTATATCAGCGCAATGGTGGCGATGAGATCCAGGATTTGGCCGAGACCTTCGATGTCATGGCCCTGATCCTCAAGTCGCGCATTGATGATTTAAAACAGGTTCAGGAATCCCTGCAAAGCCAGCAGCAGCTTATTCGGACCATCCTTGATGAAACGCCGGACCTGGTGAGCCTCCTGGATAAAAAACTTGTTTATCGCCAACCCAACAAAGCCTTTGCCGTTTCTGTCGGTCGCACGGTTGAGGAGGTGGTTGGCAAGACTGATGCAGATCTTTTTCCACCCGATGTGGCGGCCCTGCGGGTGCAGCGTAACAGGGATGTCATGGAGACCAGGCGCAAGGCGGAGATGGAGAGCATCAGGGAATTGGACAATGAAACACGATGGTACCACACGGTGATCATTCCGGTAACTGACAGGGACGGCCACATTACCGGCGTGCTTCGCACAGCCAGGGATGTGACCGAGATCAAAACCGTCCAGGAACAGCTCATTCAGGCTCAGAAAATGGAGTCGGTGGGAAAGCTGGCCGGCGGTGTCGCCCATGAGATCAACACCCCCCTCGGGATTATCCTGGGGTATACCCAGTTGTTAAAAGAGGATGTTCCTCCTGAGAGTCAAATGCTGGCCGATTTACACATTATTGAGAAACAGGCCAGGGTCTGCCGGAAGATCGTGGCCGACCTTTTGGGCTATTCTCGCCAGTCCACCAGTGCCAAGCAGGATATGTGTCTCAACAACACCATTATGGAGAGCGTTTCCCTGGTCCGTCATACATTTGATCTGGACCGGGTCCGCATTATAGAAGACCTTGATGATCGCATGCCGGTCATTTATGGCGATCCGGAAAAGCTCAAACAGGTCTGGTTGAACATGTTGAACAATGCCCGGGATGTCATGCCCGGCGGCGGGATGGTTAAAGTTCGATCGCAACTTGACGTGCCGGCACACAAGGTCAGGATCTGGGTGGCGGACACCGGCTCGGGGGTCAGCAAGGACAATTTGAACCGGATTTTTGACCCCTTTTTCACAACCAAATCCGTGGACAAGGGTACCGGGTTGGGGTTGGCCGTATCTATCGGAATAATCAAGGATCATGGCGGACTGGTCAGCGTGAAAAGTCCGGCCAGGGGATGGTTTTCGCCTGATGAACGTCCTGGGGACCTTATCGGACCGGGGACAGTATTTGAGGTAGAGCTACCCCTGGACAATTCCAGTTACCATGAGTCCACAGAAGCAGGAGGAGAAAAAAATGGCGGACATAGCAGTCCTTGATGATGTCTTGGATGCCGGGATAATGGTCAAGCGTATTTTGGAACGTAAAGGGCACAAAGTTTTGGTGTTTTCCGAGGAGGAAGATTTCCTGGTTCATGCAAAAGAACACACCTTGGATCTGGTCATTTTAGACATCAAGCTGAAAAAAATGACCGGTGTGGAAGTTCTCGAAGAGTTGAAAAACATTCGACCTGAGGTCAAGGCGATCATGTTGACCGGCTACCCCACGTTGGAGACCGCACGGGAATCCCTGAAACTGGGAGCCGTCGAATATTGTGTCAAACCGATTGACAAGGATGAACTGGAACATAAAGTCGAGTCAGTCCTGCTGTCATAAAAAATTTACGGGATGTCTTATCGTGGCTGTATACGATTTGTTCAAACATTGGACTTACAAAGTTTTTGCTCCGGGAACCATTCTGCGCCGGAAGTATACGGCCTTCAGGGATCTCCTCAAATACGACACTGTCTGCCTGGAATTAATCGCCGACCTGGAAGAAATCGCTTTTGGATCAGAGTTTGCGGACTACTCCCGGATAACATGGCTCTCTTCAAGACTGTCCACAGCTCTGGGTAAAATGGCGGCTTCGCTGATGGCCATGGATCCGGTTCGTTACGCAGATCTGCCTGAATATCACCGGAAAATGGATTCCTGCATCCGCATGGGCCTGGACCTGCCCCAACCTGATGTGGCCCCTCCCCACATCCTGCCCTTGAGGGAATGTGCCGGGAAGCCACATCTGGCCGGTGGTAAAGCTGCCAATTTGGCGTCGTCTGCGTCAATTCCCGAAATTTCTGTTCCCCAGGCTTATGTTGTCACTATCACCGGGTCGACATTTTTCCTGGATACTAATGCCCTGACGGAACAATTGCAAAAGTGCCTCCGGCACATTGCTTTATCCAGGCCGGAAGCGTTGGCTGATCATTGTCGCCAGGCCCAGGCGGCGGTGATGGCGGCGGAGGTTCCGAACTCGCTGGCCCGGGAACTGACCGAAGCGGCCGCAGTGCTTTCCTCTGGAGGAAAACTTCTGGCCTTGCGCTCATCGGCTCAGGCCGAAGATGGAAAAGTATCCTTTGCTGGCCAGTTTGTCAGTGTGCTGGATGTCCCCGCAGACAAGGTACTGGATGCTTTCAAAAAGGTGGTGGCGGGAAAGTATTCTCCCCGGGCCGTGACCTATCGCATCCTCAACGGCCTTGCCGACGAGGACATTCCCATGGCTGTGCTGGTCATGGCCATGGTGGATGCCAGGTCAGCCGGTGTCATGTATACCTGTGACCCGGCCGCGCCCGGAGAAAAATCCTGCCAGAGCGCGCATTTGAGCATCTATGCCGTCCCCGGCCAGGGAAGGTCTCTCGTCGATGGCTGCATATCACCCCATGTGCGGCGTTTCACTCGCTCGATCCAGCCGGAGCGACTGCCTGACGGGGAAATGCAAGTCCCATCCCCGGAAGATTTCGAGGTGTCCCAACGGTTGGCGGCCCTGGGCATGCGCCTGGAGTTTCATTTCGGTCAGCCCCAGGATATTGAATGGGCTGTGGACCGGCAGGGGGAAATCACTCTCTTGCAGACCCGGCCGCTTATCCGGGAACACCCTGACCCGGACGAAGATCCGGGCAGAGCGCTGGCCAGAGAGGTCCTGGAAGACCAGGAAGTGTTGATTGACGGACTGACCCGGATCTCAGCAGGCATCGCTTGTGGGCCTGTCTATTCAGTGGAAGCAGTTTTCGATGCCAAAGATATCCCCCGGGGGTCTGTCCTCCTTGTGCACAACCTTCATCCCTCCCTCGTGCGTATTCTGGATCAGGTAGCTGCCGTGGTCAGTCGCACCGGGAGTCGCGGCAGCCATTTTGCTTCCGTGGCCAGGGAATTCGGCCTGCCGGTGGTGGTCGGAGAGACCGTTACTTTTGATACATTTGCATCGGGCCGGAGAATCATCGTCGATGCCGATCGGGGAAGAATCCTCGCGGGTTGTCCGACTTCCCTTGCCCTGGGAAAGGGCTTCCGGGGACGTATTCCTGACCGTCTGGAAAAAATCATGCCCCACATCTCCCCCTTGTCCCTGACCGACCCTGACTCGCCGAACTTCAGACCAGACAAGGCCAAATCCTTTCATGACCTGGTGAGATTCATGCATGAAAAAGGAGTGGCAGAGATGTTTGCCCTGGTGGATCGCGGAGGGAAAAATCTTTCCGGGGCGGTGAAGCTCAAATCTGAACTTCCCCTGAGCATGTATATCCTTGACCTGGGCGGCGGTTTTTTTGAACATGCAGCCGGACAGTCTGAAATTACACCCAATGACTTTAAAAGCCAGCTTTTAACGTTCTTCTGGCGGGGCTTGTCTGATCCCGGGGTCAAATGGTCAAAGCGTCTGACCCACATGGACTGGGAAGAATTTGACAGGGTCAGTGGCGGTCTTTTTATCAAAGAAGCCAAATTCCTGGCCAGCTACGTTGTCGTTTCCGATTGCTACCTGCACGGCATGATTCGTTTTGGGTATCATTTTTCCGTGATCGACAGCTATTGTGGACCCAGGCCAGAGAATAATTACATCCGTTTCCGGTTCAAGGGAGGAGGAGCCGCCATGGACCAGAGGGTCCTTCGCCTTGAATTCATTTTCAGGGTGCTGGATCAGTTCGGTTTCTCCATCTCCATTAAGGGTGACCTTCTGGACGCCCGATATTCCCGCAATGAGGAAAAAGAAACGTTGAAACGTCTGGCGGAAATCGGCTATATTATGGGGTTCACCAAGCTCATGGACATGGGATTAACCGATCTGAGCCAGGTGGACGGATGGGTGGAAGAATTTCTTCAAAACAGGAAACAGGGATAGAAGCGCATATGGTTTATCCTGCATCCATTCTGACGTGGGTCACAGATCATTTAGCTGTTGGTCCTGCACCCATGAGCTACGATGATCTGGATGCCCTCAAGGCGCAGGGTATAGACGCCATAATGAACCTGTGTGCAGAATTCTGCGATCTGCACGAAATTGAAAAAGCCTCGGGATTCGAAGTCTATTACCTGCCGGTATTCGATGAAGAGACCCCGGAACTCCCGGAACTGGAAAAAGCTCTGGCCTGGCTGGACGAGTCCATCTATCTGGGAAAGAAGGTTCTCATCCATTGCCGTCATGGCATCGGGCGAACCGGGACCGTCCTCAACGCCTATCTTTTGCGGCGCGGATTGGGGCATAAGCTGGCCGACAAGACCCTGAAAAAATTGCGCTCTAAACCTTCCAACTTCCGGCAATGGCGGACCGTTCGCCGTTACGGCAAGCAGGCTGGCCGGCTGACTGTCCGCCAACCATCACTGGAATTCCCCCAGACGGTTGATCTGGGTCCGTTTCTCCATGACTACCAGGAATTGGCCCGGGTGGCCGGGGAAGCCGTCCCGAAGAATGCGAGAGGCCGCTGCGGAGCTGAGCACGATCGCTGCTGCCATACTCCGGTGGCCTTGACCTTGATCGAGGCCGTCCATATCAGCACCAGGATCAATGCCGGCCTGAGCAGTGAAGAAAGGATGCTCCTGATTGAGCTTACTGTTTGTTGGAATCGGAGGCTATCTGCCCCTTGCTGGTGGATGGCCAGTGTCTGTTGTTCGCATTTCGGCCGCTGCAATGCCAGACCTATGATATGGAGGAAGGGCTCAAAACCGCCCTGTGGAGAGACCGCCTCCATCCGGCCCTGAATCGATTGTCCCTGGAAATCTTTCTTGCTTTGTCTGCAGCGTTCGTTACCGGAGACCCTCCTCGTTTCCCCCTGCCCGATGTGGTTTCCGGACGATACGTCCAATCTTTTTTCCATCATCTTCTCAAAGGAGGATTTTACATATGACCATTGCACAAATCATCAGTTCCGACGGATATGTTCATGATATTGCCAAAAAGAACAAAAACGCTGAAACCATCAATGCCCGGTTTTATTTTCCCCATGTGTCGGATTATATCCTCGGGTCCCTGAGGGAAAAGAAACCCTTTATTTTTTCCGCCAGAAGCGGCAATGCCCAGATCGGGATCAAAACCGCTCTGGCACCTGGCGGAGAAGGCCCCGCCTTTGAGAATTCCAGCGTGTTTCTTCCGGGCCTGATCCAGAATCTGAACCCGCTTTTAAAAAACGTACTGGAGCTGTTTAAGAAAGGGGATGAAATCGGGCGCATCGCCATTATGGACCCGGAATTGAGAATCAATGATGTCAGGCATTATCTGCACAAACGGCTCTTTGTGGGAAGAAAGGTTGAGACCGGCTATTATGAGGGGTTTGAGATCAACGAGGAAACCGACCCGGCCACAGGAAAGACCTGCGACTATATTTCCGTCCGGCTGGAGCCTTACCAGTATCAGTTCGAACCCTATGCCATCAACACATCCAGCATCAATTCCATCATCAAAAGAGGTCGAAGCGCCCTGAACAAGATCCGATCAAGGGTCCCGGTGAACCTGAAAACAAAGTCGTTAGGCCCCGGAGAGCTGTTTATCGGCGCCATCAAAATCTCCCTGGGCGATATCATCGGCATTGTCGATACCCTTGTGGAGCCGGGGGATCAGGGCATTGAACATCTGCCGGCCTGTATCCTCGATCCCTTCAGAACCTTTCGCGACCGCCAGGTGGAACTGTACAATACCGGTTCCCAGGATATCTGCCTTGACCGGATCAAAGTCAGGGTCCGGTTTTTCAGGTCAAAAAATCCGTTGACCGTGCCCCTTGATAAAACCAGAATCAAGAACGGGTACAGACTTTATGACCTTTTAACCACTTCGGAGATCCACAACCTTTTTTCAGCCATTGAACCGGATTCCATGGGAATGATCCTGAACAAGGGGAGTTTCACACAGATCCCTAAAGCTGTGGAGCCGAACGGGGAGGCCCAGCTTGAAATCATCAAGCAGGCCATTTTTGAAAGCACGTCTAGAAAACCTCAGAAGCACCCGGACCGGAAAAGTGAAACCGAATGCCGTGATCCGCTGGAAAAACTGTTTGCCCTTGGCGGGGTCAACAGCCGGATATACATGGGCCGCAATTTCCCGGAACCCGAAGTCATTGACGCATTCAGGAAAATCGGGCTCAGAACCTTTCTGATTGAATCAGACAATCCCGTGTTTGAGGACTATTATGTCAAGAAAATGATTCATCTGACCCATGCCGACCATTCAGACTGCGAGTTTTTACGGTATGATGTAAATGTTGATAAACTCTACACATTTTACCACGGCTGTTTCATGGAACCCGATGACAAGTTGCGGTTTGACAGGGTAAGGTACTGGTTCGCCTTTTACGGTTCCCATACCCGGGAAGCAGATAACCGGCTAACCATCAACCTCTTAAAACTTCTGGCTGAAACATTCGGCAATGAAATGGGGGTTGTCCACGGCGGCGGGCCGGGCCTCATGAAAGAGGCCAACGATATTGCCCGGCAGTATAATATCATGAGCATCGGTGTGGCCATTGATCTGGAAGGGGAGAATCAGGCCCCGCTCACCACCTGCGACGGTCTGATCAAATACAGTGAAGGGCTCCGTCTTTCCCGCCAGGATCATATTCAAAAGCTCAGCAATCTTCCCATCATCAATACCGGGGGCTACGGCAGCGCCGAAGAGCTGTCGATTTCCATCACATCCATGAAACTGCACGAAAACCCTCTCACGCCAGTGATCCTGCTGGACCCCAACGGATTGTGGGAAGATGCCCGGCGGCAGATTGTCAAAATTGCACAGAATAAATACGGGCCTGAATTTATTCCAAATCTCATCAAGTCCTGCCGGGATGAAAACGAGGCGCTCCTTGAGTTATCACAATTTCTAAATGACCCGGATCAATGGTACAGGCTGAACCACATCCCCGAGGAAAGCGTGACACTGGCCAGAAAAAAATCGGTCCGGATCAGAGCCTGCAGCCTGCGGCAGAAAACCATGGAGGTGTTTGACAGACCCAATACAAAGCTGGGTCAGAGATCTATGGAAGATTGAGCATCAGGATTGAGTTCATTCAAAATGATATGATACTCAAAACCATCCAAGTTTGACTTGTCAAAACAAGAGGAGCGCATGGACATTTTCATCATTCAGGCAGAAGCAGAGGACGCAGCCGAAATCCTTGCATTGCAGAAAGTCGCCTATCAGACTGAGGCAAAACTCAACGATGACTGGACGATTCCGCCCCTGACCCAGACCCTTCCCGAGATTGAGGCGGAGTTTGAAACCAAAACCTTTCTGAAGGCAATGCATGAAGACAAAATCATCGGCTCGGTTCGAGCCGTTCTCGATTCCGATACCTGCCACATCGGAAGGCTCATGGTTTTTCCGGAATACCAGGGGAAAAAAATCGGAACCCGCATGATGGAGAAAATAGAGGCTGCCTTTCCAAATGCCGAACGGTTTGAATTGTTTACCGGCACCCGAAGCGCCCACAATATCCGGCTTTACAAACGGCTGGGGTACCAGGAATGCCGTGAAATGGACATCTCCCCAAAGGTCAGGCTCGTATTTATGGAAAAACGGCAATGATGATCCAAACCAAAAAGACAAGATGAGACACTATGACTGAGTCTGAATCCGTCACCCGAAAAAAAAGAATTGATGCAAAGCTGGGATCAGCATTGCTGAACTGGAAAATCATTCACCATGATAAGGCTCGAGACACATCCCTGCTGGATCATCATGCGGTTGAAGAATACCCGACTAAAACCGGCCCGGCAGACTACGCCCTGTTTGTGGACGGTCGGCTGCTGGGCATTATTGAAGCAAAAAAAATAGCCGTCGGAGCTGAAAATGTCCTGGAGCAGGCCAAAAGATATTCCCGGGGGGTTCCGTCTACCATCGGGGAATGGCGGGAGTATAAAATCCCTTTTCTGTATTCCACCAACGGGGAATTGATTTTCCATGTCGATATCCGGAAAAGGGAAAACCATTCCTGTCAATTGGCGGATTTTCATTCTCCAGAAGCCCTGCGGGACAAATTCTACCGGGACACGAAAAGCTCAGAAACCTGGTTTGAGAAAAGACCGGTCAGCGAGATCGCCCGGTTACGGCCCTATCAGGTGAGTGCGGTTGAAGCCATTGAAAAAAATCTCTGTGACGGCAAAAAACAGATGCTCCTGGCCATGGCCACGGGAACAGGAAAGACCTTCACCCTTATCTCTTCCATTTACCGGCTCTTAAAATCCGGCTATGCAAAAAAAATCCTGTTCCTGGTGGATAGAAGAGCCCTGGCTGCCCAGACCGTATCTGCGATTTCCGCCTTTGAAACCCCGGAAGGGCTGAAACTGGATCAAGACTATGAGGTCTACAGTCAGAAATTTAAACGGGAAGATCTGGAAACAGA
>JFJP01039962.1_pt1 | contig 12188 bp, 14 predicted proteins | sample 431651 | NCBI WGS metagenome assembly JFJP01 (sample SAMN02602958, study PRJNA72255) | Microbial mat metagenome, whole genome shotgun sequencing project. | biome: fresh water; feature: sink hole; material: water; isolation source: purple microbial (photo- and chemosynthetic) mats found in... | reverse complement strand
TTTCTGTGTTTATTATGCTGCTCGATGTGTTGGTTTCGTTTATTCAGGCTTATGTTTTTACGCTGCTTTCGTCACTCTATATTGGAATGGCGACAGCAGAACATCATTAATAATCATTAATAAATTTAAATGCTATGTTATCAGCAATTTTAACTGTTTTACTACAAGCGACAGCAGGCGCTGCACTCGGGAAACTTGGTGCCGCTATTGGAGCTGGATTAGCTGCTATTGGAGCAGGTATTGGCATTGGCAACATTGGCGCCAGCGCCATGGAAGCAATTGCCCGTCAGCCCGAATCAGTTGGTGACATTCGCTCCAACATGATTGTTGCTGCGGCCTTAATTGAAGGTGTTGCCTTCTTCGCAGTAATTATCTGTGCGCTAGTAATTTTCATTTAGTGAAAAACTTTTTGACAACAAACCTCCGGGATTGCCGGAGGTGATGTTGCCAACAAAATTTAAAAATTAAAGTTATGGGCTTAGTTACACCAAATCCCGGAACAATATTTTGGATGATCATCATTTTCGGAATTGTACTGTTCATTCTCCGGAAATTTGCATGGAAACCAATTTTGAATGCTTTAAAAGACAGGGAAGAATCGATTGCCAGGGCTTTAAATTCGGCTGAAGAGGCTAAAAAACAAGTTGCAGGTTTAAAAGCCGAAAACGAAAATATTTTGGCTGAAGCCCGAAGGGAAAAAGTTCTTATACTGAAAGAAGCAAAAGAGATAAAAGATAAAATTATTGCTGAAGCAAAGGAAAAAGCCATTTTGGAAACTCAAAAAGCCATTGAAAATGCCCGGGTTCAAATTCAAAACGAAAAAAACAATGCAATCAACGACATAAAAAAACAAGTAGCTGAATTATCGGTTATGATTGCAGAAAAAGTAATAAGAAAAGAACTAAGCAACAAAGCAGAACAGGAAAAATTAATGGAAGGTTTAATCGACGAAATTAAACTGAATTAAAACTTATGAGTATAAGCGCTATAAGAGTACGTTATGCCAAAGCTTTTTTCTCAATGGCAAAAGAGAAAAATATGCTGGACACGTTAAAAACTGATATTCAAAAAGTTTTTGATGTTTGTAACCAAAGTTCCGATTTTATAAATCTACTGGAAAGTCCTGTGGTTAAAACTTCGAAAAAGGCAGAACTGATAACAACAATATTCAAATCAGAAATTAACGCTTTAACTTTAAACTTTCTTTTATTAATAACCAACAATAAAAGAGAGTCATATATCACCGGTATTTGCCATAACTTTTTAGAACTTACCCGAAAAGACCAAAACATAAAATCGGCAGTAATAGTAACTGCAACAGATATAAATGCCAAAACAATTGGCTTAATAAAAGTTCTTCTGGAAAAAGAACTTAATGCAACAGTAGAATTAAACTGTAAGACTGACCCCGAAATTATTGGCGGACTTATACTCAGGGTTGACAACAAGCAATACGATTCAAGCGTTGCTGCGCAACTTAGAAAAATAAAACAACTGTTACTTGAAACGGAAATTAAATAATTGAATTCGACGCGAAAAACAAGATAAAATGACAAATATAAAACCAGCCGAAATATCTCAGATTTTAAAGCAGCAATTGGAAGGCTTTAAATCGGAAACAGAACTTGAAGAAGTTGGTACCGTTTTACAGGTAGGCGATGGAATTGCTCGTATTTACGGCCTTTCGAATGTGGAAGCAAACGAAATGATCGAGTTCGACAGTGGCGTTAAAGGTATTGTGCTGAATTTGGAAGAAGACAATGTCGGGGCTGTACTTCTTGGTCTTTCATCGAAAGTAAAAGAAGGTGATTCAGTAAGACGTTTGCAAAGAATTGCTTCCATCATGGTTGGCGAACAATTACTTGGCCGGGTTATTAACACACTTGGCGAACCCATCGACGGCAAAGGTTCAATACAGGGGAAATTGTTGGAAATGCCTCTGGAAAGAAAAGCTCCCGGGGTAATTTACCGTCAACCGGTAAAACGTCCGTTGCAAACCGGAATAAAAGCAATCGATGCGATGATTCCGATTGGGCGCGGACAGCGTGAGTTGATTATCGGCGACCGTCAGACCGGAAAAACTGCAATTGGTATCGATACCATTATCAACCAGCGCGAGAATTACGAAAAGGGTGAGCCGGTATATTGCATCTATGTAGCTATTGGATTAAAAGGTTCAACTGTGGCAAATACTGCTGCAATACTCGAAAAAAGCGGTGCGATGCCTTACACAGTAATTGTGTCGGCACCGGCCAGCGATCCTGCTGCGCTGCAGTTTTATGCACCTTATGCAGGAGCTTCAATTGGCGAGTATTTCAGGGATACCGGTCGTCATGCCTTAATTATTTATGATGACCTTTCGAAACAAGCCGTTTCATATCGCGAAGTTTCGTTGTTGCTTCGTCGCCCCCCGGGACGTGAAGCTTATCCCGGCGATGTTTTTTATCTTCACTCGCGTTTACTGGAACGAGCTGCAAAAATTATTGAAAGTGATGAAGTAGCCAAAAATATGAACGACCTGCCCGACTGTTTGAAAGATTTAGTTAAAGGAGGAGGTTCTTTGACAGCTCTTCCAATAATCGAAACTCAATCGGGCGACGTTTCGGCATATATTCCAACCAATGTAATTTCGATTACTGATGGCCAGATTTTCCTTGAACCTCAACTTTTCAACGCTGGTATCCGGCCGGCAATCAACGTAGGTATTTCAGTGTCACGCGTTGGAGGAAGTGCACAGGTGAAGGCAATGAAAAAAATTGCAGGCACATTAAAAATTGATCAGGCACAATTCCGTGAGCTGGAAGCATTTTCAAAATTTGGATCCGACCTCGATCCGGCAACCATGCGAATTCTTGATAAAGGGCGCAAAAACGTTGAGATTTTAAAGCAGGGACAATACTCTCCTTTAAGTATTGAGCAACAGATTGCTATTATTTATTGCGGGGCAAAAGAGTTGTTGAGAACTGTGCCGGTTGAGCATGTAAAAGCTTTTGAAACCGACTTTCATGAAATTATGCAATTGCAACATCGCTCCGTTCTTGATGAACTAAAAGAGGGAAACTTAACAGAGAGTGCCGAAGAAACCATCAGAAAAGTGGCTGCTGAGATAGCAGAAAAGTATAAAAAGTAACCAAAAATATGGCTGGCTTAAAGGAAATACGAATACGGATTGCATCGGTTAAAACCACCCGACAGGTAACAAGTGCAATGAAAATAGTTTCGGCGGCAAAATTAAAAAAAGCCCAGGATGCCATTTATCAGATACGTCCTTATGCCAACAAGTTGCATGTGATTCTAACTGCTTTAAGTTCCAGCCTCGAAAATGCAGAAGATTCGGTTTACACGCAACAACGCGAACCTGAAAAAGTGCTGATTGTGTTAGTTACTTCAAACAAAGGTTTATGTGGAGGTTTTAATACCAACATTTCGAAAAAAGCGGCAAAACTGGTACATGAAAAATACAGTTCTCAATTTGAGCTTGGGAATGTTAACTTTTTATGTATCGGTAAACAGGGAATGAGGCAAATGAAATACCACGGTATGAAAGTAACGGATAATAATAACGAAATTTTCAGCGCACTTTCATTCGAAAACATTTCAAATATTGCTTTAGATTTAATGAAGGCCTTTGAAGATGGCAGTTATGACCGTATTGAAATTGTTTACAACCAGTTTAAAAATGCAGCAGTTCAGATTCAGACTTCTGAACAATTCCTCCCCATTGAAATACAAAAAAATGAATTTGAAAAAGTAAATACCAATTTTATATTCGAGCCTTCAAAAGAGTATATTATTCAGGAGTTGATACCAAGAATATTAAAAATACAGTTTTACAAGGCAATACTCGATTCACACGCGGCTGAACACGGAGCCCGTTTAACAGCTATGCACAACGCAACCGACAATGCAACCGAATTGCTCAATTATCTTACGCTTCAATACAATAAAGCGCGTCAGGCTGCAATTACCGGCGAAATTCTTGAAATAGTGAGTGGCGCTGAAGCGTTGAAAGGATAAAGTTATTTTGCCTGACCAACCACTACAATTCTTGTTGCAGGCTGAAATCCGAAAAGAAGTGCGCGTTGGCGAAACTCTTCAATCTGTGGTTTATAAATTTCATATTCAGGAAGACCTTTTATTTTTTCAAGATGTTGTTTCATTTTTTCTATCCTGACATCCAACTCGCCGGGCGAAGCAATTAAATTTGTTTGTATTGTATTCTCAAATGAAAGCAGAATCTGAATTCCGGCTGCTTTTACCAAATTTAAAATCTGTTCTTTCTCAAAAGTTTCCTGATGATATATTCCGGTTAAGCGATCAATTTTGCTGCGGAAATGATGAAATATTTTATGTACTTCCTGCGAGGGATTCAGGTTATCGCTGAAAAGTTCGTTCACAATTATCCATCCTCCGGGTTTTACTACACGCAGCATCTCTTTTAATGAAGTTTGAATATCGGGTAGGTGATGCAAAGCCATCGAAATACTTGCCAGATCAAATGAATTATCTGCAAATTCCAGAATTTCAGCTCTCATTTCACCAAAAGAAACTCCAGGATATTTTTTGATTGCTTCCTGCAAAGATTCAGTATCGGGATCTACTCCTGTAATTTGTGCTTGCGGAAATACATCCTGCAATACTTCAATAAAATCGCCCGAACCCGTTCCAATATCGAGTATTGAATTTATTTCACTTTCAGAAAAATATGCTTTAAGTTGTTCCATAATTTATATCAATAATAGAAATGCCGATAAAACGGTTACAATGATAACAAAAGTACGGTAAGTTTTATCCGGTATTTTCCTTACAATCCAAATACCAAGAAACGCACCCAGCGCAATTGCCGGCAACATTATTAAATCCGTTATTATTGTTTTCCAACCGATATTATTCCAAACCCAAACCTGCAGAGGAAATTTAAAAAAGTTAACGATAAGAAAAAACCATGCTCCGGTTCCGATAAATGCATTTTTGGGAAGATTCATTGCAAGCATGTAAATGGCGAAAATAGGCCCGGCCACATTCCCAATCATAGTGGCAAAACCACCCAAAACACCCATTACTGCGGCAAACCACCAGGTATGCGGAAACAAATCAGTTCTATTTTGTTTTTCACGCCAAAGCATGATTCCTACACCTGCAAAAACCAAAACAGCGATTATATTTTTGAACCACTCATCATTTATAACTTTCCCCACCCAAAGACCGATTCCAATACCTACAAATGCCCAGGGAAGCAATTTTGCCAGGTATTTCCATTCGGTATGTCGATGATAATAAGCCACTCCAAAAATATCGGCCATCATTAACATGGGTAAAAGTATCCCGGTTGATGTTTTTCCTCCAAAAATTAAAGCCAGTACCGGAATGTAAAACATTGAAATTCCGGCAATACCAACTTTCGACATACCCACAAACAAGGCACATACAGCAAGTAAAATCCATTGTACAACCGATAAATCGAATTCAAACATAGTTCAGATTTTGATGGTTACCATATTTTCTCTTCCAATTCTGCCATTTCCTTTTCATCGATTTCGGTAAACCATTCCTCAATTTTCCTGCGGGCATTTTCTTTTACTGCAGGCGTTATTGCTGACGAAATTTGTTTTAAGGCAAACAGCAAAACTCCCAAATCGTCAGAATAACCAATGATTGGAGTTAAATCGAATATGGCATCGGTAGGTAAAATAAAGTAGCCCAGCGAGGCTGCTATAAAAAGTTTTGTTTTCAAACTCACACTACTATCTTTCATTGCATAATACAAAAGTAAAACTGCATAAATTACCTTTGTACCCGCAGCTTTCGAGAATTTTTTAATCTTTTCCCAAAGCGATTTTTCGGAATAATATTTTGAAAATTCATTGTTAATCATAGCAAACGTGTGTCAGAATAATCAAGTTGAAAAGCACCATAAATTTCAACAATAGTATTTAGAATTTCGTTCACTTCATCACCGGTTTCAGCCCGGAGTAATTTAATTTTCAGTTCGCGGAAATTGGGAAGGCCGGGAAAATATTTGGCAAAATGACGGCGCAACATTAAAATCCCTGTAAATTCGTTTTCTTTCCATTCGAGGTTCAGCCGAATCTGTTCTTTCAGAATTTCAACAACTTCGGCCACATTTGGCGAAGGCAGTAGTTCTCCGGTTTCAAGGTAATGTTTTACCTCGTTAAACAACCACGGACGGCCAATTGCACCCCGCCCAATCATCAATGCATCAACACCGGTTTGGTCGAGCAAATATTTTGCTTTTTGAGCGCTGTTGATATCGCCGTTTCCAATAATCGGGATTTGTATTTTGGGATTGTTTTTTACGTCGCCAATCAAAGTCCAGTCGGCTTTGCCGGTGTACAACTGGTCGCGGGTGCGCCCGTGAATGGCCAGAGCAGCAATTCCGGCATCCTGCATACGTTCGGCAACTTCTACAATTGGTGTGTCGTTTTCGGTCCAGCCCAAACGGGTTTTAGCGGTAACCGGAATGTTTACAGCTTTTACAATTTCTACAGCCATTTGCTGCATTTTTGGCAAATCCTTTAACATGGCTGCACCTGCTCCGTGCCGGATGATTTTTTTCATGGGGCAGCCAAAATTAATATCAATAAAATCGGGTTGTAATTCTTCGGCTACCTGCGCAGCGCGAACCATCGAGTCGATGTTGTGACCGTATATCTGAATGGCAACCGGCCTGTCGAAATCAAAAAGAATCATTTTGTCCTTCGTTTTTTTTACATCGCGGACAAGCGCTTCAGATGAAACAAATTCGGTGTACATTACATCGGCACCAAATTTCTTGCACATCCAACGGAACGACTTGTAGGTAACGTCTTCCATGGGCGCCAAAAACAGCGGGGTGCCTTTTAATTCAATGTCACCGATTTTCATTATCTGGTTCTATAATTGCTTCAAAATTAAGCAATCGCGCAATTAATTTTTAAAACCAAAGGTGTTCAGCAATAATTTTAACTCCCATTGCGGTTAAAATTACTCCACCCAGAATTAAGGACTGGTGGCTTCTTTTTGCAGGAATACTCTTTCCGAAAAGCATTCCCAGCATCGATGCAATAAATGTAACTCCTCCAATAACAATCATCGGAAAAAGAATGGGCACATCCAAAAAACCAAAACTCAACCCAACTACCAGTGCATCAATACTGGTAGCTATCGAAAGGCCGATTAAAACCCTCAAATTAAACGGATTGAAACTTTTTAGCATTCCCTCTGGCTTCACACCTTCAATTATCATTTTTATTCCAATTGCAGAGAGTAAACCAAAGGCAATCCAATGATCGACAGAAGCAATTAAATTGTTGATTTTTGTTCCTAAAAACCATCCGATAACCGGGAACAGCGCCTGGAAAAATGCCAGAGATCCGGCAACCAAAGCTGCCTGTTTAAACTTGATTTCCTGCTTCATTAAACCGCATGAAACAGAGACGGCGAAAGAATCGAAACTTAATCCAATGCCTATCAACAGGAAAGTGATGAATTGTGTTATTGTCATTTTGGAATGACTATTTGGAATATTTCGAATAGGTAATTATTAATTTGATACTTGTTTTACTTGAACTGCCTTTTAAAACAACCCGGTTGGCTTGGTTATTTTTCTGCGACGAAGTAATGTAGAAGCCAAGATTTTCAGCATCATACAAACCTGTTTTTCTGTTTTTAACCACAATACTTTCTATATGTTGTGTTACATTGAATCTATATGTATAATCACTTTTTAGTACACCTCCATAAAATGTGGGACTAAAAGTATAATCAACTGGTAACTTGTCAACACCTTTCGAATCAATAGCTGTAAAAAGTAGTTGGTTAGGTGGTGGAAACCTCTTTACCTGCGAGGCTATTGTATCGATCTGAAAAATGATTTCTGCCTTGTTGATGCCTAAATCTGATGAATCTCTCCACGACTCCAGGTTATCGATGACTATTTTTGATTCGAGTCCACCTGTTGCCTGCACGTAAATTAAAGAATCCTGAACAGTTTCTGAATTCAGGTTTTTATAAAATGGTGTTTGTGAATAATCGTGTTGAATGTTATTTACCCTTGCGCTGTATGTCGAAATAATGTATGGCATTAATAAAACAGAATCTTTGGTTACATTAAGTTTTGATTTTAACGAATCATTGTGGTAAGAAAGTACAACTGCTGAACCACGGAAACTACCAGATGCCGAGGTTTCAAGCGATAAAATTGTTCCTCCCTTACTATTCAGTTTTTCTGTTTCAATGTACAATCCTTTGAAAAATTCAAGAAAAACATCATTGTTTACCAGTTTAAGTGAATCTGCATAAAACAGTTTCTCGGCCAAAGAAAAATCCAGTGGAATATTGATTAACTGATAAAAAGTATCTTTTGATGTGGAATCGAGTTTAACCCGGGGCGTATATTCAATTTGCCCAAGAAGTTTATCCGATGCCATCGATTTAAGGTCAACATTTTGCAGGTAGGTTTTGTCAGGATCAATAGCCGATTCAAGTTCATAAACTTTAAACCGTTGTTTCGTAATTGTGTCACCATAAATGATGCGATAGTACAAATACAGGTTAATTGAATCGGGTTGAGGATTATTTCTGCCAAAATCAGGGAACCCGTATAACCTGTACTGTGCTGCAAAGCCGATGGTTGTGTTCCCAAAAAGCGAATCGGTAAAGCTACCCAACAAACTACTGCTTGCTTCATCAGTCCGAATTGAATCTTCGGAGTGTGTGAACGAAAAAATTTCAGATTTGATTGTACTTCTAACAGTTATCAAATCACCTGCCGGCAGAACTTCTACTCCAATGCTGCTTTTTTCTTCGCAACCGGTTAATGCAATCAACATCAACATGATTATGGATAGAAACTGGTTTTTATAATTGCTTTTCACTAATTTCCTGATTAATTAATTTGTTAATGTTTAAACTGTTTTCTGAAAAAATTACACAAACGTATTAAAAATACAATGATTACTCAATTTGAACGAAATCAATTTTTGATATTTTAAACTATAATTTGATTTTTTAACAACCTCTGATTAACATACTTTATTGTAAAATTCGTTGTATGCATCAATATAGGTTTCTTTAGGATGATAGTCGAGAAACATTTTGCCGGAAGTTTGAATATATTTTTCAACTTCTGAATTAATTTTTTGGGTACCGATAATAATGCCATCCGAAAAATTAATACTCATTTTACTAACATTAATAAATGTAGGATCACTAATTACCTTAACATCATCTTTTTCTATCCCTTCCAAAAGAAGTTTTTCGCTGAATTTAGAATTTAATGTGTTTTTAAAATCGTCGTTGTAAACTGAATAAATCAATTTTGAATTCCTAAATAACGGATTGTTATGATAATATTTTTTTATGTAAAGGGGAACAAGCGAAGTAAGCCAGCCATGACAATGAATAATGTCGGGAGCCCACCGTAATTTAATTACTGTTTCGAGTACCCCGCGGGCAAAAAATACAGCACGTTCGTCGTTGTCGGGAAATTCGATACCATTGTCGTCGGCTAAAATACATTTCCGATGAAAATAATCTTCATTGTCGATAAAATATACCTGCATTCGTGCTGCCTGAATCGATGCCACTTTGATAATCAGCGGATGGTCGGTATCATTTATCACCAGATTCATCCCCGAAAGGCGAATCACTTCGTGCAATTGATTGCGTCTTTCGTTAACGCAACCATATCGAGGCATAAAAGTTCGTATTTCTCTTCCCCTCTCCTGGATCCCCTGTGGCAAATACCTTGAAATTTCAGACATATCGTTTTCAGGTAAATAAGGAGTAATCTCTTGTGAAATATAAAGAATCTTTTTCTTTTCCATTCTCCGATGAACGCAGTTTATAACAGGGTGCAAAGGTAATAAAAATATCCTGAATATTCAATGTAAGGAAGTTATGCAGATTAATGTGCAGATTCGCTTAAATATGTATGTATGTTTTGCAAATTAATTTTATTTACTTTGCACAGCAAAATTGAAGGGTATGTTTCTGATTGAAACAATAATAGAGTTAAAAGATAAGTTAAAAGCGCTAAAAGAAACCGGAGTAATCGGGTTTGTCCCAACCATGGGAGCTTTACACGCGGGGCATATTTCGCTGGTAAAACAGGCTATTTCGGAAACGCAGGTTGTAGTTGTGAGTATTTTTGTAAACCCCACCCAGTTTAACGATAAATCTGACCTCGAAAAATACCCCCGAAATTTGGAAGCAGATTTGAAACTACTCGAAAAAACAGGTTGCCAGATTGTTTTTGCCCCAAAAACTGAGGAAATTTATCCTGAACCCGATACCCGAAAGTTCGAATTTGGTGAGTTGGAAACTGTAATGGAAGGAAAACATCGCCCCGGGCATTTTAACGGAGTGGCGCAGGTGGTTAGCAAACTCTTTGAAATAGTTAAACCTGATAAAGCTTATTTCGGATTAAAAGATTTCCAGCAGTTAGCCATTATAAAAGAAATGGTTACACAACTTAATTTACCTGTGGAAATTGTTCCTTGTGCTATTGTCCGCGAAGAGAGCGGACTGGCAATGAGTTCGCGCAACGAATTGTTGTCCGCCGAAGAACGCATAAATGCCGCCGTAATTTCTGAATCTCTATTCCAGGCATATAAACTTAAAGAGCAAAAATCTGTAAATGAGCTGCAAAACTGGATAGCTGATAACATCAACAAAAACCCATATTTAAATGTTGAATATGTTGAGATTGTTGACGACCGTCGGCTACAGCACGTAAAAAGCTGGGATGAAAAAGGTGGAAAAGTTTGTTGTGTTGCTGTTTTTTGCGGAAAAGTGAGGTTGATTGACAATATTGTTTTTAATTGAATTTGAAAGTGATGCAAATTGAAGTTTGTAAATCGAAAATACACAAGGTAACCGTTACCGAAGCCAACCTGCAATATGTTGGAAGTATTACCATCGACGAAGATTTGATGGATGCCACCAACCTGATTGAAAACGAAAAGGTGCAGGTGGTAAACATCAACAACGGCGAACGTCTGGAAACATATGTAATTAAGGGACAACGCGGTTCGGGCATTATTTGCTTAAATGGCCCCGCTGCCCGAAAAGTGGTTGTTGGCGATGTGGTTATTATAATTTCGTATGCAACAATGGATTTCGAGGAAGCCAAAACCTTTAAACCCTGGATTGTTTTCCCTGATACTGAGACCAATTCAATTGTATAGTTCTTAGTCATAGTATGACTTGTAGTCATGCTATGACTGGCAAAGGAAAAATAACGAATAAGAAATATCAAATCAGAAAGTTGTTTTACCCCTGTTAAATAAATCCAATCTCACCCTGGAACGAAGATATTCAACCTCAAATAACGCCGGTTCGTCCCTGATCCAAATCATTTAAGCCCAATACCGAAGTTTCGACCCAAACACGGGGAATATTCTTGATAAGCCAATTCTACAGGCTAATTTCAAATTCAGAAACCTGTTATTAATGAAACAAATTCTAATTTTGTTTTTCGCTTTAACCTTGTCGCCACAATTGTTTGCGCAGGAAAACGGCCATGAAAAGGTGTGGAAAATAGATTCTGTTGTTATTAAAAAAAACTGGCGAACCCGCGATAAAATTATTATGCGCGAATTGCAGTTTGAGCCGGGCGAAACCATCGACAAAACCTGCATTGAAAACTCCATTAACCAAATATGGAACATCGGGAATTTTGCTTTGGTCGATTATACACTCGATTCGATATCTCCCGAAAGTTACCTGATGAATATTCAGGCCAAAGATGCATTTACGTTGTTGCCCAATTTGTCGTTCAGCGGCACCCGAAACGATTACAACCTTGGTGTGGGAATTGCCGATAACAACTTTCTGGGCCGAAATATTACCCTCAACCTTAACGGAAATATTGGTACTAACGGAAAAAATTACAATGTTGGGGTAGAAATTCCCCGGCAACTGCTTTATAAAAACATGACGCTTTCTTTTCAGGCGCTCAACGGATCGGGGAATAATTTCAGATATTCGTGTGATGAACAGATTTCGGCAGTAGCCTATCAAAAGAAACAATTTTCGGGAAGCATTGGAAATCCATGGCACACCGATTATCACTACCCTTTTTCGCCCAACTTTAGCTGGAACCTCTTTCAGCACAAAACCGATACTTCGTTAATTGAAACTGATGTTCCGTTTGTTGAAGATTATAAAGTTAACTACCTGGCGTT
>JFJP01039961.1_pt1 | contig 12188 bp, 13 predicted proteins | sample 431651 | NCBI WGS metagenome assembly JFJP01 (sample SAMN02602958, study PRJNA72255) | Microbial mat metagenome, whole genome shotgun sequencing project. | biome: fresh water; feature: sink hole; material: water; isolation source: purple microbial (photo- and chemosynthetic) mats found in... | reverse complement strand
GGTCGGCATCGTCGCGGGTGCGGATAAAAACCAGAACCTGTTGCCAATCATTGTTCTGCAGAAGATGGGCGAGCAGTTCCGCTTTTTTGCGTTTATCGACCTCGTAGACCCAGTGTTGAACGTTTTTAGCCGCCGAGTTCGGTGGATCGACTTCTATCCGTAACGGTTTATGCAGCAATTTTTCTGCAAGGGCGCGAACACTGGTCGGAAAGGTGGCCGAAAACAGCAGGTTCTGCCGCCTCTTCGGCAAAAGAGTGAGGATCAATTGGATATCCTCGCTGAATCCGAGATCAAGCATCCGATCCGCTTCATCAAGGATAAGGATCTCCACCAAAGGAAATTTCACGGCGTTCCGTCGATAAAGATCAAGGAGGCGGCCCGGCGTCGCCACCAGGACATCCACCCCGCGCCGCATTCGCATCATCTGCGGATTAATCTTCACTCCGCCGTGAACCACCTCTGTCCGCAGCGACAGATATTTGCCGCACGCACCAATCACCTCGGCGATCTGAACCGCGAGTTCGCGGGTCGGCACCAGCACCAGGGAACGTGGATGATTGGCCGTTACCCCCGGACCACCGACCAGCCGTTGCAACAGCGGCAGGGCAAAGGCAGCGGTCTTCCCCGTCCCCGTCTGCGCCGCCGCCATGACATCGACGGCGGCAAGAATCGGTGGAATCGACTGAAGCTGCACGGGAGTGGGGAGGGTATACCCCATCTCCGACAAGGCCCGCATCAGCGGCTCGATAAGACCAAGGGCATGAAATGACATGATTTACTCTATGAAGAAAAAGATTAAAGGGGGAGAAGCGACGAAATCTCACCGTCACCTCTCCCCAACAGCGGCCAGGGCCAAATAGAAAGCGCCGACGGTCAATTCGGCGCAATGATGATGGTCTTGCGGCAAGGTTTCGAGAAAGGCGATAATGTCATGGGGCATGATCGCCCAGCCTTGTTCCATCGTCTTCCCCTCGACGAGACTGGCAAGGGCGTTGGCACAGGCGTTGGTATGCAAACAACCTTCGAGTTCATAACTCACCCGACTTATCCTGCCATCCTTAACGACCAGATAGATGCTGATGCTGTCGCCGCAATCTCCTGTTTTCCTGCCGTAACCATCAGGCTGCTCGATGGCTTGCCGTCTCTCCCAAAGATACGCCATGGTGAGAAAGGTTTCGGAATGATCGTTCCAAAAATCAAAGTGCTTTTCCACGTTTTTGTCTAGTTCTTTATTACCCTTATTATTTTTGTCGACCGCCACAACCTCCGCCGCACCCGCCGCCGCCTCGTCCTTTTCCGCCGCCGCTGCCGTCACGCCGACCGACGCCGCCGCCTCTACCTAAACCTCTTCCCCCGGAATTGCACCCCGGATTCTTTTCCTGAGTTTGGTCCTTCTGTTCCTTCTCTGTGATTTTAGGGGACGTTTCTCCTGTCCCACCGGTGTTTTCTTGTTGCATCTTTTCTCCTTGTACGGTTGATTTTCTTTCCGATCCGACTGACAACCGTCAATCATCCTGAAAAAGTTTCATGCTTGCCGAAACGTGCTTGCCTCGACACAACGTTATCACCCTCAAATAATTCGGCAAAGTCTTCTTTCTCACACCTGAATTCATCCTCTGCGCAAATTATGAGCATACGTTCAAAATGTAAGGATGAAATCTCCGGGGAGCAAATTGTATTTCATCTTCCAAAGAAAACTTACTGGAATTAATAAAAATAATTTATTAGTGCCTTACCCCGGACTGCCATAAATCCCCTGACTCCATATCGTAAACGTGAAGAAAAGGATTTCAAAATCTCCCGCCGGTGGTATAAATAATTCCCCTCGCGCCAGGAGAATGGGCGTTACTGACTATGGTGTACGTCCTTCTTTTTCATTAACCTCTTCCCTTTGGCTACTCCTATGTTGGGCACCATCGCAAACACCCTGGCAATCATCGCCGGCAGCCTGCTCGGGCTTCTCTTCAGCCGAGGCATCGCCGACACTTATAAAGAAATTATTCTCAGCGGCATAGGTTTGTCGGTGATACTCATCGGAATTAAGAGCGCCCTGGTTTCCAACGACCTGCTGGTGGTCATTTTCTCCATCGTTCTCGGTGCACTGTGCGGTGAATTCCTGAAAATCGAAACGAAATTGCAGACGATCGGCAAGTATCTGGAAAGCAGGGTTGCCGCCAAATCGAGCGATACAAAATCCTTCGCCCGCGGCTTTGTCACCGCCAGCCTGGTGTTTTGCGTCGGCTCCATGGCAATAGTCGGCTCCCTGGAAAGCGGCCTGACCGGCAACCACCAAACCTTGTTTGCCAAATCGGTCCTCGACGGCGTAACCTCGGTCATTTTTGCCTCAACCATGGGTCTCGGCGTCATGTTCTCGGCTGTTGCTGTATTTATTTATCAGGGGTTGATCACCCTGACAGCCGGTCTCATGAAAGATCTTCTCATCCCGGAAACAATCGCGCAAATGACCTCCGTCGGCGGCCTGCTGATCATGGCTATCGGCCTCAATATGCTGAAGATCACCACCATTCGCGTCGGCAATCTCCTCCCTGCCATCTTTCTGCCCCTTGCTTACTTTGCCCTGCGCCGTTTGTTTTTTTAATCTCCGCAACAGCTTGCTGTCAAAGTCTGGCAACGCCTAAAAAAATGGCATGCAAAACCACAATGACAACAATAAAGGCGGAGCGGGCCGCTTTACCACCAACCCCTGGAAAGCTGTAATATAAATGGCCCTGCGGACAAGCAGCGATGCAGTCGCCGCATAAAGTGCAGCGAAATCCAGCCTGTCGCTTGTCGATATCTCCGGCATCAAGTGCGCCGTAACGGCACAAGCGACTACAGCCGCCACACTTTGAGCACTCCGGCTGTATGCGAATACGCCAGGGATTGATTTTGCCGAAGATGTCGGCGAGAAGCCCCATCGGACAATACACCGTGCAATGGCTCATGGTGCCGCTCCGCCTTGACCAGAGCAGCATGACAAATACCCCGACAAGGCCGAAAATGGCGGCAATAACCAGCGCCGAAGTGGCAGAGGAACCGTTTCGGCCAAGCAATACCGCCATGCCGAGAGCGGCAAGACAGATCAGCCACCTGATGGTCCCGGTCCATCCGGGCAGGACTGACGGATTTTTTTTGCGGGTTGCCGCCCAGTTGTCCCAGGCTCCGATATAGCACAGGTGACTGCACCAGGCGGGACCGACAATGAGCAGGGTCACAGCAAAAAGTATCAACATAAAAAAGCCGTCGCCGCGGTATAAAGGACCGGCGGCTATCAGGGCGGGTACCGGCAGATGCAGCTGACCGGTCATGAGAAATCTGTCAAAACCGAAAAGCCCGAGAAGCAACTGGAGGAAAAAAACTGCGGAAAAAATCGCCCAAACCCTGCGGCGCCATTTCCCCGAATCCTCCGGTATGAGCATCTTGCCGACGATCCAGGCACCATACCAGCCGAGAAAAATAACAATCAGCCAGCCACCGCTCGGGAAAAATCGGTCAAGGAGAAGGATCTCAAGCGATGATCGTTCCCTGGCTAGGGCAAGACCGGCGACCGTCAGCAGAAAGGCGAGACCCTGTGCCAGACTGTCGGCTCGATAAAGGCGGCAGGCCCTGTGCACATTTGCCACGGCAGCCGATACCGTCATTAGACCAACCAGGCCGAGGATGATAGCCAATCGCAGCCAGGGAAGGCCGCCGGCTATTCGACCATTGACAAAATTCAAGGCAATATCTCCCCAAAGCCAACCTCCAAAAGCGAGAAGGCCCGCCAGTGCCCAATGTTTCCAGGGCAAAGGGGTGAGCGCCAATACCCCGGCCGTCAGCCAAAATAAAGCCCCGCCGTAACTGCCGAGCCGCAGATTGTGGGCGGCGAGAAAGAGCAGAGACAGGATGGTCGGAAGATTGATGCTCATAAGCCTCTCCTTGGATTGGAAAATTGATAATGGGTATCTTAGTGGAAATTGCTGTCGGCGCCTTTGACCTGAGTCAAAACAGGTAGTATTTTCCAGGAAAGGGTTTTTAATCCATATCCTTTGTTTGCATTCCCGACAAGTCGATCGTAAAATAGAGGTATACGATTCTCTTGTCTTAGCTCTTATCCCTGGATTATTTGAAGAAGGTGGGTGTTATGCGAATAGTTATTGTCGGCGGCGGCGCCATAGGAAGGCTTTTCGGTTCGTTTCTCATCCGGGGCGGCAACGAAATCATCCTGATCGATATCGACCACGACACCCTTGGAGCACTTCAGGAAAAAGGTATCGGTCTGCTTGAAGACGAAGGCGAACACCCCGACAATGCCGAATCTTTTCCGGTACAGGCCCTCTCTTCGGCGGAATCGATTCGCACCGCCGATTTTATCCTCCTTCTCGTCAAATCCCAGGCGACAAAGGCGGCGGTGCAGGACATCGCCCACCTGGTCAGCGACACCTGTCCTCTGCTCTCTATCCAAACAGGATTGGGCAATCTGGAAATAGCCCGGGGAATTGTCCCGGAAAAAAATATCCTCCTCGGTATTACCTATATGTCCGGAACCGCCCTGAGCGACGGCCGGGTGCGCAAGGGTTCACAATCGATAACCTATATCGGCGAACTGGACGGCTCCTTTTCACAACGACTGGAGATCATCAACCGGGTGTTTAACAGCTGCGGGCTGGAAACCCGGATGGTAAAAAGGATCATCGCCAGGCTCTGGTCAAAGGTCATCATTTATGCAGCGATCAATCCTGTCTCAGCAATTCTCCAGGTACCAAATGGCTCCCTGGTTTCACGCACCGAGTCTATCTCCCTGATGAAACGGCTTCTTGATGAAGGACTGGCGGTTGCCGCGGCGGAAAAGGTAGAACTTATCCATCCCGACCTGTATGAATTGCTTTTCGAGACCTGCGAAAAAAGCGCCGGTAATCTTTCTTCCATGCTGCAGGATGTCCTGAACGAGGTCGGCACCGAGATCGATGCCCAGAACGGAGCGATCTGCCGCTATGCCGAGGCACACGGCCTGCGGGTACCAACGCACCGTACCATACTGGAGCTGATAAAATTACTGGAATGCTGGAAACCCGGAGTCGGCCAAGCATAGCCGGCATCAACCGCCGGCGGAGGGCTCCAGGGGGCGATTGGATTAAAACATGTCGGCACCATGAGTTGGTTTGCTTCCCTCCGGGGACTGTGCTAGAATGCATGCGTTGCCTGGAGACGAAGTTTTTTTACTGTATTCGAAGGAATTGGTAAATTCACCCATATCCGCGAGGAGGAATCTATGATCGGTCCATCAAAACTGGCACTTCTGTTTCTTTTCAGTCTTTTCACTCTGGTTGCCTGCAAAACTTATGTCCCTGTCGAACCCGCCCTTAATACCGGTACCGTTTTCCAAAAAACACCGGAAGAAGTGCAGGCCGCAGCCCGTAACGCCTTGACGAGGCTCAGTTTTGCTATTACCCAGGAAACCGGCGAGTATATTGAAGCGGTGCATTTGAAACCCGGCGAAACGGCCGACGACAACGAAGGGGAAATGGTCTACATCTGGATTAAGCCGAGAGAAAGCAATGTCGTGGTGCTCACCTACACACGCCAGCGAGCAACGGGTATTGCCAAGCAAAAGTATTGGGATCAGGCAATTATTGCTAAAATGATCGAAGGGTTACAATAAGCCCCGGAAATCGTGCGGCGTTCCGCCCTCGCAATAAGGGTGGAACGCTCCGGAGGATCGGCTATGGCTGTTTTCACAAAAACGATATCAGTCAGGCAAATTATCCGTGCGTGTCTCTTGTTTCTTCTCCTTCTCGCCTTGCCCTTGGCTCCGGAATGCGGGTCGACTGCTGAACAAGCAACTCGGCCCGAGACGACTCTCCGGCATGGCCCGGTCAGTTCCACCTCCGCCGGGAAAAGTGTCCCGGTCAGCGTTGTTGTAAGCGACCCCCTGGAGATATTCGAAGTTCGCCTCTATTTTAAAACCATGTCCGCCGACAAGTATCTTTTTATATCAATGACAGGCTCCAGTAAGGGTGAGTTTACCGCGGAACTGCCCCCGGCAAAAAACGATACCAGAGGGCTTGACTACCTTCTGCTGTTCAAAAACAGCCGAGGAGAGGTACGTAAAACAAAACCGTTCCGCCTCCTGGTCCTCAATGACTATACCCTGCCCCCACCATCTCCGGCGCTGTTCGAAGTTCTGACCGAGCACGATACAGGTGCGGAAGAAAATACCGATTTTGCTGTCCCCCTCAAGCTCTCCCAAACGCCAGAACCCCTGCTGGCGTACGCAGTGGAAGACCCCTCCATGGCACAAACGATTTCCGGGACAGGAGGCGACAAAAATATTCTCGACGGGTTCAGCGGTTTATCGGGGGTCTCTTTCTCGGTGAAGATCGGTGGATTCGGATTCTTCTATAAGGGCTTTTCCAGCCATTAATACTGAGGCCGAAATCCTCCCAACAGATCCCACCCATCAAACAAAAAACGGATAAAGGACAAGCATGAGAGTGCCGGTCAGCAAGGGCACCGACAGATTATCGTTGATACGGATTTTTTCCCCGAAACTTATGGGAAAGAGCTCAAAAACGGTATTGGCGAGACAGGCGACAATGATGAGCGGCAACGGTACTGAACCCTGCCAGCTATCCAGCAGCATGGGCACCTGCGGATAGACGAAAAAAAACAGAAGAAGCCCGAGAATGAAGCAGGCTGTCGACCCCTCAAGGGATTTTTTGCCGATTTTAATTCGCCCGACGCTGATGCCGACAATGGCGGCAACGGCATCACCCAGAATAAAAAGAGAAAGCGCAATAAAGGTAATGTGCGGTGTATTGTAAAAGATAAGCGAACAGAGAAAGGCCGACATAAAGATATACGTAGACCCGGTGAAGGTATTCTTTTCCGAACTTCTCAGCATAGACGCGCCAAGGCCGATGAAGATTTTTTGCACGGCCGCGTTATGAAACCGCAAGTACTCCAAGGCGATTGAGCCCAAGGTAAATACTCCAAGAATAAGCACCGGGGTTAAGGGGGAACAGCCTTCAATCATCGGCATGTAAAAAATTCCCGCCGGAATAAGCGTTCCGGAAAAGACATGCAGCAGTTTTCGATTTATTTCCTCTCGGCTCAGAACAGCCATTAGTTATTCTCCAAACTTTTAAAAATTTCGACACGATTACGGCCACAAGCCTTGGCTCGGTAAAGACAGTCATCGGCAAGCTTCATTATCTGCTCCAGGCTGTCATTTGTTGAACAACAGATGCCGATGCTGACGGTAACGAAGAGTGGTGGGGTATCGGGCGAGATGGCCGCCGCTGTTGCTTCTATTGTCAGGCGAAGCGCTTCAAACCTGGCAAATATAGCGTCGTTCGTCACCCCCGGAGCAAGAACACAAAACTCTTCTCCACCAATACGGGCAACAATATCCTTCGGGCCGGCATCTTCATCCAGCATCCGGGCTATGCCCTTAATGACCTGATCGCCGGCGGCGTGCCCATAGGTATCGTTTACCTTTTTGAAAGCGTCAATGTCCACCATGATACAGGCAAGCCCCTCACCATTTTGCCGGCAACGGCTGAGGAGTTCATAGCCGGCATCAAAAAAATATCTCCGATTATACAAACCGGTCAGAAAATCACGGATCGCCCCTTCACGTATCTTAGCGATAAGATTGAGTGTCTCCAGACAATGATTGACCCGGCAATAAAAATCCTCAACAAGAAACGATCGTTGAATGAGGAAATCATTGGCCCCACTTTTAATGAATCTGGCCCCGATATTTCCTTCATTGGTTGAAGAGAAACCTATGATCGCCAAACGGTCCTGTTTATATTTCTCCCGCACTTTCTGGCAGAAAGAACAGCCGTCCATACCCGACAAAGCGAAATCGGTGATCACCAATTTAATACCAGGATACTCTGCCAAAATATTCATGGCGCTCTTGCCGTCGGCGGCAGTGACGACACGAAACTTTCTGATATATAAAAGTTCCGAAATGGAAATTCTATACTCCGGTGAATCTCCGACGATGAGCACCATGGACCCTTGATTTTCCTCAACCTGCCGTATGGCAGAGACGATATAATCAAGACTGCTGGGATCTTCCTTCAGGATATAATCGGCAACTTTTTTCGACCAGACGACATTCCGCACCTCATCGGTCACGTCAGAGGTAAAGACAAAGGAAGTTATACCTTCGGCAACCACTCGATCGATAACCTCACCATGTGGCGCATCCGGCAGGCTGTAGTCCAGCAGGGCAAGAGAAAAATTCCCCTTGGACATGAGCAGCAAATTCTCCGTCTCCGCCAGATTTTTAGCCCAAAAAACAGGAACATCAAAGATTTTTTCAATCTTAGCTTTAACCATCCTGCCGAACATTTTACTGTCTTCAACAAGAAGAATCTGTCGCATAGGGTGTCCTCTTGCAAAGATTGACTACGGGCAAACAACCTTCGGAACAGGTGAAGAGGCTGCGCTGCTTTATGCACCGATACCCCCCGGCGGCAAAACCCATCAAGAGGAAATCAAGGTTTTGATAATATCGCCCTTGCCGATCACCCCTACCAGTAATTCCCCTCGCATAACCGGTAAGGTATGGACTTTTTTCTCCGCCATAATGGTTGCCACTTCATCGAGGGGGGTATCTTCATCAACGGTAAGAGGCTTTTTCGAATAAATGTCTTCTACCGTTGAACCGGCAAATTTTCGAATATCCTTTTCCATCTTGTCGGGACTTTCCAGGAATATGAGCGAATCGAGAATGGCGACAACGGTCGGAATATGAATTTTCTTAGTTTGGTCGATAAGATCACTTTCGGTAACCACACCAAGAAGCCGTCCCGACGCATCTACCACCGGTGCCCCCCCGATGGAATGCTCCGACAACAAGCGAGCAAGGTCGCTGACTGTTGTCTGTGGAGTTACGGTAATTATATCAACCGTCATTATTTCTTTGGCCTTTAGCATAATTTCTCCCGATCAGTCCCTGAAATAAAAAGGTTTACACTTCTTTTCCCACCGGAGGATATCCTGAAACTCCCCCAAGGATTATCTTCCATAAGGGTAAAGCTTTCCATCTCATATGTCCAGTTTCCTTCTTAATCTCCATATCTTTCCATGGCTGTCATGGGGCAGGGGCAGGACTTTTTGCCCTTTAACTCCGCTTGGAAGCAGCAAGGCAGGAACTCATATTGACAGGAAATCAAAAAATGCACATGATTGTCGAGGCAGGGAGGTTTCCCCACGTACCCTTCTTTTCCATTGTTCCAGGGGCCCAAAGGGCAAGGAGAGATACTTCATTTTGATGGTCGAAGAACATTGTGCCACTCCTTTCTCGCCGGACAAACAATCCAACATTCTCAACACAAAGAGGAGATTTCATGAAAAAAGCGCTTATCGCCTACCACAGTCGTACAGGAAAAACCGAAGCCATGGCCAATTTCATTGCCGAAGGATTACGCTTTAACGCAATCGAAGTGGTACTTAAAAAAATATCCGAAATTGATAATGAGTTGGATATCGTCGGCTATGATGCCTACGTCTTTGGCTGTCCGACATACCATAAGGATATGACCGGCGGAATGAAACAATTTTTATTTAAGGCGGAACTCGCCAACCTGACCGGAAAAATTGGCGGTGCCTTCGGCTCCCATACCCATAGCGGTGAAAGTGCACCGATGCTCTTTGATACCATGATGCATGTCTTTAAAATGGACATGACCGAACTTGGACCCTTGAAGCTTACCGAAGCAATGGTCGCCGGCAATGAAGGGATCAAGGCCTGCCAGGATTACGGCAAGGCAATCGGCGGAAAACTCGTGTAACTGCCGGATACCAAAAACCCTGCAAAAAAGGGCTTGAAACCGAGGCACCTGCACCAAGCCAAAGTTCAAGCCCTGTTAATTTTTCTCAAGCTCTTCGGCAAACATAAGCCGAAAAGGGCCGCCTGCTAATCTGACAAAAGCTTGAAGGAAAGTTTGACACGCGCCCGGAAAACAGCCGGCTGATTGTTCTCTATCTTCATATCCAGGGTCATTACTTCTGCAATCCGCAGATCACGAAGACTAAGACCTGCTGAATTTACAGCATTTTTTGTTGCTTCTTCCCAAGAAACAGGGCTTGATCCAACCAGTTCGATAATTTTGTAAACACTCTCAGTCATGGGCATTCTCCTCATTTAAAGTTTATAGTAGGATTTCCCTTTATTGCACAAGGCCTCCTGATGATCTGCCTTGGTGCTAACCGTCCTGAGTTCCCCCTCCCAACACACTTTATCGCCGCAAGGGTTTTTCAGCTGTCGTCTTGTTGCTTTAAAAACAACAAGAAGATAACTTATTGTAGCGCTTGCAGAAAAAAAAATGAAAGAAATAATTTTCAGACAACCAAATACAGGCAGCCATACCTGTAAGGTATTATCAATGTTTATTTTATGACAAAATAATGATAAAGGGGAAGAGGTTCTCTTTCTTCTTCGAGGGAGCAAGAAATTATCGTGTCTCGCCTGGAATATTCGCTGTTATGAGGTCGGTTGAGAAGGTCACAGGATGTCCCTGATTGTCGACAAGGTTGCTTTCACCTATCCCGGAGCACAGCATCCGCTCTTTCAAGGTGTGTCTTTTCAGCTGGCAATACCGGGATTCCATTCATTCTTCGGTCCTTCCGGGGTGGGTAAAACTACTCTTGCGAAAATCATCAGCGGCAACATCGACAAATCCTCCGGCAGGGTCAAAACCAACGGCCTGACCACCCTCCTCTATTCCCACAACAAGGAGCGGCTCCCCGGCTGGTCCGGAGTGGGCCTTCATTTATCCCGGGTCATTCCACCGTCGATGCATGCCGACATGGAACAACTGGTGGAAATCTTCGGCCTGTCGGACTGCATCAATTCCCGCTTTGACCAGCTTTCCATGGGGCAACAGAACCGGGTGAACCTCATCCGCTACCTGCTGCAGGACTGCGATCTGCTGATCATGGACGAAAGCCTGGCCAACGTCGATGAACTCACCCGGGAAAAGATTCTTCTCGCCATCAAGGCGATGTTCCCGCAGCGCTATTTCATCTATATTTCCCATAACGTCATCGAGGTTGCCAAGTTCTGCGCATCGATCCTGGTTTTCCGCAGCAGGGGCAAGGTGCCGCAGACGGTCATGGTCAATGGCTGCAACATCCGCACAAAAGAAGACTTAAGGCGCGAGGCCCTCGATGCGACCCTTTTGGAGATCATGAATGCTGCCTAGACGCGTCTTCCAGTTCTTTATCATCTTCTTCCTCTTTCTCGGCGGGCTGATGGCCTTGAAATACAGTCTCGCCCTTTCCGACTACGTCATTCCGGCCCCCTCCGGCATCTTCCAGACCCTGGTCAGCGAATATCACCAGTACAGCCTCGCCACCCTCAACACCATGACGGTGGCGATCATCGGCCAGATCCTTTCGGTGGTCATGGCCTTTGCCATCGGCATCACCGGCCGCCAGTCCACCTGGCTTGGCTCGTTCATCAAGGTTGCCGCCTACAATTTTCAGGCCTATCCCATCGTCGCCCTGGCGCCGATCCTCTTTATCCTGCTCGGCGACGGCTTTCTCACCCGCCTGCTGATCGCCGCCATGATCTGTTATTTCCCGGTGCTGCTCTCGGTTTTAGGGATAATGTCCAAGCCGGTCGACGATATCGAACACTTCTACCGGGTCACCGGCCGCATGCGCTGGCAGCTGGAGGTGAAGATCCGCACCTTTGAAAACCTGGCACAACTGACCACGGTCATCGCCGGCAGCGCCACCCTGGCCATGGCCGGGACCATCGTCGGGGAATTCATCGCCGCCAATGCCGGAATCGGCTATAATATCCGCATCGCCCTGTATCAAAGCGATCTCGGCAAGATCCTTATCGCCCTTTTTCTCATCGGCATCACCATCGCCGTTTACCAGGCACTGCTGGAATCGCTGGGGGCCATCATAAAACAAGCCTGGACCGGAAGGTGATTTCTCGCTGGAACCGGATTCGACCTGACTTTTCCCAGAAAAGAAGGAGTAACGATGCAGAACAAAGCAAAATCTCCCATGCTGCCCGCCTGGCTGCTTATGCTCACGGCGATATTGGTTGCCACCAGCGCCCAGGCGGATGAAAAGATCGTTTACCGCCTGAAATGGCTGCGCAATGTCAGCGTCGTCGGCGCCCTCTATGCCGAAGATCACCAGCTGTTTGCAAAGGCCGGGCTCCAGGTGGA
>JFJP01040254.1_pt1 | contig 12189 bp, 10 predicted proteins | sample 431651 | NCBI WGS metagenome assembly JFJP01 (sample SAMN02602958, study PRJNA72255) | Microbial mat metagenome, whole genome shotgun sequencing project. | biome: fresh water; feature: sink hole; material: water; isolation source: purple microbial (photo- and chemosynthetic) mats found in... | reverse complement strand
GCTCGCCGCTGGCTGGACCGATGGTCGCGATCTGCCGCCGCTCGCTGCAGCAAGTTTTGCCGAACGGTGGAAGAAAGCCGGCGGCCGACAACCGCTAAAAGCCGACAAGCAGCAGAAGGAGGACAGGTGATGGACAATGAACTCTCCTTCCTACGCACGCTCCGCCGCAGCCTGAGTCTTCCCCCGGATGTGGAAAGGCCGAAAGCCCTCTTCCCCTCCCTTTTAACCAGGGCGGATTCTACTTCAATCCTGCGGGAGATACGCAACAGATCAACAATGGAGCAGGAGGCCCTGGTGGATATCCTGCAGACCAATGCCCAGGCGCTGGGAATAACAACATATATTGTCAGAAACCATGACGAGGCGGCGGCGATAATCGTCGACCTGGTCAGGACGAAGGATCCGGAGTTTACCCCAACCAAGCATCTCATCCACCACGATCATCCGGATCTTGCCGCCCTGCAACTGTGGAAACGCTTTAATCGTGAAGGCATCACCGTACACACAAGTTTCGGCCCCGACCGGCAAGTCAGGGAAAAAACCCTTGCCTCCTTCATCGGCGTGAGCGCGCCTGATATAGCGGTTGCCGATTCGGCAACCCTGGTCCAGATCACCGAGCCCCGTTCCACCTCTCTTGTGCCGTCGATCCATATCGCCCTGCTGCAGCGGGAGAACCTGGTGGCCGACCTGCGCGAGGCCTATGCCTTACTGCAGCAAAGGTCCAGGCTGGAGAGTTTTGTCTTTATCACCGGTCCATCAAAAACCGCAGATATAGAGGCGCAGATGGTCCATGGTGCCCATGGCCCACGGGCGGTGCATCTCATAATACTCTGTCCGCCGTCGGCTGCAGACCATGGTGGGGAACAACAACCTGCAGAGGATCCAAGGAAACAATGAACCGGGATTATATCAATAAAACGACACTGCTTGGCCTGGTGGTAGCTATTTCCGCCCTCTTTCTCACCATGATCCATCAATTTTTGATGGCGATTTTTATGGCCGGGTTATTTTCGGCAATGGTCAGTCCTCTACATCGCCGCTTGACAACAAAACTGCGGGGACGGGAAAACCTGGCCTCGGTACTGACGGTGGTGGGCATAGTTCTTTTAGTCCTCACCCCGCTCGCCATTCTCATCACACTCGTCGTTGCCCAGGCAATCAGCGTCGGCCAGTCGGTTACCCCGTGGGTCCAAGGCTTTATCAAGGAACCGTCAACCCTTTCGGCTCTGATGGAAAAAATCCCCTACTATGAGGAGATCCTTCCCTACCGCGACATCATCATTCAAAAGGCCGGAGAAATGGTCGGGGCCGTTTCGACCTTTCTTATCGATTCCTTATCGTCTTTTACCAAGGTAACCATCGATGCCATCTTCTCCTCGGTCATCATGCTGTACGTCATGTTCTACTTTCTTTCCATGGGGAATGTCCTTTTAGCAAAGATCCTCTATTTCCTCCCCTTGGATGACAATAACGAACAAAAACTCCTCAAGCGCTTTACCTCCGTGGCCCGGGCGACGATCAAAGGAACATTGATCATCGGCATCATGCAGGGGGCTATCTGCGGCATCGCCTTTGCCATTGCCGGTATCCAGGGCCCGGTTTTCTGGGGCTCGGTCATGGCGGTCATGTCCATCATCCCGGCCTTCGGCACAGCCATCATCTGGATTCCCGCCCTGGTAATTCTGGCACTCACCGGCCATTTCGGCGGTGTCGTCATCCTCGCCGTTCTCTGCGGCGCCGTCGCCGGCAACCTCGACAATGTCCTGCGGCCGCGCCTGGTCGGCAAAGACACGGAAATGCACGATCTTTTCGTTCTCTTCGGCACCCTCGGCGGCATCTCGATGTTCGGCCTCGTCGGCATTATTCTCGGTCCGATCGTCGCCGCCCTGTTTATCACCATCTGGGAAATCTACGGCGAGGCCTTTAAAAAATATCTGCCGAATGTCGAGATGGTTCTAAAAAAACCTCAAAACGACGATCAGGACTAACGGCCTTTGCTCCTTTGTTTTTTCTGCCCTGAGGTCTTTGCCCTTCATGCCATATCTTCTCCTCATTCTCACTACCCTCTTCTGGTCCGGCAATTTCGTCGTCAGCAGGGGTATGCATGCAGCCATCCCGCCCATAAGCCTTTCCTTCTGGCGATGGGCATTGGCCCTTGCCATCCTCGCCTGCTTCGGGCTCAACCACCTGCTGGCGGAGCGCCGACTGGCACTGGAACATAAAAAATTCCTCATAATCCAGGGGCTCCTGGGGGTGGCCGGCTTTAACAGCTTGATCTATTGGGCGATGCACAGCACCACCGCCATCAATGCCGCCCTGGTCAATTCCTCCACCCCGATCCTGATCGTTATCATTTCCTGGGCCAGATTCAATGATCGTCTCAGCCTCCGCCAGGGCCTCGGTGTCGTCACTTCCCTGTGCGGCGTTCTTCTCATCATCTCCCGCGGCAACCCGGCATCACTGTTGCAGCTGCAATTCAATCTCGGCGATATTCTGGTATGTATTGCCGCCTGCCTGTGGGCCTTTTATTCGGTCAATTTGAGAAACTATCCACGCGGTCTGCACCCCCTCGCCTACCAGACGGCCATTGCCGGTGTCGGCCTTTTGGCCCTCTTACCCTGCTATCTTCTCGAACTCGCCGCCGGCAAGACCATGCCTATTACCGTCGAAACCGTTACCACCATTGTCTATGTCGCGGTCTTTGCCTCGGTGCTTGCCTTTATCTTCTGGAACCGCGCAGTCGCCAGCCTGGGCGCCAATATTGCCGGCCCTTTTATTCACCTTATGCCGGCCTTCAGCACCATTCTCGCCGTCATCTTTCTCGGCGAGACTTTGACGTCAACGCACATTACAGCTATCATACTGATATTCGGCGGAATTTTCATGACCACATTTCGTGCGAAACGGAGGGCATAAGCTTTCCCGGAAATCTCCGGAAAAAATCCATCGGCCGCCACCATCCTTTCCTCTTGCCTTTTTATCATCAAGCCTTATTTTTAGAAAAATTTTAAACATTTGTTTGAATTCTTCGTTGAATATACACATAAGGCTTATTCACTTGAAACCCCTGGAGAAAACCATCACCGTCATCTTGCTCTCCGCGGCTGTACTTTGCTGCCCTGCGGCTTGGGGCAGGACCGAAGACACCGCCCTCGGCTTTGCCAAGGCTTGGCAGCGCCTGACGAGTGAAAATGATACTCTCGCTGCGGCACAGGCAAATCTCGACCAAGCCCGGCAGAAAAAAGATGCCGCCAAGGATCTGTATCTGCCGGAAATAATCGCCTCAGCCAATTATCTCTATCTCGACGAAGCGGTTACCCTTTCGCCCAATGACCTTCTTGACAGCATGGCCGGCGGCACCCAGCTGACACCGCTGTTTTACGGTTTGGGGCGCAGTTACGGTCTTTCCAGCACCGCTTTGGACAGCGCTTTGACCTCGACTCTTGCCGAACGGGAAAATCGTTCCGCCGATATTCACGCCTCTTGGCCCTTATACGCCGGCGGACGAATCGATGCAGCCCAGGATATAGCTGCCGGCCTGGAAAAGGAAGCCGGGCAAAAACTCGCTTACAGCCGGCAGGAACAATTTGAAAGCCTGGCTCGCTTCTATTTCGGCAGTGTTCTCGCAGGCCGGGTGTTGCAGACCAGGCGTGATGTCGCGGATGGGTTGAAAAAACACCTTGAACGCGCCGTTCTCCTCGAAAAACAGGGACAAATTGCCAAAGTCGAACGGCTGCAGGCAGAGGCCGCCCACGACAAGGCGGAAGTCGACCGACGCAAGGCCGATCACGAGTTGCATATAGCCCTCACCGCCCTGTCGACACTCCTGAAAAGCTCACAAACCGTTATTCCGGCAGACGATCTCTTTATCAAGGGAACACTGCCGCCAAAGACTCTTTGTCTCGAACAAACCCTTGCCAACCACCCCGGATTGGGACAGTTGCAGGCAAAGCACGAACAGGCTTCCGGTCTGGCTGCTCTGGAAGAAGGTAAATATTATCCGTCGGTTGCCATTTTCGGCACCTATAATCTTTACGAAGAAGACAATCTGGCGAGCAAGCTCGTCCCCGATTGGTTTCTCGGCCTCGGAATGAAGCTGCCTCTTCTCGACAGATCAGGACGCTCCGGTAACCTGCAGGCGGCAAAGAGTGCGATACGCCAGGTAAAACACCTGGAAAACCAGACCCGTAACGACCTGGCATTGCTGGTGGAAAACACCTATAGACAAACCGAACAAGCTATTGAGGAATACCGGGGCCTCGAATCAAGTCAAAGACTGGCAGAGGAAACCGTCCATCTCCGTCGTAAATCCTTCAGCCAGGGTCTTTCCACCACACTTGATGTCGTTGATGCCGAGATGTTTCTCGCCGGAATCAAAACCCAACGAGCAGTCGCCGCTTACGGCTATGTTATCGGCCTTGCCAAACTCCTTGCTGTCAGTGGCCAAACGGAAACATTTTTTGCATATCAGACTCCCCAAAACGAAGAGATACCGTCATGCGATTTATAAAATATTTCATGGCGGCAGCAATCATTATTGCTGCTGTCGGTTTGCTCGGTTTTTCATTTTGGCAGGCTTACCAGCCAAAGCCGGAAAGATTACAGGGACAGATCGAAGGGCAACAGTATACTGTCGGTTCAAAGATCGGAGGGCGAATCGAGGAGGTTCACGTACGAAAAGGTGATCAAGTGCAACCGGGACAACTGCTCTTTACCATCCATAGTCCGGAGATCGACGCCAAACTGGCACAGGCATTGGCCGGTCAGGATACCGCCCAGGCTATGGCGGCAGGGGTTGAGGCGGGAGCGAGAAAACAGCAGATCGCCGCCGCCCGAGATCAATGGCAGCAGGCCAAGGTCGCCGCCGAATTGATGGAAAAGACCTTTCAGCGCATTGAAAATCTTTACCGGGACGGAGTCATTGCCGAACAAAAGAGAGACGAGGCCGCTACCCAGTATAAGGCGGCCCGTTATACCGCCGATGCCGCCTTTCAACTTTACCAGCTGGCAGAAGAAGGGGCCAGGGAAGAAGATAAACAGGCAGCCGGAAGCAAAGTTCGCATGGCGGAAGGGGCGGTCGCCGAGGTCAAGGTTTTTGCCGCCGACAGCCGAGTTGTCAGCAGACACGCCGGAGAAGTCAGCCAAATCCTGCTGCAAAGCGGTGAGCTCGCCCCCCAGGGCTTCCCGGTGATCTCCCTCATCGATATGAACGATGCCTGGGCGGTCTTTCATGTGCGCGAAGATCGCTTGGCGGAATTTCCTCAAGATCGCCAATTCACCGCGATCATCCCGGCCTTGAACAAGAGTCGCCACCTCTTTCGCGTCAGCCACGTGGCTGTCATGGGAGATTTTGCCACCTGGCGGGCAACCGACAACAACAAAGGCTTTGATATGCGGAGTTTTGAGATTGAAGCTCGACCGCTGCAGCCCATCGACGGCCTGCGGGTCGGCATGAGTGTCCTGGTGGAAAAGTGACGAAACCAGCCTTTTTGCCCATGATAGCCAGGGAATGGCGGGTTCTCGGCAAAGATCCCTGGCTTTTCGGCCTCGTCACTTGGCTACCGCCTGTGCTGTTTTTCCTCATGTGGCTGATTATGTCAGCGGGCATTCCCCGTGACCTGCCGGTGGGTATCGTCGATCTCGACAACAGCTCCCTGTCGCGGGCGCTCATCCGTCACTACGATGCCACCTCAGCCCTGACCGCCGAGACCGGTTTTTCCAATTTATTGCAGGGGGCCGACGCCCTTCGAGCCGGCAGGATTTATGCCCTTATCGTACTGCCGGCGGATTTGGAAAAAATGACCCGTCTCGGCCGGACGGTGCAAGTCAGTGCCTTTATCAACAGCCAGTTCTTATTGATCGCCAGGATCGTCAATTCCGCCTTGCTTCAGGCGCACGGCAGCTTTACCACCAAAGTGGAAATAGCACAAAATCTCGGAAGCGGCTCGACAGTCGTTGATCTGGCCTTGACCGGAGCCTTGCCCATCGGCACCCAGGTCACACCGCTCTTTAATGGAGGTGGCAACTATGCGCAATTTCTCGTCGCGGCAATTCTGCCCGCAGTCTGGCAGATTCTTATGGTGGCAGCCACCGTTCTTGCCTTATCGGGAGAACAACAGCGTCAAGGGTTACAGGGGTGGCTTGGTGCCGCCCCCCTTCGCGCCCTGCTCGCCAAACTGCTGGTCCTTGCGACCATTTTCTCGTTGCACGGCCTGTTTTTCCTCTGGTTTATGTATATTCTCCTCGACTGGCCAATGCACGGCAACTGGACGCTGCTGCTTCTTGCCCAGTTCTTGACGGTTGGCGGCAGCATAGCCACCGCCTCTCTGTTTTTCTTTCTCACCCGGGACGCCGCTCGGGCACTCAGTCTGGCGGCCGCCTACGCCGCGCCGGGATTAGCCTTTATGGGAGTGACCTTTCCCGCCAGCGACATGCCTCTTGCTGCACAGATATGGCGGAGTCTTTTGCCGATCAGTCATTATATCGAGATACAACTCGCCCAGGTCAACTCCGGTGGGCCACTCTCCCTTGCCATGCCCCAGCTCCTGCATCTTTGCTTCTTTTTTCCGATCTTTCTTCCTATCTTCTTCAAAGCTAAACAGTTGGCGGAGGCCTCTTGCCGCTACCCCATGAGAAAATGAGCTGGCTCGATATCCTGCGCCATGAATGGCGGGCCATCTTCTCCGATGCCGCCATACTCCTGACCGTTTTCGGCGGTGTCCTGCTGTATTCCGTTCTGTATCCCTTGCCCTATGCACAAAAAGTGGTACGCAATCAGGAGGTGGTGGTCGTTAACCTCGACAACAGCCAGCTTAGCCGTCGCCTGGAGCGGATGATCGACGCCACCCCCCAGGTACACCTCAGCGACCGGGCGCAAAGCCTGGAAGAAGCCAAGAGAATTTTTATCGACCGAAAACTTGCGGGTATTCTGTTAATTCCGGAGAATTTTTATCTCGACCTTCTCCGCGGTCGCCGCCCCACCCTGTCCTTTGCCGGAGATGCCGGCCTTTTTCTGGTTTACGGCACGGTTGTCGAAGGAATGGTCGGTGCCGGCAACACCCTGGCAGCCGAAGTCAAAGTCGGTTCACTGCTCAAATCAGGTCGGCCACAGGCCATAGCGGCGGAACAATACAGCGCCGTCCGCCTCAACATTTTGCCGGTCTTTAACGGGAGCATGGGCTATGTCAACTATGTCATTCCGGCGGTTTTTGTCCTTATCCTCCATCAGACCCTGCTCATGGGCGCAGGAATGCGGAGCTGCCTCCGAAACGTGTCGGCGCCTGAACGGGAAGAGATCCTTCGAACGAAGGTATCACCGTTCCGCTTGCTGGTGGTTCGCTGCGGAATTTTTGTCACTCTTTACTGGCTCCTCTCCATGTACTACTTTGGTGCGGCTTTTACTTTTTACACCATTCCCCATCTGGCCAACTTCCTTGAGCTCAATTTGCTCATACTGCCGTTTCTGCTCTCCGCCACCCTCCTCGGTATTTGCCTCGGAGCTTCATTGCCGCGACGCGAGCTGACCATTCTTGTGGTTCTCCTCAGTTCTATGCCGCTCATCTTTCTCTCCGGTTTTATCTGGCCCCTCTCCGCCATCCCCGCCGCTCTTGTCGAAATCAGCCGGATAGTCCCGGCCATTCCGGCGATCCAGGCCTTTCTTGCCCTCAACCAGATGGGAGCCGAATTCTCAGATATCCTGCCACTCTTGAAACAGCTCTGGCTGTGTGCCTTGTTTTACGGTTGCCTTGCCTGGTGGCTGCTGCGAAGAAACTGCGCCACGAACCGTCTCCATTGCCCAGAAAGACCTGTTTAAGAAGCTTTCTGCAAACCACGCATTTCCACAAGAAAGACTTCCGCTCCGAATCTCAGCCCTTCTTTCTCCTCGGCAGTGAGCCCTTGCGGATCATAACGCATACGCAAATGAAGGTGATAGAGTTCTTGGAACAGCTGGGTATCGAAATTCCTCCAGGGATATATTCGTCCTGCCCAGGCGGCAAAGGTTTCCTTTTCACCGCGCTCAAGGTCCGCCTCGAAAAGAAAATCAATAACCGGCGTCAAAGGCGAGATGATTCTCTCAAAGGTACGAAGATTATCAGCTTCCCTTTCCCTCTTTGCCTGCTCGATTTTCATTCGCCGATAAATGCGGAGAACGAGAAACGTTGTCAAAACAACAATGATAATCGAGAATACCAGGGTATTTTCCGTTCCACTGCCGATACGAAAGAGCCGGTACCAATGCTGTACAAATTGCCAGATATCATAAAGCCCCTCAAAGACCGAGGCCTGTTGCCGATCATTCTGCACCCAGGTCGACGGGGTGTTATCGATTGCAATCCATTGCCCGCCGATAAAGGCCTCGACCCAGGCATGGGCATGCCGTTTACGGACAATATATTTCCCCTCCAGTCGACTTTTTTCAACGACAGCATATCCGACGACATAACGGCTTGGGATACCCCAATAACGCAGGAGCAGGGCACCGGCTGTCGCATAATATTCACAAAAGCCGCTTTTCCTGTTCAGCAGAAAATTACCGAGCGGCGTAGCAAATCCTTCCTTGCCGAGGAAATTCAAGGAATACTGGAAACCGTTTCGCAGATATCCCTCTAAGGCGGCAACTTTTTCACTCGCCGAAAGATCCCCTAGAGCAAGCTGCTGCGTTACCGCCTGCAGGGCGTATTTTTCATTTTCCGGAATGACCAGATTTCTGCCGCTGGGCAGATCGATATCATCCCGCATTTCCGCATGCTGCCAAAGGGTATAGGAAATGACCTCGGCACCGTCAATTACCTTAATGACAGTATTATTATTTTTTTCAATCTCAAAAATTGTTTTACTTTCAAGTCGGTACCCCCCCTGGGGAAAGGGGAGTAAGCCTTTTTCCCGGGGCAGCCGGTATTCTACTTCAAGCCCCTGGCCGTCTTTATGCGGCGGAGCGATCAGGTTCCAATGAAACTCCCCGGCAGGGGGAAGAAACTGAAAACTTTCCTGGCTGCCGCCAAGCCAATTGCCACCGGCAAAAACTGCATAATTTGCCTCCTTGAAAAGCAAAGGCGGCGGGCCACTCGCCGACTCGACACGCATGAGAATCTCCCCGGACGTCTTCAACCGCCCCAGAGCGCCGAAATTCACATGAGCCTTAAAAGGATCACTGTACTTCTCATGATAATAGCCGCGCCAGAAGCCATGCATCTTTTCAACAATCCGGCGATGTGCCAGTTCCATCCCGGTGTTGGCAGCGTAACCAAGTCCAAGGGCAAAAGAACAAAGCAAAAAAAAGAGCACCGGGGAGAAAGAGCGGCCACGATTTTGATAAAAAAAACATGAAAGAATAATCGCCAGCCCGGGATAAAAGGCCAGGGACCGACTGTTGCCCGTTGCCGCGGCAAACAGGCATACAAAGAAATAATAAAAACGAAAATCCAGCGGCTTATGCGCATGAACAGCCTTTTTTTTCCCCAGTCGCGTACCGATAACGATTGTATCGCTGGTGGAATAAAGCTGGGCGAGTATCAGTGGAGAAAGAATGAGTGGCAGCCAACTTGCCGTTATTCGAAGAAAATTGATCGGTTTAAAATTGATGAGAACCAAAGCAACCGCTGCCAGGAATACCAACGAAGTAACATCTGAGATTTTAATAAAATCCTCGTCCGTCAGGGTATAGCGCCTTGCCGTCAAAGCACTTGCCGCACAGAGCAGGGCAAGCAATCCCCCAACAAGAAGATTGTCGGTTTCACTCCCCCAAAACAGCAGGGCACCGCTTATGATCCAGGGCGAGACCTTCATAAAAGGGCGAGCTGCTCCTCCAGACGGTCAATATCAATTTCCCGCAGTACCGTTTTTATCTGCAGTTTCCTTTTTTTTGCAGCAAGGTCTTCCTTGTCGGCGACAAGCACAAGGACCTTCATTGGAATTTTATATGCCGCCAGAGAGTTGAGGAAATCCCGGCGATGCTCGTCAAGATCAATCAAAACCACTATGATTCCGGAAAGCAGGGCCGAATGGCTGTTAACCAACTGTGCCATCTCGCCGAAATCTTTGTCGCCGCAGGTGGTGACCGAGGCAAGAATCTCCAGTATCCTTTGCCGATCCGCAAGTCCCCGGCCCATCGAAGAAGTCTGACACCCGTCGCCGACAAAAAGCAGATCGAACACGGCATCTTCATTATCCTCGGCCATCAATATTGAGGCGCTAACGGAAACAGCCGCCTCAAAAAGTCTGCTGTATCTCTGTGGGGAAAAACTGTCGAGGATCAGGGCAAATCTGCAGAAATATTCGTCTCGATACTGTTTGACAATGGTTCGTCCGGTGCGAGCGGTGGATTTCCAGTCGATATGTTTGATTGGATCACCGACATTATAATCCCGCAACGCCACAAACTCACTGGAATCACCTCGACTCTGGGCACTACTGATTCCTCCCTGATGATATTTGCGGGATCCCGGGAAAAAAAACCTGGGCATGGCATATACCTTGGGCAGCACCAGAATTTTCTCCGGGCTTGAGGAATATATCTCATGCCTGCAAAGGCCAAGGGGATCGATACGGCTGAGAACGTAGCCCGACAAAAGGACGTTGCCGCGCTTCAGCGGCAAGAGAACACCCTTCATCTCCTGCTTTTTACCGGGCAAAAGGCCCGGCAACTCCTGATCGTAACTGCCGATACGGCAATGGTTCCGCAAAAGCCACAGCCAGCGGTAATAGCCCATCTTCCGATCAAAAAAATTCCTGGCATCCTCCCCCTCCTCCGCCGTTGATCGGAATTCCTGCCAGGTGGGTAAAGGCTCGGGGATCTCTTCCCGGTAAAGAAGTCCGGACAGCCTCGTTCTCCCTTGGTTTTGCAGGATTATGGTGTAGTGGAGTTCTTGCCCCACCATGCATGTTTCCGGAAAAACCCGGTGTATCTGCAGGTGCGGACGAAAATGAAGAGATGCCAGCACAGCAATAAGCAAAAGGGAGAAAACAGCGCCGGCTATCTGGTAAATCATGGTACTTTTTATGTCCATGCCAAAGAGCACGGAAAGAGCAAGGAGCAGGAGGAAAAGTTTTCCGACGGTTGTCAGGCGAGAGGAAAACCACAATTTAATCCGCTCGGTATATCTGTAAACCACATACAGGCGGTAGTTCATCCGGGCTTTTTTATCTCTTTAAGGACTTTGTCGATGATTTCCTGGGCGGTGATGCCCGAAAATTTCGATTGCGGCAGTATCTGCAAGCGATGTCCGATGACCGCACCGGCTGCCTCCTGAATATCCTCGGGAATAACGAATCCTCTGGAGTCAAAAAGGGCCAGAGCCTGGGCGATCTTCATCAGGGCAAGCGAGGCCCTGACACTGGCACCGAGCGCGACATGTTCACTTCGCCGCGTCGCTTTAACAATATCAACGATATAGTAACGCAGTTCTTCGGAGATCCTGATGGAAAGCACCGCCCGCATCAGGCGGAAGATATCCTCTTCACCGCTGACGGTCTCCGTCATACTGAGGGGATGCCCCATGAGCTGCTGCGAGATGACCAGCACCTCTTCGTCCCGATCAAGATATCCTGGGGAAAGTCTGACCATGAAACGATCCATCTGCGATTCCGGTAAAGGATAAGTGCCATGCGATTCGCTGGGGTTTTCCGTGGCGATGACGAAAAATAATTTATCGAGTGTCATTCTCCGACCATCGACGGTAACCTGCTTTTCTCCCATGGCCTCGAGAAGGGCGGACTGTGTCCGTGGACTTGCCCGATTGATTTCGTCAGCAAGCAAAATATTTGTGAAAATCGGGCCTTGGTGAAAGGAAAAAACGCTCTCATGTTGGTTATAGATGGACACCCCGAGAATGTCCGAGGGCAGGAGATCCGGAGTAAACTGAATGCGCTTGAAACCTGTCCCCATGGATTTTGCCAGGGTTTTGGCAAGAGTCGTTTTCCCGGTTCCGGGGACATCCTCCAGCAGCACATGTCCCCCGCAGGAAAACGCCGCCAACAGCAGTTTGATCATTTTCTCCTTGCCCTTAATGACCTTCTGGATATTTTCCAGAAGAAGGGTATAGATATCCACTGCTTCCTGTATGCCCGGTTCTTCCATCTTTATCTTCCTATACGATTGGCTGCCACCATTTTTTGTCGAAAATCAATTCCTTGCACAAAAACATCAGTTCAAGGTTCGGGGATTCGTTTGTCTTTTTCATTGTAACTGCG
>JFJP01040093.1_pt1 | contig 12189 bp, 10 predicted proteins | sample 431651 | NCBI WGS metagenome assembly JFJP01 (sample SAMN02602958, study PRJNA72255) | Microbial mat metagenome, whole genome shotgun sequencing project. | biome: fresh water; feature: sink hole; material: water; isolation source: purple microbial (photo- and chemosynthetic) mats found in... | reverse complement strand
CAACTGGATTCAACTTCAAAGTCCGCCTGACTGGGCGGGACTTTATGAAGGTCGGCACAGTAGCTACGCAGTTTGTCGTTGGAGAAACCATAAACGGCCAGACCTCTGGAGCAACCGCTACGGTTGATGAGATTGAAGCTCCCGGTACTGGTGCCAACACCATCGCCATCTCCAACATCGTCGGAACCTTCATCGGTGCGGAAAACATTCGTCAGGGGGTAACTGTCCGTGCGGCCAACGTAGCAACCAACACCTTCGCCCTCGGACCATCTGTTGTAACACTGACTCTTACTGGGCTTGAACTAGGGAGCGACATTGTTATTCTACAAGCAGGAACCAGTACCATTATGCAAGATGCTGATGCACACCCTGGTTCTACTTATAGCTATGTGTATGATACACTCATCAATGTGGATATCTGTATATATAAAACTGGATATATTCCGTTTGCAATCCGTAATTATACATTACAAGAATCAGACACATCCTTGCCAATTGACCAAGTAGTTGACAGAAATTATCAAGGATAGACTCGGGGTGTACTAATTAAGTAGTACTTATTTGGAGAATACATAGATGGCAAAAATTACATCACCCGCAGGGCTAATTGTTGGCACTAACATGACTGTAGACACAGTTAATAAGACCATTGCACTAAATGTTGGCGGAACGTTAGTTGCCTCCGATGGCGTGACCATGCAGGCCGTCTACTCTAAGCTAATTGACCTCTGGACAACTACTGCCTATAATAAATATCCCTTCGGCCTATATACCATCGACGCTAGATCCGGGCAGTTCCAAGTTGGTACAGATGGTTCTACTTACAACGGTTGGAAATTTCTAGACGACACAACCCGTAATATGATTCGTGATGCTGGTTGGACCGAATATTCTGCCGCTGGTGTTGTGGACCGGGTTTATGTAGGTATTGTTGCTCTTGCCTCTGGTTTCCCCGCTGGTGCACAATTCTATTACCAGACATCCTCTTCAGGTGCCGCTACTGACTTTACCTTCACGGATGCTCCTAACCAAGGTATCCTAGTAACAGCTTCTGCGGGCTCTGGTGCCGCTGGAGCGCCTTTTGACTACACCACTAATAATTACTTCAAAATCTTCTGCCGTGAGTATAATTATACCTATGATGATTCTATTCTAACAGACGTTGGTGAAACAAAAACTGGTCCCTATAAAATTTCTCTACCAGTATCCGTATCTAGTGACTTGAACATCACGGACGTAGACGGTACAGTATCTTCAGGTTCTCCTTACTCATCCATTGGGGTGAAGTTCTTTTCTTCTCCTTTTAATAAAGATGTAGACACCACAACAAATCGTGCCTATGGTATTGTAGTTGATGTTGGAACTCACTCTGGTATTGATGGTTCAAACTCCGCTGGTGGAAATGTACTATCAACCGCCGCCGGGGGAATTGTTGGTGCTGACTATATTGGTGGCACGGTTAAGATTCACTCTGGGACTAACAAAGGTACTTATATTATATCTGGTACTCCTGCCGCTGGGGCAGTGACTATCACAGGGACTTTAACCAATCTTCAGACGGGTCAGAGTTTTACTCTCTATCGAGCAACACCTGTTGCCGCTACCTTGAAACAAATCTATACCAAGGTTCAGTATCAATTAAGACAGAACTCTGACATTGATAATACTGGTGCTACTGTTACTGGCAAGACCGCTTCTTCTCTTATATACTTCGTAGGACCAACACTTGTCACTGGTAATGGCTCTTCTAACCCCAATGGTGGTGGTTCTGGTGTTATGGTTGAAGGAATTCAATCTGCGGACGTTAACAGCGTTGAACTTTATGATAATACCGTTACTAAGAGAACCTATCCTTACGCCGCCGCTGGTACAATTGCATTCAACGCCGCTCTAGTAGGTGCTGGTAGTTACTACAGAATGTACTACACCGACCTAACCGGAGTTAATGACTACGGGTTAGTTGGTGCGGTTACTGTTAATGACAAAGATGGTACCCCTATTCAAGGAACCATTGGGAGTGGCAGTATCGGATTTACCTATGACTATGACGGGGACACTGCTGGTGGATTTAGAACCATTAGTACTCCAACTCCGGTAACAGTTGTTGCAGGTCGCCCTGGTTCTGCTAAACCCGTTGTCTCTACAGGTACCCTTATTGCCAGTAAAGCAATCAGTATCTCACTCGTGGCCGAGGGTGACAGAGCCTATGTTGGGGCATAAACTAAATAGTGGTTTAATATGATTATTAATACCTACTTTTTTCCAAAAAACTTTTTCTTTAGATGGTATTTATTTTTAATAAAAGTTAAAAGTCTTAACCCTCCAGAGATTAGGTACGAAAAACACCACTATTACCCTAAAAGTATATTTAAAGAGGCGGGAAAAAATAACACAATTAAGTTATCTTTCCATGACCATATTGTAGCTCACTATCTGTTGTGGCGAGGCTATCAATTAGCTTACGGGAACACTCACCCCTATACACAAAAAATGGCTTATGCTATTTATATGATGACAAACTGCACTCACTCTGGGTCTAAAGGAACAATAATTATATCCCGAAGTAACATTGATATTAAAACCAGTGTTATGGTAAAAACGGTTCAGTCAATGATTAAAATTGAAATACCTCCTGAAAAAAGAGAAGCATTTTCTAATTATATGATAAACCTATGGAAAGATGAAGAATTTCGAAAAAAACGAAGAATAAGTGATGCCGCTAGATGGGCTAAACCAGAAGAGCACGAGATGAACTCAAAAAGAGTGTCAGCTTATTTTCAAGAAAATCCATCTGCTAAGGAGAAAGTCTCAGAACATTGGAAAGAGTTCTATGCTGACCCCATTAATAAAAAAATTCAGAGTGAAAGGGTGGCCCAGAGCTGGGTTGAAAATAGGGATGTTCATATGGCACAACTAGCTAAAACATGGGAAAAGCCATCTCAGGATAGACGGGTTGCTTCTTGGAAGTCAAAGTTAACAACGGAAGAAATTTCTAGTATAATGAGGGAAAAGGCATCTGGTAGAAGATGGTTTTATAATGTGGAAACCCTTGAAAATATTTCGGTAAAGGGCGGTGAGGAAGTAACCCGTATGCTTTCTAACCCAGAGTACAGGGCTGGTAGACATATCCCGAAGAAATTAACTGAATCCACTAATTAGGTACACAATATGGCGTTTACATTCGATGGTCCTTCCAAAAGAATAATCCTGGACAAAACCTCAACCACGGCTTCTGAAATATGGAGTCGTTATGCTGATTGGCTTGCTTTATCGGACAACTCCAAATGGCCCCTTGCTATGACTCAGATTGGTGGGGATGACTTAGGAGATGGACTAGCTATTCCCCCATACATCTTCTTAAAGAACGATTGGAAGGTTCGCCCTATGGAGTCCTCTCATACCCTTACTATCACTGGTAACCTCTTCGTTGAAGGTGGTGGAGACCCTATTGTTTCTACCCTAGGAAACTATAATGTACTGGTTAAGTCAGTAGTTCCCGTCCAAGCACAAGCATTTACACCGAACGGTTCCGCCTCTACTTTGGTTCCCCCGCTATACACGCAAGGCGTTGATTACAGCCGTCCTGTTGGAATAGTAGTAGCGGATGTATCTAACTCTCAACTATCGTTTAAAACCACCCTCAGCGAGTCCTCAGCGGACTTTTGGAAGGATGCACTGATTCTGTTTGTAACAGGCACCCTAAAGCACCAAACAAAGAAGGTTTCTGCTTTCAATCCGAGCACTGATTTCCTATCTGTCTCGGTTCCTTTCACTGGTGTTCCTGCTGAGTCTGACCAGTTTGTTTTAATAACCTTCTAAGTTTCCCTTGACATACCCCCTACCATATATTACCTTCTATATGGGGGTATTCTATGATAGTTGGAATTACAGGCTTCATGCACTCGGGTAAGGACAGCGTTGCTGACTTTATCATTCAAAAAACATGTGACGGATTGTCTTTTAGAAAGTACTCCTTTGCCAAACCTCTCAAGGAGACCACTATGGCTCTGTTTGGGTGGACTGAAGAACAAGTGTATGACCAGGACCTAAAATCGATTGTAGACCCTCTATGGGGCATTTCACCAAGACAGGCACTCCAATATCTTGGTACTGATGTTATGAGAGAATTCTTTCCTACCCTTAATAATGAGTTTAATAAGAACATTGGGAAGTCTTTCTGGGTGCGAAGATTCCAGAAGTGGTATGTATCTCAGCCACATCCAAACATTATTATCCCCGATGTAAGGTTTCAACAAGAAGTTGATATTATCAAGAGTATGGACGGGATTGTAATCCGAGTTAATAGAGACTCTGTTGTTCCTAAGGGACCCCTGCACCCATCTGAGAACATTAATATTCTAAAGGGTATCGATGTTATATTGGATAATAATGGTTCTATTAACGAGCTATGGGATAACACAGAAATTATTCTCAAGTATATTACGGAGAGGACTTCTAAATGACAGAGAATATTCAGATTGATAGTGTACCAACAAATGGTATTGATATTGGTCCTATTCTGTTCTTAGAACGATATGGGGCTAAGATTTTTAGTATTCCTAATGTTAATGGTTTTTTTCAATATAATATTGCTATTGATAGAGATAATGAAAAGAAATATATCCTCACCTATGTCAACGGGCAGAGAATGGATGATTTCTTTGTTCAGGCACCTGTCCTTAAAAAGATAGACGGAAAGATGATGTTTATGAATTATGCGGTAGAGAAAGATAGTGTGGGATGGAGGGTAGTAAATTGACCGATGAAGCACTACAAAGAGAATACTCCCTCAAGACCGGAAATATAGCCTACAAAATTGTAGGTTCTAGTGTGTATTATACCCCAGAGTATGTAGAGTGGTTAGAGGACATGGTATTGGCGTTTAGACCTCAACCCATCAAAAAAGCATTTTAAGAGGAGCAACTGATGAGTCAAGATAATAAGGTTATTTTTACTGAACTACCGGGAGAAGTAAAACTCCTCCAAGCAACCGGTAGTGACGACACACTAGCTTGCGCCGCTATTGTTAATAGTAAATTTGATGCTGTAACTTACCCTGAAAATCGGCATTACAAGCTGGTCAATGAGATGGTAGAATCTGGACATTGGGGATGCCTTGACCACAACTTTATTACTATGAAGATTGATTGCACCATTGCTTCTGCCAGACAGATTCTCCGTGCCAGTAATATGAACTTCAATGAACTGTCTTTGCGGTACCTTGAAGCGACCCCTAAGTTTTACCTACCTGGGTCTTTTGCGGTAGATGTTAAGCGTAAGGAACTGGCTAATGAACCACTGGCATTATCAGAACAAGAGGATACCTTAGCTACTGAGGTCTATGTTGAGTCTGTTAGAAATTCCTATGATTGCTACCTTAAACTCCGAGACATCGGCGTTAGAAAAGAACAAGCAAGGTTTGTACTACCCTTGAGTTTTTATACCAGCTTCTGGATGAGTGGTAGACTGTCTGATTGGTATCATTTCCTTAATCTTCGTTTGGATGCACATACTCAAATGGAAACCAAGTTTATTGCCCAAAAAATGTTTGAGCTTATTAGAGATAAATATCCTGACACTACGGCTAATTGGGAAAGAACTGCTAAAGGACCCTTGCCGTCTGGTTGTATTCAGACACCATAAAGGAGAGATTCATGAGTAATATAGAAGGGTTTGATTTTGATAAGGCTAAGGAGATTGCAGAAAAATATTCTCACTTGTTCCGGGTTAGGAACGTACCTTCAGAAACCGCAGGAAAAGAAGAGTGGGATAACCACTTCAAGTCTATATTTGAAGCAAACGTCCAGCTTGCGGCGTTATATGGGGTTCAGGTTAATCATATGGGGGCTAGTCATGTGCTTGATGACCAAAGGCTCTCAGAGAGAATTAAGCTCTACTATGACACCCACCCAGAAGACCGATTTGTTCAGATACCATATTCTGAAACACCTAAACTTATGGTTGCAGAGGATAAAGTCGCTAGGGAGGCTATCTCTAGAGTAGAGAGTAAATTGGATAAGCTTCTGGACATCCTACAGGAAAAAAAAGTTTAATGTGTCTTGTACTGTAGGGTTGGTCCTTGCGGTACAAGACTATCTCTATCCTGGCTTCGATACTCTTGTTGGGCGACTTGATTAGTATAGCCCAAATCAATAATAACCACATGGTACTGACCATCACGTTTTACAACACCAAGGTTTTCTCCTACTAAGTCATCGGCACGTAGACTATGTTTTTGCATGAGCTTAATAACGTCTATAATCCAAGGGTTGTCAATAATATTATCGGCACCTTCCCATTTGTCTCTGAACTTTGCAAAGTCCATTTTCAAACGTGGGTCATCAGTTTCTTGATGGGTCATCCACCAGTCTTTGATATACGTTAAAGCGTCATAATAATCTATCCCAAGAACTGCCTCAAAAGACCGGGAATTCGTGATAGGTTTTGCCATTTCACACAGAACCCAACGACCACGTTTATCTGCATTAAAGATTTGCAATATCGCATCAGAGTCTTCATTCAGCATCTTATACTCAATCATGTTCTGAGAGATACCTTTTTGATTGATTGCTACCTTTAAGGCATTTCCATTATAGTTGAACACAATCCTGGAGGAACCTACCCCTAGGTACCCTAATCCACTCGATACACAGTACTCCCGCATATCCTCTAGACTATTCATGGAGTTAAGTTTGGTAAAAGAGAATCCCTCAGTTGGGGTAGTAGGTCCTTGTTCCTTGAAGTACACTGGATTAAGAATAGCACCCAATTTCATGACAGCACCCCCAACTTGTAAAGATTGTTTTCTTGGAACTCCTCTTCTGCTTCATCGTCTTGTAGTAATTCTCCACCAGAGTATGGAGCCATTCCGTATTCAGGGTCCAATTTGTTTTCTTTGAGGAAGTTGTTTCTTTTGCTCATAATTCTTTCATATACGTCTTTGGATTCCAAAGCATCCTCCCCAAAATAGTTAACCAATTTTCCCCATGCACCCATTTTTATTATGTATTTTCTATACTTCTTAGCAAAAGCCAGAAGGTCTTTTACACAGTCGCTCTTCTTTTCTCCCTCAGGATAGGCTTTTATATCTTTTAGGGCCAGGTCTGCAAAATATGTCAATAGGGCTCCCGAATCTTCAGGTGTGGAATAAAGGGAAAGTATTTTTTGGAACAGAGGGTCATCTATCTCCCCTATCCCAAAATGGGGTATAGTACGAGAGTAAACTGAAATAAAGTTGGACTGCATAATGGTGGATAGAACCTCTCCCCTGCTTATACTCCGGTCCACCGAGTCGGGCATTACCACCTTATGAAACTCTAGTGTCATATCAATCATTCTTACAAGCCCCAATCTACCTTCGGGTTTGTCTAGAAGGGAACGAATTGACCCATGCTTAAGAGCATCAAATATCAAACCCGGAGTGTTGAGGATTAGGTCCTTAGTACTATTATCTGCAAGCATGTCGGATAGATGATATTGAATATTCTCTGCGTAGCCCCCTTTTCTAAGTTCGGCAATGAGTAGACTAATAATCTTTTTATTCCGGGGTTCTTCTGCATTGGTCAAAATATTGGTTAATACTAATTCTAGTTTATTATTCATGGAATCTAACAAGGAAATAGCAAATCTAGTAGGTTCTGGATTTTCTAAATCTGCCCCAAGAAACTCGGCTAGTGCCTTATATTTTTCTTGAGAAAATCTTTCAGGGTACACAATGGAATAACTCTCTAATCTAGTTTTCTTGCCCCCTACCTCTACCTCAAAATCTTTTTTCCATATTTTGAACTGTTCATCCAACAACCCACTTGTGAGTAATAGATTCATGTTAGGCAAGCTCATCTGTTTAAATACGTGCGTTTCCATGGGTAGCATAAGAGTTTGAGCATTTCTTAGCAATATGTTTATGAATTCTGTGGGGATTTCTCCCGACTCCGTTTGTATTGTGAGCATAATGGTATTACCCAATTTTTGTTGAAGAGTGTCGCTAAGAGGACACTTCATAATATTCTCTATTAAGAACAATAAAGATGTTTCATAGAAACCCATATCTTCTGAGAGTTTAGGTAGAGACTCTATAACCCCCTCTTGAAAAACAGGGTTGTTAGAGAAATTTTTAAACAAAATAGCTAGTTGATTGTTTGCCTTCACAGAGCTAGAATTGGTTACAAAATATACAAGGTGCATTGCAATGGTTGAGATATTGGGAATAATAACTGTACTAAAGGACACCATACCAACTAGAGTGTGTGCATTCGCCGGTTTCTTACTTAGTTCCTTTTCAATCTTCTTGAGCAATATATTGTCCCTAACAGGGTCTAATGGTGATAGAACACCGATATCCATAGTTTCTAAGAATTCCTCCTTTAGGGACACATGCTCCTCATTAACCCCTACAAACTTATAGACAAACTTAGTAACTTTTTCTGGGTATGACTCCTTTTTTGGGATAACAGAATAGTCATAATCATCATGGTTATTTCTAAGGTCCGAAATCTCGACTTGATTCTCCTGAGGTTTTTCGGTATAAAAAGCACACAATCCGGTAGCATCAAAAGGTAGATGACGAATATACATTAGTCTGGCATTAAACTGTTTCTGGCTATAAGCACTCATATAGCCATCATTATTGAAATAACTGCCATTTTCATAGGACACACAGGTGGAGCCTAGTCCATTGGGCACCGTCTTTCTCCCCCATTCAAAGGATGCTTGCACAGTGAATACCTGAACTCCAATCCAATCTTCTGTTCTGAACAAAATCTTATATTCATCATCAGAGACAGTAATACCGGGGAATTCTGAGGTTTCCAGATTCTTTTTAATCGTTGTCTTTATTAGAAGAAATAAATAGTTGAATCGGTCGGGTAAATTTTTAGAGAAGAAAAACCAGTCGGGTTCCTCAGGGTAGACAGCCTTTAAGTCATTGATTGCCTTATTTAAGTCCTTACTGGTAATAATCCCAGCTTTGAGATACTTATCATTGTTGGTGAATTTGTCCCATATGTCTAAGTCTTCTTTTACACGCTTAATAAGAGAAGAGGAGGTTAAATAGTCATCCTCGATTTTGGACCAACCCTGCTTCTTGCTAAATTGCACTAGCGCATCAACTACCCAGGTTTCATATTTAGGGTTGTCTAGAAACTTAATTAGCCCATCAAAGGTTTCCTTACCATAAAACCACTGTTGGTAGTAATCATATACCGCACGAGCTTCTGTTAACCTTTCTACACTCTCATTGGTACGTTTTTTGTTTCTAGACCAAGTTCCTTTATTAAACACACTCTTTATCTGGGTAGATTTTGGAACAATATAGTGGTTAATACCATATTGTCCTTTGAGATAATTGAAGTTTTCAGAGGCATCCATGATAATACCATCATACCCCAGCATCTGAACAAATTGTAGAAATCCTGTATTCTCATAGTCCATGGTGTACCCCTGGTCATGATATAACTCAAATAGCTGGTCACCTGTAATGTAGTCTCCATAATAATCACTAAGCTTCCCAAGAAACCTCGTATTCCAGAGTTTTTCTACATTGTTTCTAACAAGATTGTGTAGCCTTGCTCCAACAGGAACTTGGGTTACGAAATCATAGTCTTTAAAATGCAAATAAAAGGGTTTTTCTATCCGTAGGTACGAGGGCATAATAGCCCCCTTATGTTGGATATTTTCTTCAATCCAGTCCCACACAAAATCTTTTATATCTTGGTCTGTACCATGAGGGTCATTAAGACAATCTTCGGTAGAATCATCTGACCAGCCATTAAGGGCACACAGACGTTTTAGTACTGGTAGATTCTTAGGGTTTCCTATAAACTGATTAACAAAGTATTCTTTTCTCTGTTCATAATCCTGATGGGATTTACCAACATAGGAATCATTTACTTCATCTATTGAGTTGGTAAAGTATAAACCCTTACCAACATAGTTATCCTCTGAGGTTTTTTTAGCACTGAAGGTCTTAAAGCTATTGGTAGTGGCATGATATACCTTTAGAGGGTTCCCATCCTCATCCACTACTTTTGAGTTACCAAACCATGCTTGAAAGTTTTGATTATTATTCATAGGGCACTAGGTCCTTACCAGCGAAGCTTTCGTTGTCTCAGCGAAGAACTTTGCTACCTCGGCTTCTAATGTTTCTGCCCGAGTAATAAAGGATTCATAGCTAATAGTACCAGGAATATCACTTTTAGCTTGACTACGGAGCATACCAAAGCTTCTAAGAACATAAGCCTTTGCCAGCTTTCTAACCTCAGTTTGTCTATTAAAGGGGATATCTTGCCATTGGTTAGAAAACGATGCCCAGGTGATTTCAAGAATTCCTACAGTATTGGCATACCCATTAACCTTTCCTTGCTGAAGGTGTACTGCAACTCTTTGTCTCTTACCGTAGTTAACAACACTCTGTCTAACCGCCCTCTCCATAATCATGGTACTCATTGCTTGGGTATCAGGGAAGCCCCTACGGCGTCTGGTGTTAATATTAGGGACCGGGGCTTGGGCACCAGGGAAACCCCCAAAGGAAAGCTCTGAGAAATATGAGAAAGGATTACTTGCACTTGCATTAGATAAGTACATAGGGTTTACATAAGCGGTAACTACACCATTTGCCCATGCTGGAATATCAATTTCAAAGAAAGTGGTATTGATAGGGTGTGTGGTTCTTGTAGTAATTGGAAACCATTTGAAGTATTCTTTCATAGCTGGTAGAATCATTAGGTTAAGGATTTCTGCACGAGAGTATTCTAGCTCATCAATTTTAATAAAAGGAACACCGAGGTCAATAAGAATTTGATTCAATTCATCCTCTGGAATAATAACTGTAGAGTTAGGGTCAACTCCCACCCCTTGCAATTCCCCAAAAGGAATAAAGGTATCATCGTAAGGCGCAACAATGGCTGAATACTCAGCAGGGCTCATTATCCAGTAAATATTTGGATGAATGATGTGAGTCAAAGAGTCAATAATAGAGCCATCAGGAAGATTATCATCTCCTAATCCCAGTTGCATGTTGGACCAAGAGAAGGAGGAAGTTAACTGGATATCCTCCTCAGCAACAAAGAAGAAGTATCCAGACAATGGACAGGTATTACCAGTAGTATTAACAAGTCTGAATATAGAGTTCCTACTAAATACCTTGTTATTGAAGTCTACAGTCATGGAACCCATCGACTGCCAAGCATCTCGTCTGCGGTTGGGGGTATAGGATAATAAAGTATCGAGCTTTATATTTGCTGTGTACCCACGATTTGATGGGAGTGGGTCCCGTTGCATAATATCAGACATAGGTAGAGCCTCTTGTTAATTAGTTACATCAGTCACTGATAGAACTTACCTCTTCCAGAGAAATAGTAATATGTCTACCTGTTGTTTGTGTACCATTAATAGACTGAGTACTATTTTCAGATACACGGGTCATGCTAGATAATATTAAGGATTTTCCTCTCATAAAGATATCCTTAGCTTTAGCATAATCCGATATTAGACGTACAAGGTTAACACCTACAGGGGATGGAGTTGGTGGATTAGAAACTAAGATATCCGAAGTAGCAATAGTTTCTGTAATATCAACTTGAGTAGGAATAGACAGAGTGTCCCTCACTCCTACTCCAGAAGCGAGGTCTACGTTTAGTTCCCTATCCGCATACGCTAAAGATTCCTGTACTCCAGAGGTATCAGACAGCAGTTTACTAAACCGAACAGACCCATTAGTGGCAACGTTATCATCCCCTACCACGGATTCTATAATGCTCAACTTGTTAGGAATAGAGTTTATTTCGGAAACTGAAACCGATTCTGGAACTAAGATGTTCTTGGTTCCACGCTCCCATGGATTCATAAACCTATCAGAAATACTAATAGTCTCCAGGACTTTGAAACTCTTAGGCACTGATAAAGTAGAGGAAGTGGCTACGAACTCTCCAAGGGTTATTGTTCTAGTTCCTTCAATATCTCCGGTGTCCAGAGCCTCAACAACCACTATTCCTTCAACGATATAAATTCTCTTTGGTACGGAGGTATTATCAATCACTGAAACTGTATCTAGGATACTCAGAGTTTTACTAGCGGGGGTGTTATTCTTTACAAATACTGGAGTGTCAGAACCTGCTACCATATCAGAAAGAATAACTTGTATAGAATCATTTTCCAAGTCTCGGACACGGGTGGTCTGGGCTATAACACGGG
>JFJP01039960.1_pt1 | contig 12191 bp, 12 predicted proteins | sample 431651 | NCBI WGS metagenome assembly JFJP01 (sample SAMN02602958, study PRJNA72255) | Microbial mat metagenome, whole genome shotgun sequencing project. | biome: fresh water; feature: sink hole; material: water; isolation source: purple microbial (photo- and chemosynthetic) mats found in... | reverse complement strand
GTGAGAAGCCACTTCAGAGAGTTTTTGGCGAGTTCGGGTCGATTGATTTATTATTAAAGCGTATTTTAATTAGTTATTATTATTTATTAAATATGTAGGACCAAACAAGGCAGGTGCCGGGGCCTGTGAAGAATCGTTTCGGGATGAATTAGAAGCGGTATGATTTGGCACTCTGATTGTTTAGGAGCTTCTCACCTGATGGTTCACCTGATGATTCACCTAAGCGGGCATCCTAGAACAATGAGGTGGTTTGTGTCAATTGTGGGAAGATGTATTCATGCAGGCAAGGCCTTTCCCGACATTTTGCTCTGTATCATGAGAATGAGACCCGCCGCCGAGACTGCCTTCGTTGCTTTGTGGTATTTGAAAAGAAAAGAGAACTGAAAGCGCATATAGCAAATTGCAAGCTGGGATTCTTACCGAGGGAAAGAGTTTCTGAGAAAAAGTCTAGCCAAACTGTAACAGAAAATAGGAGCTTGTAATTTTTTGGCTTGATTATTTAGGGACGCTCTTGACATTGATATGGAAAAGCAAGACGAGGGTTTGTAAGACCAAGACAATGAGGTCCAGTTTATATCCCAGAGCAAACCTAATTGCGACAAGGATGGTGATGATGTCCAGTTTATCTTCCAGAGAAAATCCAGTCCTCTACTGGAGTTGTCATGCCGGAAATTGAAGACCGAACAAGTTTCTTCTGGTGCGGAGAAGGAAGGCTGTGGAGTCTGCTTTTCAAGCGCTGGTCCAATGAAATACACCAAGTGCTGCAGCAAGCCTATTCACCAAGAGTGCTATGACAAGACTGTGGTTTCTGCTAGAGCTCAATCAGCTAAGCTCCTTGCGACAAAGGTTTAGCTTGCTATGGTCGAAGAGGTAAAGCAGTTAAAGAGGACCTCGGATGAAGAGAATAAAAGGTGCCCCTACTGTCGAAGGGAACCGACACCCCTTCATTCTCAAAGCTCCACACATACAGAAAGGAATTAAGGCACTTCAGGGAATCAAAGGAATTCGAGTTCTCTGGTAAATCACAACATCGCCAATAATATCACAAAGGGCTTGATTTCCAACAGCAATATAAAGCGGTTTTCTGTTGATGCGTCAGTCAATCAAAACATCAACATCAACATAGTCGTGGACAACAACCAAGCTATTCTAGACTACTTGACAGAGTACTAGCCTGCTTCTGAAGGATCCTTTGACAGTAACATTTGCATTATTCCAGAGAAGCCGCCGAAGTATTCGAACGTTGCATTGTAAATGTGCTCACATATCATCTTTTTCCTTACAAGAGTTCCTTTTGAAGGCTCGGGGAAACCTTTCATTTTGGGCAATGCTGGAAAGTTTGATGGGCCGACGCAGCTCGTAGCTTCTATTATAGAGAACGACCCCATGCTAACGGGTTCGGTTTCTTAGACTTTTGTATCTGTGATCACTTGTGACTGCGGCCAAAGACGAAGGTAGCAAACTGACAAGGTGGTTGTCCAATGCAATGTTTTGCCTTCATAAGGATTTCAAGGGGCTATCCAACAAAGGTTCGACGAAGTGAAAAGAGTTCTTTGTATAGAATGTGGGAAAGCTAAAGCGCAGGCGCAAGTCGACTAATGGATAGGCAGAGACGTTGTGGTTTTTGAGGTTACCCGTGGACTTATACAGGCAACCGAGATTCCTGATGTTGTGCGGATTGGGTTTACCTAATACAATCTGAGAGGAGCAATCGTCATAGATGAAGATGAGCCTATTTATTGCTACAACTCACAGAACAGCATCAAAAAGATCAAGAAGGGCTAGAGAATAGAGGCAAATCGGAGTGACTTTGATGCCGCAGTCCTTGTTTGGTTTAGCAAGACCACATATAAAACACCAATAAGCCGCGTTCAGAATAAAGATAAGCTCAGAAGGAAGTAAACAGCGACCAGGGGAAGTCAAGATTAAGACCAGCTCATGGTAACGAATGTTGGAAAAGACGAGAACGTTTTTGTCAGCTCTGCTTCTTTTCTCAGTGAAGACAGTCTCTCAAAGAGAACAAAGTAACAGATGTTTGCGATACCTTAGTCGATAGCTTAACTATCTACTCAAGCGCGCAACCAACTACTAATGACTCGTGGCAACATGCTTCATACAGCATAGCATATTGGTATTCCGAGATCCAGTATGTACCCGGAACAGGACCCAGCAACCTTAAGTACTGGCTGCACTTAACTAAAAGGCGAGGACGAAGTAAGAGCATCTGGGAATGCTGGCTGGATGAATTTTAAGCACGAGGACTTGAAGAACTGTACTGGAGACTTGCAAGTTGCGGAGGAACACATCAATTAAGCCCTTGTTGAAAAGAGCTGGGTATGTAAGAGTTGCATATGTCTTTGCAAGAAGCGACCCAAGACCCCTTACGTTCACTGCAAGAAAAACTTGCTAGATTCTTCCGATGAAGATGTTTTTGAGCTGTCCTTTGACGACCAGGTATTAGAGCAAGCAAAACTAAGGACTCCAAAGAGACCAAAGGGATCTTATGATCAAAGAAAGGCCGACCAAAAGAAGGTGGGGAAATTTATCAATGAGCATCTGACAGGGAAGGTCTGGGATGCAGCGTCCCTCTATGATGACAAGATATAGTTTGGCCACGAGTTTGAAATGATCAAGAACCAAAAGACAAACCACCCGTTTTGTGATGGCTTCATGATGCTAGGGAAATCGTTTTAGAACGAGATAGAGGTGAAGGCATTTGTTCACACATATATTCCAGTTTGGTCCCTGAAGCGGGTCTATAAGAAAGGTGTCCTTTACTTTTGGATTCGGGTAGATGATGCTTACGCTACGATGGACTCCTCTTTCTTCAAAAGCATGCAGAGAATGGTAGAAGCAGTGAAACGACGCTACATACAGAGGGATGTTGCATTCTAAGACAGCTCGGCAATCATACTGCAACTTGATGACACCTACGATTTGCTGGGAACTTTCTACGTGAAGGACTTTCACCAAAATAAGCATCTCTTTGACTTCATGGAGGGATATCAACTGAACAAAAGAAGCTTCGCTGTCAATGTCCAATACGCCTAGACCGTCGAAAACTAGCTGACCAGCAAGTGGAAGCTATACAACAAGTTCATGCAGTACATGCAGACCGAGTCGATCCAAAAGAAAATCTCGACCGGCATCAGAGTGGTTCTGTTTGCTTCGCCAGTGGCCCACGAGCGTATGTTGAAAGCATAGAAACACGGGATCTCGAGGAGCGAGCACTGTTCTTATTTCAAGACCCAGTCTGACCTAGATATGTTTCTGAGCAATCCACCTGACTTTAGGAAAGCCCACAAGGATTTTCTGGAGAAGTTCAACCAACTCAAGGAGCACTGTGGAGGGAAAATGTCTATTCCTTTGCAATTCTCTACCTTCTGGAAGGCAGTATCAACTACAGTCATCATTATTGCAGACTACACAGTCGCATTAATCTACGCCTACAATTCAGCGGCAAAGAAATTCTACGGGGCCTTCTGCAGTCGGATTGCTGGTTTCTAAAACGAGGACTACGCGGCCCGTTTTGCAATTCCTGGAAAGCCTTGCGTTGTTTTCGACTTCTTCGACGAGAACTTTACTGCGAAGCAGTACAATAAGACCGGAAACTATGTCCAGTTTGCAATCACACCACTGGGGAAAATCCACCATCCAGAAAGGCACTGCGAGTATATTGAAAACAACTCTGACCTTGACTTCCAGTTTCTTTACAGCATGAAAGATCTTCAAGGGGTCGAATTATAGCTTGTGGATACTGTCTCATTGCTCACTGCTCACGAAGCCGTATTGCAATACGATTCCAAGATCGCAGAACTTTTCAAGATGTACCGTAAAAGAGGTGGCTCTATTGCAAGTGCGCCGACTGGAGCTGAAAATGCGAACGAGTTGTACCATGTGGTTTCGTACTCAAATGAAACCATCTTCATAACCAAGCTCTCACCTTTTGCACAGCTGGACAAGTTCTCATTAAGCTGGAAGGAAACTGGTCCGAAGAAATGGAAGACTATACTGGAGTTCCTATAAAGACTTGGGTTCAGAACTCCCACAGGCTTAAACCAAACAGTGTGCGTCAACCCGAATGGCTGTGAGTACTTCAAAATTCGAACTCTGTGCGATATCACAATAACGTAAGCAACACCTTTCTAATTGTTTCAGAGCCCAGTCAAACTAAAGCAGAGTCCAAGGAGTCAGACGCAAACTACAAGAGAAGGTTGAAAAATGGAAGACCACGAAGAAGAAAATTGATGCCTCAGGGATCCCAAAGATCTTGAAAGAGTGGGTGAGCAAACAAGCACCACGGGGTAAGTTTATATGACTAACGTTGCAGCTCGATTTATGTTTGGCCAAGGTCAAGAAGAGGCGCAAGAGGAAGAGGAGAAGCAAGAATAATCTAGGGGTGAAGACGAAGAGGAAGACTGTGAGCAAAGAGAAGGAGAAGATGCAGACCAACTGATGCACAACGATTCCGAAGAAGATGGAGGAGCAGAAGAAGGAAGCATTGAGTCTGGTGAAGAAGAAGAAGTGCAGGGGAAAGAAGAAATGCAATGGAAAGAAGCGCGGAGTAAATAAATCTAGAAAGTCCTGGAGGAAGAAGACCTGATTATAAACACAAGCAGCAAGTAGATTTAGAAAGAGGGGAAAGCTCCGCCACTAAAGAAAGATGTCAAGGAAGCACCAGCTAAACACATGAAACGCAAGGATAATGGTGAAGAGCTCAAGAGAGAAGCTCCAAGACGAAGTACTTTATCAGAGAAGCCCAGTAAAAAAAGACCTCAAAGTAAGGTCCGATAAGGAACAGACTTTCCTGCGAGCTCCAAGCAAGGTCAACAAAGAACAACAACAATCTTAGGCAAGTCTTCCTTCAAGTAAAAGCGCAACTCGAAGAAGCAACAGAAGGGAGTCCAGAAGCAGGCTTCCGGAGAAAGCTTGGATGATGGGTCCAAGCGAAGGGTCCGACAGAGCCGAGAGGGTGAAAATGGCCAAGAAGATCACAGGGAGAATAAATCAGAGGTAAACCATTCTGTCATAACGGGGAAATACAGAACGGGGGAATTTCAAATTGTTCCAGTAGCCAGAGCGACAGCCCAGCGGAAGAAGTGAAGCGGTTTGTGATGCCGGTTTTTGACTGAAGTGAAGTCCCTGGCCCATTTTAAGTATATGATGTTTGATTTTGAAGTTTAAGTATAAGTTTTAAGAAGATTAAAAGTTAAAGTATTAGTCAAGTTAATAATAATCCAATTCACTACTCCTTTCACTAGCATCTGCAACGTCGCTGAGTGCCCGCTAAAACGCTTCCAATCACCAAAGCCAGAAGCACTGAACTGGTAATAGGAGAGAAAGCCACTTGGAGCAGGATCTCTTGAAGTGAGTGCCTGAAGACCCACCCAGGGAGGACTTTCGCAATGTGGAAGAAAGGAATGTAGTCGGCATAACGGGAAGCAATTTTATCAGTCGGAAAGCACCCAGGGGTTTTGAGACACATGTCATCGAATTAATCAACGACTCCTTGCATAGTGATGAAGAACAAGAACAGTACAAGCGCCGGGGTTATGCTCATTTTCAATACTTTCAAAAGGTACTTCTTCACCAGCACCTGTACCACTTTCAACGCTTAAGTCTCGTCAAGGTCAAAGTCAAGGCCAAGGTCATTCTCAACGTTGGGTTGTTTACTCATGGTGTCAGCAACTGGTTACAAATGTATGTGCGCATCTTTGCCCATTCCATTGTCTGCGCTCTGAGAATCCACTTGGAGAACACCTTCTTTGAACTGATTCTTGTTATCCTCACTTTTTTCTTCTTCTCTTATCTGAAAACGCCAGTCCTTTATTTGGGAGCGCACTTAAGGTAGAAGTTTCTTCCAATCTAGCATGGGGTCAATATATGCTTCTTTCATAAGAGCACACTTCTCAGCTGCATTCTGTTTGAAGTTAATTTGCGAGCTGCTATTCCCAGGGCGTTTTTGGAGTTTCTGGAGTTTCTGGAGTTTCGAGTTCACATTAGTTTTTGAGTCCAGGTTCTTATCTGCCTCGCCCTTCCTGGGCTGCTAGTTTTCTTTGTCCGCTTCTCTCTCATAGCAGGAAGAGTAACCCCAGTTGTTGTCCTGGCAGTTCTCTTGGCAGTTCTCTTGGTAGTTCTCTTACTCGTAGTTCTCTTACTCGTAGTTCATCTTACAGGGACTGATGTTCATTGGCACCGACAATAATTAATTGTGAAAGTTATAATTATAATTATAGTAAATTAATAAGAGATTTGTTAGTTAGTTAATTTGTTAAAGTCAAAGTAATTATTCAAACATACGAGAATTCATCAATTTGCACTAATTCGCAGCATTGTCAAGGTCCCGGGCACAGGTGCCAGTTTTGGATGCGTCGGCTTTCATTTGGGCAAAGAGAGCCAGGCACTTGAGTCTCTGCTTGTGTAACTTTTCCATATCAATCCTGCCCTGCTCATAGACAACTCCAAGCTTCTCGAGCATCTTCTCTATTGGAAATTTCAGGGCAAGTGAGAACTTTCTGTAGTCAGTGCAATTAGGGATTAGACTAGCTGCGTCAGCTTCGAACTCTTTGTAGATATTTTCAATTAGGCTCTGTGCTGATGTATATGAGGGGGCTGGGATGTCAAAGAGGAGGCCGCGAGTTTTGTACCCGAAGGCCAGAGCCTCTTGTAAGTTGTGCACACTTGAGTTGTAGACATTATGGTAAGGATCCTCAAAGCATATTCCTACCGCAAGTAGAATTGTAGCCAGTTTCCATAAGAAGTTAGTGCTCAGCATTCCTCTCACTTTCTCCAGTGCTTCAGTCAACAATTAGTAACCAACTTGGTCCTGAACTGCATTTCCAACTTTTGCCTCTTGGGCAGCGACTTACTCAATTTCTTTGGTTTCATCAGAAGAAGGTTGTTTGCCTGCGAGCTTTGCCTTGACTGGGGTTTGTTGAACTGAACTAACTCTACTTGTTTGGATTGCTTGATTGGTTCCCCCCATTTGGATTGATTGGTCATACATGACTTTTTGGAATTGCGCATCTTCTGATTGTGAACAGGCATCCATCTCACGCAGTGACTTGGAAGTTAGTGGCCGAATATTCTCTTTGGTGCTTTCCTAAAGTGATTGCTTTTAGCAGGCTTTGTGGTGTCTACTCCAAGATTTTGAAGGGAAGGTTCCTCCGCAGTTGGGGCATAGGTGCCCAGTTGTAGTTTGTGTTGCCATTTGAGTTTGGTGTACTTTAAGAGTTAATTTGATTTAAAATTATAACTATTATAATTATTAATTAAGTTCTCATGCAAACTCGCTTTCGTAAGCTTTGCTTCAGTAACATCCATAGTGCTAGCTTCAGTCTTGGTTGCCTCCTATGTTTTTCTTGGAATTGCTCTCATTGGTATGTATGCCACAGAAGCCTGGAACATATGCTTGACTGCCCCAGACCTTTATGAAGGAAACTTCTGTCCAGCACGCCCTGACGCATTGGCAGAATTCTCAGAGGCGTACCTTAGTATCAACCACTTCGTCTTGATAACAGTGGAATCCGAGTTTGGCTTCAAGATGCCGTTAGTGGGACTCAGGGGAGGATCCTTTGATGCTTTGGTTTTTCTTGGGGTTATCTTCACTTCTGTTCTGGCACTGTTTCTGCTAAAGTGCTCACTGCTTACAACAGGGGTTCTACTCTACAAAGGATATTTGTACTTTGCCGCAGCTCGGGCATCATTGTTCACACATCCTCCAAATCATGCCAATCCTTTAATCCAGCAAGCCGTCCAAGAGATACTTCGCGCCCATATTCCACATTTCCAGCGCGCTTTTCCTTCTTAACAACCAAGTTCCCAGCCACCAAGTTCTCTATCTTAGCCAGACTCTCAGCACGCTCAGACACATCAATATTAGTACATCCCATACTAAACAGCTCCGTCGCAGCAAGCCCAGGCATCTCAGAGTCAAAGCTAGTAGAGTCAAAACTAGCAGAGCCGGAGCCTGGCCAAATAAGCTTTGTTGTGCCCTACTTACTTTTCCCCGTACAGCGGAGCCACAGTTTCCAGCCAGTATTGAGTTTGATGTTAAGTTTGCCCTTAAGTATTTGTTAACAAAATTAGTCACTCTAGTCTTTTTTATCTATGTCTTTCTCTCCATGTCTTTCTCTCCATGTCTTTCTCCCATGTCTTTCTCTTTAAGTTTGTCTTTTTATGTCTGTCTCTTTAGAAGACTTACTAGGGATAGTTCAATGCAAAAGTCTGAAAAAGTTATAATCCTTAATAACGTGTAAGACATAGTAATTTAAAACCTAGAAACTGCGAACTTGGAAACCTGGAAGATCATAAAAATGATAAAGAAGAGAAAATTCATCTTCAACATCAATAGACAAGAAAATGTTCATTTAATGAAGATCCTAAATGCAACGGGTTTACTGGCTAGTCACATTTCCAGAATAGGAAAAAAGATTCAGAAAACAAAGGTGAAAAGAAAAAGAGCAACCAAAGAGTTGAGGAAACAATCAATTCTGAAACAGAAAAGGAAAAAAAACAGAATGATTGATTAATTATGGTTTGAGTGATAGACCTGTGTGCTGATACTCATTAACATTAACATTTATGTCTGTCTCTTTATGTCTGTCTCTTTATGTCTGTCTCTTTATGTCTGTCCTCTACGTCTGGCTATTTTGTCCAGTTATCTCTGTCTATCTATAACAAAGTTAAGAAAACCCCAGCCCTTTCGAATAAGAATGTTAGAAATTGTTTTAGGAAATTATTAGAATATCAAACTTTTCTTGCTTCATTGTTTTACTCCTTCGACAAGTGCTCTTAATCAAATCTTGTTCCAACAAGCTTGTCAAATAGCTTCAGGATTTCCTTTGACTGTCTGAAAGTCTTCCAAGCTGCTCCCATGTCAGCCTGGAATTCTGTGGGTGATTGCCTCTTATACACAACTCTTCCAACTGTGTACACAAACAGTTGCTGGACCAAAAAGACAGCCTGGAATACCTTATTCTTGGAGGGCTCATGTATCACGAACGGTTACTAACACTGCGGAATGTTGTAAGACCATAACGGCTCGTCGTAAAACCTTTCCTTGAACAGAACTAACTCCAGTTCTGAGGCTCCAGGAAACTTGGAGCGCAATTCCTCAATGCTTGTTTAGGGAAACGTCATTTGTGAGAGGATGTATTCATATATGTCTTTGTTGTGCTTGGCTTCAAAGCGCTTAATGCTTTCCAGTTTGGAGTCTTTCCGACTCTTATTTCCTAAGCTTTTTCCAGAACCTCCACTGCTGTTCTCATTTTGTTGCATCAGGCCTTGGAGAACAACGCTGGGATTGCTTAACTATTTAACAGCCTTGAACTTCTGATATTTGTTCTCTGGTGCATCCTCAGCGAGGGGGAAATACATCTTGTTTGCTTTGCTTAGGTTGGTCACGTAGTCAAGACCTTTTTTTAGCATTTCATTCATGTCCAAGTTAACATTGGGAAATGATTCACATTTGAGGAGATGGTCTACGATCTGAGAAAGAGTTGCCATTGTTGTAAGGCATCTTCGAGTAAGAGAATCCAGCAGTTCCCCGGCAAGGTATTGGTCGTCTTTGGAGGAGTGTATTATTGCACCGATATGGTTTCCTTGTTTTCGGTTGCTCCTCCCAATAACTTGCAATAGGTGGTTGTAACCCCTTAGTTGAGGCCCGTCGATTACAATAACGTAGGCCGTTTTTGCAAAAACAATGTTGTAGCTTCTACTTCTTTCAAATGTAGTGAAGAAAACCCCTTGCTTGTACATTGCAAAAGAGGAGATGTCTTAGTCGCTGAACTCCTAGCGCACAGGGAGTCCATCAGTATTATTGTTCCTCGCCAGTGCCTTTACAAAGGCCTTGGTTGTTTCTTTTTCTGTAAACACAAGAATTGGCTAGAAGAAATTCCTTGTTACTAGTTTGACAAATGTTGGCAATAGCTCGGCTGGAAGGCACTGGATTGTCTCGAACTCGTAATCGTTGCACTTTGTCCCGAGCATAGCCGGGACACTTTAGCCTTTTATGTGCATGCTCCAGGTTTAGGCTTAAGGCCCAAAATACGATTTCATAATCTGCCAGTGGCTGTATGACCAAGTGGCACTCATGAAAACTACTTTAGAAGCGCCGGTTTGATTGCCCAGGTGGTAAAGGTTTCCATTTATTATCACTGCCCCGTTCTCTAGGATTTCATCTGCTTCATCGTAGATTATGACTAAGTAGTCCTTTTTGCCTGCCTGGAGGTACTCGTTTATTTCCAAGAAGTCGCAGCGATCCCAAAGTTTCTTCTTCATGAACTATTGCAGCTGAGAACTAGACTAGCGCAGGCTGCATTTAGTTGGGGCCACGAACGCAAATTTCCCAACAACGTCAGGGTTGAAACAGTATTGAAGAATGTAGGCTGCAATCATTGTTTTCCCCGATCCTGCCAAAAGTTCCAAAACACAGTTGACCGCAGGGGTTGACAATATTTGCTGGGCATAGCTGTATTGGTAAGGCATCAGTTCGAAATTGTCGAAGCAAAGATCAGGGAAATCAGTTACACTTTGCTCGATGAAGTTCTCAAAGCTCTTTTGCTTTATCAAAGAAGGTGTTACTGCTAGTCCTGGCTGTTCTAACAATTTGTTTTGCTTGACCAACTCAATATAAGCAGACTCAAAAGTCCCAGTAAGTTCCTTTTTCTAAGTTTTCAAGAACTTCATCAACTGAAAGATATGAGTTGCCGGCACATTCTCTGGGACAACTCCAAGAGTTGAAAACCATTACTGATGTTTGAGTGGAAGAAGCTGGAACTCATCGAAGAGTTCTTCCCAGTAGGTTGTGTTGTAGTTAGCGAAAGTGAGCAGTCTCTATAGTTTGCCTCTTCTAGAGCAAGCACGCAAAGACTGTATAACATCTGGGTGGTACAAGTTTGGATTCTTCAAAATGAATTCTTCTTCCAAACCCAGCCCAGCGGAAACAAAGAATTCATGGAAAGTGGCAAGGTTTTCATCAGGGAACACCAATCTGAGATTTAAGTGCAACCAATGTGTTACCATTGGAAGAATGCCAGGTTGCTGTTGGCAGACATTGAAGTACTCTATAAACCATTGCTACATTTCCAAGTTAGCTTTCGTCTTTACCTTGGAAACTTTCACCTTTGACTGCATTACTCCAGAGATTATCTGGTATAGTACTTTGCGATTTCCCCCAGAAAAGTGTGAAGGCTTCAATGCCATTAAGAAGTATTCGGGACAGGCGGTGGCACATGCGCTTACGCTTTAGTAGTCGCTCGTGGCTAGTCTCTCGAGCAGGAACTACATGAAATCATTCACGAGCATGGTCTCTCCTTGCCTCCCTGGCAAAAAGAACTAGCTCGCAGTAGCGCTGGAGCACTTCGGCATCATGAACCATCCCAATGCTTGATAAGGATCCAAAGTGATAGTCTCAATTGGATTCCTCTGTCTTTGAAACTTGAGCCACTGTTCAATTTGTACAGCAGCAAATGGCCCGAGTTTTATACCCAAAGTGAATTCGAAGCCATCTTACTTGGCCGCGTTGAAAGTAATTGCTTGGATTGCTTTGGCGACTGTTATATCAGAAGGAAGTTGTTGCAGTGCTATGTGCAGATCATTGTCAATGAGTAACCTCGCAGTTATATTTCTTACATGGCCCTCGTTTTATACTGCCGCGTCCCTTAGGAAAGGATAAACAGGAAAGCTACCATCTTCGGCACCGACACTTTCATCATAACTTCTTGTGAAGCCCTTTGTAATTAGTCGACTTATTGCCATCAGGTTGCGGGTCTCTGTAGCTTGGATCTTGCAGAACAGACTAGCTTTTGTAGCTCGAAGTGAGTAATAGTCAATGAGCTTAGGAACCACATCGACCCCCAATGGTATTTCTCCCAAATGTGTAACTATTTGCTCCAGCTCGAAGTTGAGTTTTCCATCGAACGCACCAAAAGCCCTGATAAGTCTTTGGTAAGCAATTTGCTCTACAAAATAAGAGTAGTAAACTTACCATGGTCATTTCCAAGCAAATGTCTTCCGGGGTAGTTCTCAAAGGACTGGTTTATGGCTTTCAGTGCAGGGAGACTGTCTTGAATTATCTTGTGCATGTTGCGGCAATTATTTTAATAAATAATAATAACTAATTAAAATACGCTTTAATAATAAATCAATCGACCCGAACTCGCCAAAAACTCTCTGAAGTGGCTTCTCAC